>Ga0055584_100003067_pt1 | contig 16521 bp, 16 predicted proteins | sample OSDHelmetaG_FD_58716 | JGI IMG/M metagenome (GOLD analysis project Ga0055584, IMG submission 58716) | Pelagic marine sediment microbial communities from the LTER site Helgoland, North Sea, for post-phytoplankton bloom and carbon turnover... | ecosystem: Environmental > Aquatic > Marine >... | reverse complement strand
TTGAGTGCACCAAAGCCTGCGGAGTACGCCTCGAATCCAAAGTCGGTGGCCTTGATGGCCGCAGCGCCCTTGACGTGAAAGCTGACCTCGTCCTGCTTGACGGCCAGGGGCAGGGTCAAGGTCTTGGTCTTTCCACGAATGGTTAGGTCGCCGGTCATTTTGAGTCGTTCGCCATCCATCTCACACTGGGTGCTCTTCCAGGTGATGGTCTTGTACTTCTCGCCGTGGAGCTGGTCTTCGCTGAGCATCTCTTTCTTGATGTCCTCGCGCTCGGAATCCTTGGGGAATGTGGTGTAGCCCAGGTTCTCGCGGATGGGTGTCGCGTCGACCACCATCGCGGCCACGGGCACGCTGATGTCCATGGAACAGGTGCTCAGGTCCTCTAAGTCGATGGTGGCTGTACCGGTCCAGCCCTTGGCCTGGATGATGTGGTCGTGTGCCAAAGCGGCCGCGATGGTGCTGGGATCTTTGTAGACCTGGATGTACAGAGAGCCACTCAGGTTGTAGGTGCCTGGGGCCGCTGCCGCTTCGGGGGCGGTGAGGGCGGGATTCATGCAAGCGAGTAGCAGGGGGAACAGCATAGGTTTCTCCAGAGATGTGCACTCAGGATGCCACAGTCACGCTTTTGATTCCCAGTGGGGCTCTTAAACGAGCTTATTACAGCTCAAAATCCAGGTACATTCGGTACACCGTGCCATCTCCAGGTTCAGCCCCGAAAGCGGTCATGCCGTAGCGCTCCAAGCGCGCCAAGGTCGCTTCTCCAAAGAGCTCGGGGCAATCGATGATCTGAACTTGTTCGGGCGTTCCGCGTTTGGAAAGCTGCATGTCCAACACGCAGGTCAGGGACTGGGACCAGTGCTCCTCCATCCAGGTTTTCATGGCCCGGTTGGTGCGGGGAGGACTGGGCCAGTCAGGTCTGGCGGTGGGCTCCATTCGCACCAGTCGGATGTTGCGCTCTCGGGGGACGGGGGTGCTTACGGTGTTGCTGATGTAGCCAAAAGTGGCTGGGTACTGTCCGTCGACAGCCATGTCGTTCTCAACGGGGGGATGAAAACTCCAGCGTCGAACGGCCTGCACCGAGCTTTCTTGCAGGGAGTCAGGGCAAGCGGTGGGGACCACGTCCTTGAGCTCGCCGAAGCGGTCAATCATGGCGGTGACCTGGCAGACGTGTAGCTCCCGCGGACTGGATTCCACATAGATCTGTGCGGTCAGGTCAGGGACGGGAACGGGGCTAATGTAGGGCGTTGTGCCGACGATGCCCCCCGCGACCACCGCGGTACTCAGGCTGAGCACGGCTAGTAAAATCGGACTACGCATGTTGACCTCGCGCGCGGTTCCAGTGCTGTCCAAGGCCATGACCACCAAGTTGGGAGAGCGCCGCCAAGCGTATCAGCCCAGCGCTGGCTCCCCTCCGGTAGGAGAGCCCCGTGCGCATGGCCAACATTCCCAGGCAGACCTGGGAGGGGTCGGCGTCGGGGCTGATCTTCTCGGCGGTGAGCAGCAAAGGAACGGGGCCTGCATCGAAGCGTTGTCGATGACCAAAGGCAATGTACTCCCGGAGCTCCGCGGCGATATCGGACCAACTCTCCACGGCCTGCTCGCCAGGGCAGCCGGCGTCTTGGGCCCCCAGGAGTGCGCCCACACCCGCGTACAGGTACAACTCCATGGCGAGTTCGTCGTCTGGGATGGGTAGGACCTCCCTAAAATCGGCAGCAAAACTGAACAGGTCGTGCTCTACCATCTCGCGAAGCACCCGCGTTGCGTCCGATAAATCGGAGGCTGCAGCCATTTGTTCAATCCTGGCCAGGACCATGTCCTCGGCGTGGGTCTCCGGTAGCTCGGGCAGAGGGGCTCGGAGGCGGTCTAACCAGCGCATTGGGCTACTCGCAGACTTTGTGGAGCCAGTCGGCAAAGACCTGGCTCTCTATGACGTTGCGGGTGTGGCTGAGCATCAGGGTCTGCATGGGAGGACGCCAGCTCTCCTCCAGGCCAGAGCCAGCCAGAAAGGCACGGGCGGAGAGGTGACCCTGTTCCTCGACCATGCCCTCCAGCATGGCCCGTAGTTCCTCCTCCAGCTCCTTGCTAGAGGCTGCAGCGCTCAGAATCTGGTGCACATCATCGACCAGCGCAGTGGGCTCGAGCTTGGCCAACTCCCGGCCCCACGTGGACACCGGAAAGGCCAGGGCGACGTCGATCATATCCGCCCGCATGTTGCCGTATTCAACAGCGTTCTTGTGATCGCAGACGTTGTCCACGGCGATGCCGATGGCATGGCTAATGGCACCGTCCACGTAGCTCTTGATGCGGCCGTCGAGCTGGCGTTCTACCTCCGAACCCACCATCTTTGCGGCAACGGTCGCAGCGCCAGCCCACTGCGCCAGCCGGCCGGTTCCCAAGGCCTTGGTGGGTGGCTTGAGCTTGGAGGCAAAGTCCGTGAGGCTGTGGGTCAGGACCTCGCGCATCAGGTTGCGCATGGCTTGATGATCCACCATCGCGCGGAGCACATGGGGGTCGGGGGAGTAAGGCCGCTTGAGCAGATCCTGGACCGGCTCCACCGCGTCCCGAGGTACGCGTCGTAGCAGGGACCGCTGATCTGCTTTGAGCTGAGCGATGCCCGCTTGGAGTCGCTCGTTGATCCAGCTTTTTGTGCCTGGATTTTTAAGGCTGTTGCGCAGACCACTGAGCAGCGCGTCGCCGACCAGTTTGGGGTCCACCAGCTCCGCCAGGGGCCGTTCCAGCAGGTCCTCTAAGACCAACTCTACCAGTTCCTGCGTGTGCTGGGGTTCACCGCGAAGGCGGCTAAGCAAGAGCGCGGCGTTGGGCATGCTTCCTCTGGGGCTCCTGAGAGGATAACCCTGAGGGGTGTTTAAGCACATGACACCGGGCGCCCGCCCCTCTGGCCTAAATCTCCGCGTGTTGGCTCTGGCCATCCTGCTGATGATCGGCGTGGGCGCCGTGCTCTCCATCAGTGCGGTCAAGATGCTGCGGGCTCTTGGCTTCTTCCCACCGGAGCGCGAGCCGGTGGAAGTCTTCTACGAGCCCTACCGAGACGGCAAGCGCTTGGAGGACCTGCTGGGACCTGACGAGCGCCCCAGTGAACTGCAGATCTGGGAAGTGGCTCCAGCTAGTGGGTCTGAACTTCGAAGGCCGGAGCCGGCCTTCGAGACGCCACAAGACATCCCGCAGCCGCCGCACTCGCCACCACAGCCAAGCCCGAGCTGAGCCAGAAGAGCATGTGGGTGTCTACGCCACTGTCCACGATCAAGGACCCGCCGACGTTCCCCAGGCCCGAGCCCACGCCGCCAACCGCCGCGGAGAGCAGGCCCAAGCCACTGGTGCGCAGGTGCTTGGGGGCGCGCTCTCCGACCAGGGCCACCGCAGCAATCCAGAAGGCGCCAAAAGTCACCCCGTGAATGACTTGGGCGCCCACAGTGAAAAACAGGCTGGTCGCACTTGCGCTGAGCACCCACCGAGGGATGGCCAGCAGCATGGCGCCGATGAGAAGCTTGCGGGCGCCGACCCGCTTGAGCAGCCAGGAGCCGCTGGCAAGGACAGCGATCTCGACCCCGACGCCCAGGGTCACGGCGACGCCTACCCAGACCGTATCGAAGCCTTGGGCGTTTAGGTGAACCGAGAAGAAACTGTCGTAGACCGCGTGACCTGAAAAGTGAAAGGCGGAGGCGACAAGGAGCAGAACGAAGCCCGTGTCAGTACTCAGCTTTCGAAGGGCGGCCCCCAACTTGGGGGAAGTTTTTGTGGGTGCCGGGGGTCGGGGAAGGGTGAGCACGACAGCGACCATTCCCACGCCTGCGGCCAAACCAAACCAAAGGGGAGAGATGCCTTTGTCTCGAGCCAAGCCGGCTGCAAAAGCGGCGATTAGAAAGCCAAGCGATCCCCACATGCGCACCCGGCCGTAGCGGTCTTGCTGGCCCTCCAGAGTGCGGAGGGTCAGGCCGTCTACCAGCGGGCCGCTGCCCGTTCGGCCGATGCCCAGTGCCAGGACCCCCAACAATGCCAGGGAGGGTGGCAGACCCAGCAGCGCCAAGCAGCCCAGCAGAGCAGCGCCGGCCGCCAAGAGCAAGATCAGCGGTGAGCCCTGGGTCTTGTCGGATGCCATACCCCAGGCTGGACCCAGCACCAGGCGCATGGCAGGGGTAGCGGTCATGGCCAAGGTCAGGGCCACGCCCGTGACCCCTAAGGCTTTCAGTTCCAAAGCCAGATAGGGAAACACGGCCCCAAGCATGGCTAGGGACAGACCCTGCAGGAGCGCGAGGCGAGACAGCATGGCCAGCGGACTAACGCGGGTTTCAGTCCCGCGGCTTGCGCAGCGAGACGACTGTGGTCCCGGTCACTATAAATTCGCCGAACTGCACGGTGGCAATGGGCTCCACCCGACGCAGAGGTGTGTCTGGCACGTAGATGTAGGTGGGGCAGCGCTCGTGCAGCGCGCTCAGGATAATGCTCCCTTTGGGACCCACCTCTACGGAAGCCTGTCGGCGTCCGGCCAGTGCGCGGTCCAGGGTAAATCCACCCTGGCGCGCGCGCGCGGCGCGGGAGCCCGAGCACCACCGGATGTTGTCCTGTCCACTGCGGTCGGGAAGAGCCATTCCGGGGTGGTTGGGCTCTCGGCCAAGCTCGGTGACCTGGCCCATGGCCACGCCCATTCGCAGTGGAGTGTCCGCAACCAGTAGCCCGACATAAGGGCCGTTGCTCAGTTCGTGGAACGTGATCTTGCCGCTCGGGGTGCTCATCACGGCGCCGTCTTTCAGGGGCAAGAAGCTGTCTGCAGGTACGGTCTTTCCGTTCAGACCTATCCCGTGCTGCATGGGCTGCATGTGGACGCCCTCTCGGGAGATGTCGACTCGCACCACGGCTTGATCGCTGCGGTTCATCCAGCGTCCATCGGGCAGCAGGTCGTAGGTGTAGCTCGCCACCACCTCTGCCATGGGAACGGCCGGGAGGGCCAAGCCCCCCATGACCAGGTCCACCTCTGAATTTTGGCCCATGTCCAAGATGATGGTGTTGGAGCCGATGGGGCTGGACGGAATCGCCTTCACCTCGGCGATGGCAGTCTCCAGTGCTTGGGGGGTACCCATCACCATGCTGCGCCCAGACTCGATCCAGGTGTGCCGGTCCTGGGGGGCGATGTGGTAGGCGCTGAGAAAGAGACGGTTGGGGTCCAGCACTGGCAGGGAGTCCACGGCTGTGGTCAGGCTGGAACCGCCCGGTCGAAAGCCCTCGAGCAGCACGATGGGGTCTGGCGGCAGTGGGGGCATGGGCTCCCCCTTGGAGATTCGCACCAGGGTGTCGGCCTTGATTGCGGCTGAGATGCTCTGGGGCAGCCAGCAGCGGGTGCGGCCTACGGCGCGATAGCAGATGGTGTTGCCCACCAAGCCCTTGAGGTTCAGCTTGGCCACGGGTTCCCAGGGCACCTCGGCCTGGTTCATGCAGATTTTGGTGGACTCAGAGAACCAGAACTCCCCTGCAGGGGTTTTGGAGTTGATGCGCGCGGCCAAGTTGACCGCGTCGCCAAAGGCGTCCCCGTCAATCTCTTCCACATCGCCAGTGGCGCAGCTCACACGGATGATCAAGGTGTCTGTTGAAGCTACTTTTTCGACCACATCAAGCCCGGCCCTTGCGGCGTCGGTGGCGCTGTCAAAGAGAGCCATGTACGCGTCACCCAGGTTCTTGACGATGCGTCCGCCGCGGCGGGTCAAAATGGGGTGCACAAACTTCTCGTGTGCCGCGAGCAGATTGCGTAAACCCTGACGGTCAGCACGCGACACGCTGGCCGTGTAGTTCGCCAAGTCTGTAAACAGAACTGTTCTGGTTCGTGTTGCCACCCCGCGCCTCCTACACCGCGGCGCATTTTAGCAGACGCGTTCCTCGAGCGTGTCGCGGGAATCACCAAAGCCACAACACATGGGTTACGTGCGCGCCCGCTCGGAGGCTCTTTCATGTCCAAGACCCGCTGTCGTTTTGCTCCCTCGCCGACTGGCCGACTGCATGTTGGCGGGGCACGCACCGCTCTCTTCAACTACTTGTTTGCCAAGTCCACAGGTGGAAACTTCGTCTTGCGCATCGAGGATACCGATCGCCAGCGCTCCTCCTTGGAGAGCGAGCGGGGCATCTGCGAAGATCTTCGCTGGTTGGGCTTGAATTGGCAGGAGGGTCCCAATGAGGGTGGCCCTGGCGCTCCGTACCGCCAGTCCGAGCGGCTTGAGCTCTACACCCAGCACATGCAGGAACTCATTGCCGCTGGCCGGGCTTACTACGCCTATGAGACCGGGGACGAGCTCACTGCCGAGCGCAAGCTGGCAGAGGCCGCCAAGACCTCCTTCCGCTACCGCCGCCGTGACTACTCAGAGCAGGACATGGCCCGCTTTAAGGAAGAGGGGCGCGTGCCGGTGTTGCGCTTCGTCACCCCTCCGGGCCAGGAAGTGCTCATCCAGGACCAGGTCCTGGGCCAGGTCCGCGTGGGCCCAGGAGATCTGGACGACTTCATTATCGGAAAGGGCGACGGATTCCCGACCTACCACTTTGCCGTGGTGGTGGACGACCACCACATGCAGGTCACCCACGTGCTGCGCGCTCAAGAGCACCTGATGAACACCGCTCGCCACATCCTGCTCTACCAAGCCTTTGGCTGGGAGATGCCCGAGCATGGCCACATGCCGGTCATCAACTCCATCGGCGGCGGCAAGATGTCCAAGCGGGACAAGGCCAAGGCCGCCCGTGCCGCTGCGAAGGAGGCGGGCTGGGATGCTGCCACCCTGAGCGAGAAGCTTGGGATTTCCCTTGACTTGGCCACTTCTTTTCTGAAGAAGAAGAACAACGATGTGGAGATCGCCATCCCCGTCGCGGCCGAGTTGGGTGTCGAGCTGCCCGAGATCGACGTGGAGGACTTTCGAGCCAGCGGATTCTTGCCGGAGGCCCTGCTGAACTACCTAGCACTGCTGGGCTGGTCCAACGGGGACGACCGTGAGATCTGGGACCAGGCTGAGTTAGAGCAGGCCTTTTTGATCAAGCGCATCGGTTCGTCTGCCGCCCGCTTTGACCCAGCAAAGCTGCTCTGGATGAACGGCCAATACGTACGGGCCTCGTCGGTGGAGCGCTTGGTACAGGCCAGCGCCGACTATGTGCTACGGAATCCGGAAGGGCTGCTGGCTGGGCTGGATTCCGCGCGCCTCCACCTGGTGATCTCCCTGTTCCATGAGCGCTTTCAGACCTTTGCCGAGCTGGAGCAGAGCGCGGCTTGGGTTCGGGATGCCCCGGTGGTCTACGGACCAGAAAAAGCCATCAAGAAGCACCTGCTCAAGGGCGACGGCTTGGCCCGTCTCTCCGCCAGCGAGGCCATCGTGGCGGGAATAGAGAACTGGAGCGCAGAAGGAATTGAAGCTGGACTTCAGGCTGCGGCGGATGCCCACTACGAGGGTCGCGTTGGCAAGCTGGCCCAGCCTCTTCGGGTCGCGCTGACCGGTGGTCCGGTGTCTCCAGGCGTTGGCGAGACCTTGGCTATCTTGACCCAGGCGGAGTGCGTCGCGCGCATCCAGGCATGCAAAGCCCACTTTGCCGAGCAGGCGTGAGCGGCAGCCTCCAAGAAGGTGAGCGCCCTCTGCGGGTGCTCTTCGTGCACGGTTTGGAGTCTGGCCCCACTGGCGGCAAGGTCGTCGGTATGCGGGAGTTGGGCCTAGAGGTGGTCGCTGTAGACATGCACATGTCTCAGTGGCGCTTGGACAAGAGGAACAGCTTTCTGCGCAACACCTTGCGCTTGTGGCAGATCTGGGTCGCCGGCTTTCTCCTGCTTGCCGCCTTGCCTGTGTTCCTGCTCACCGACCCTTGGTCTGGCGTGGCCATGGGAGTTGGCGCCATTGTTTGGGGCCGGCTCCGCTGGAAGAGCTGGGTGGCGTTGGCGTTGTCCAAGAGCATGGCGGCTTGCGTGGACCTCCAGCGTGCGGCTCTGGCCAAGCATGAGGTCGACGTGGTCATCGGGTCCAGTTGGGGCGGCGCAGTGAGCATTGAGCTGCTGGTTGCTGCCCACTGGTCTGGCCCAACCCTGCTGCTGGCCCCCGCTTGGCAGAAAGTGCAGGAGCGCATCGACCCAGGGCGCGTCTCAGCCGTATACGCGCGCCTGGAGGCCCTCTCGGCTCCCATTCACATCCTGCATGCCCCCGATGACGAGGTGGTGCCCATCGTTCACAGCCAGCGCATGGCGACTGGCCGTGTTGGATTGACCCCTGTGCCCGGAGGGGGCCACCGCTTGCTCCCTACTCTGCAAGATGGCACGCTGATTCAGGCTCTCAAGATGCTGAAGGGCTGAGCCAGGCCCGTCCGTGGGGCGCGTCCCAGTCCAGCACCGGGTTGATGGGCAAAATGCGGTGAGGGTTGATGGAGTCGTGGCTGTAGTGGTAGTGGCGCACGATGTGGTCAAAGCGCACGTTGTCCCTGATTTTGTCGATCTGGTAGAGTTCGCGGGTGTAGGCCCAGAGGTGGGGGTAATCGACGATGCGCTTGCGGTTGCACTTGAAGTGCTGGTGGTAGACCAAGTCGAAGCGGATCAGGGTGGTAAACAGGCGCCAGTCGGCCTCGGTCAGGCGCTCGCCCATTAGGTAGCGCTGGGTGCTGAGGCGCTCCTCGAGCCAGTCCAGCGTGTCGAAGAGGGTGTGCACAGCCTGGTCGTAGGCAGCTTGTGAGGTGGCAAAGCCGGCCTTGTATACGCCGTTGTTCACCGTGTTGTAGATGCGTTCATTGATGGGCTCCATGGCGTGTCGCAGCTCCTGGGGCCAGTAGTCTTGGCTGTTGCCGGTGATTCCATCAAAGGCACTGTTGAACATGCGAATGATCTCGCTGCTCTCGTTGCTCACGATCACGCCGTGCTGCGTGTCCCAGAGCACGGGTACGGTGATGCGGCTGGTCAGTCCAGGCTGGCTCTTGTTGTAGAGGTCCCGCATGAAGGGCAGCCCGAAGAGCGCATCGCCGACGCTGGGCCAAGTCTCGCTCTTCTCGAAGGTCCAGCCATCATCCAGCATGTCCGGGTGCACCACGCTGACTCCGACGTGGGGAACCAAGCCCTTGAGTTGGCGGAATATCAGTGTGCGGTTGGCCCAAGGACAGGCGTGGGAGATGTAGAGGTGGTAGCGGCCAGACTCCGCCTTAAAACCACCCGCTCCGCTCGGACCGGGAGAACCATCCGCAGTCACCCAGTTCCGAAACTGGGCCACGGAGCGCTTGAATGCGCCGCCTGTGGACTGGGTGTCATACCACTTGGTGGACCACTCTCCGTCGATCAGCATGCCCATGGGATCTCCCTTAGGTCGTGTTCCTATGGTGATGAATGTTGGATGCAAGAGGGAGTGCGGAGTCACACTGTCCCAGAAATGGGCTCAGCGACGCTCCTCAAACAGCACCGCCGCGTCAAACCCCCGCATTGTCAAGCCCGTGGCCTCTTCCAGCGCTTTTGGGTCTGCTAAGTCATCTTGGTCCGCTGTAGACAGCAGGTCCGCGTCCATGTCCGGCCGCAGGCGCGCCACCAGGGTGAGCAAACGCAGGGGCAGCGGCACCCGCAACCGGTGGGTGTTCAGGTGGTGGCCGATGCGGCGCACGATGTCTTTGAAGGGAAGGGCTTGGGCGCCCCCGGCATCAAAGGCGGTGTTGGGCAGCTCGGCTTGGTCCAGGAGTGCCAGCATGGCGCCGCCAAAGTCGTCGACGTGGATGGGCTGGCGCAGGGCCGTTCCGCGGCCAATCATGGGGATCACCGGGCTTTTTTTAACCAGGTCGGCCAAGGTGTGGAAGCTCTCGGCGTGGCCCGGGGTGTGACCAATCAGACGACCGCCGAAGGGGGCGCTTGGACGCAGGATGGCGTGGGGCAGACCGGAGGCGGCGAGCCTGGCCTCGTCTTCGCGTCGCTGTTTTGCGTATCCGGAGTCGCCGTCCCAATGAACGCAGGTGGAGCTGGCATAGAGGGTGGGAAGACCCATCTCTAAGACCCTGTCCATCATCTTGCGGTCTAAGTCCATGGCGGCGGTGCGCTTGGACCCATCGCCTGTTCCCATGACCTTGCATGCCAAGTGCAGCACGGCGTCCGGCTGAGGCACTGCAGCGAGCTGCTGGGCGGCGCTGTCTTGGGACAGGTCAATTCGTGCGCCGCGGATGCCGGGTAGGGTCATCGCGGTGTTCCAGTGCACCCCATAGACTTGGTGGCCTTGGTCGCGTGCCAGCAGACAAACGTGGGCGCCCACAAAGCTGGAGGCACCGGTGACGAGCAGCCTCACTGGACACGCTCCAGGCGGATGATGGGGTCCCCGACACCAAAGCTGCCAGGGGTCTCGATGGCCGCGCACAGGCCGCCGTGTCCAATCATCGCGTGCAGGGTGCCAGGGCCCAATGTGGCCTCCATCTGTTCACATGGGTCGCACTCGTCGGTGCCGCGCAGGACGGCGGAGCCGATCTGGAAGCGCCAGCCAATGAGTGCGCGCAAGTTGATGCCGGAGACCAGCACGTTTCGCCGGAGCACGGTGTAGTCCCAGTCGTCTCGTCCCAGCAGCTTGGCGATGATGGGCAGATGCTCGGCTTGAATCAGAGTCACGGCGCGTTTCTTAGAGCGACCGTAATCCTTCGGGCCAGACGACAAATCCCAGCTCTGGACCTCCACCAGGGGGCTGCCCTTGCCGGGGCGAAGAGCGATGCGCTCGATCTGGCCGGTCTGGGGTGCCTTGGCCAGGATGCGGTTGATGAGTGGGGTGATCATGGGTCATCCTTGGGTCTGCCACGGTCGACCGGGCGGCAAATCGCGCACACTGCGCGCTCGAAGAGTTGGGCGTCTCCTGACAGAGGACCGGCGCCCAGCTGCCCTGAGACGCACGCCTGGGAGCAGGTGTCTAGGACGTACGGCACTACTTCTCCACGACCGTCCAGTTCACATCGGGCAACACGTCGGCCAGCTGCGGTTGGATGACGCTCAGGTCGCCGACCACCACGATCAATGCAGCGTCCGTGTCCAGGGTGGCCATAGCGGCGTTGACGGTGCTCACGCTGGCGTTGCGGGCGGTCTGTAGCTCCATGGCCATGCGGTCGGGGCTCTGACCCATGGCGACTACGCCAGCCAAGCTGGCGGCGATGCTGCTGCGTGACTCCATGGCTGAGACTGCGTCGGTAATCGCGGCGCCTTGGGCCTTTTTGAGCTCGGCAGCATCGATGCCTTGGGTGATGCGCTCCACCTCGGCCAGCATGTCCACCAGGGCCAAGGCAGTGACATCTCCGCGCACGCTGGAGGAGGTCACCATGCGGCCGTAGCCGGGACCTGCTCCCACGCCAGCACGGGCACCGTAGCTGTAGCCCTTTTCCTCACGCAGCAGGCGATTCAACCGGCTCGTGAAGGTGCCGCCCAGAACCACGCTGCCCAGGGTTGCGGGCACGTAGTGGGGGTCATCGGCTTGCCACCCGGGCAGCACGACGCGCAGAACCGATTGGGTCGCACCGGGGTTGTCCACCAAGTAGTAGCCGCTGGCCTGCGCCGCTGGACCGATCTCGGGCAGCGGGGAGGGCTTGCCCGTCCAGTCGCCGAAGCTGTCCTCTAATTGAGCTTTTAGGTCGACTTGAGTCACGTCTCCGCTGACCACAAAGGTGGCCCGCTCCGGTGCAAAGCGCGCACTCCAGGAGCTCTTCAGGTCCTTGGCCGTGATCGAGGTCAGGCTGGTCTGGTTCCCGATTCCGGGGTGGGCCAGAGGGTGGTCCTCCCCAAAGTAAAAGCTGTCGGCAACCCATCGGGCCACGGTGGCCGGGCTGTCCAGGCTCATCTGGACCTCCCCGATGAGGCGGTCCCGGACCCGGTCAACTTCTTCGGCGTCAAAGCGCGGGGCGCTCACAGCGCTGGCCATGAGATCCAAGCCCACTTCCAAGGTGTCGGTTGTGGCTTCGAGGCCCACCCAAGTAGTGGCCTGTCCGGAGTTGGCCCACAGGCTCAGAGCGTGTTGCTCCAAGGCGCCGGCAAACGCGGTTGAGTTTAGGTCGCCGGCGCCGTGGGTGAGCATCGTATCGGAGAAGTTCACCAGGCCGGGTTGATCGGCGGGATCCATGGCTTTGCCGCCGCCAAGCACCATGCGCACGCTGACCAGGGGAAGGCCAGGACGTTCGACCAGCCAGACGGTCGTGCCGTTGTCCAGGGTGAAGACCTGAGGGGCTTGGGGGGCAAAGTCTGCCGGCGCGCCGATTTCGGGGCGCACGTCCAGAGGGTGGGGTGCGGCCACGGCAGCAACGGGGGGCTCAACAGTCTTGGGGCAAGCAAGAAAAGCTAGGAAAAAGGTCATCTACTCAGCTCCTTGGGTGGTGCTGTCGCTCTCTTCGGGGCGGACGCGGGCGATGCATACTCGGTCCGGAGTCAGGGCTTGGGCCGCCGTCTGCACATCGGCCAGGGTGGCGTTGGTGTAGCGGGCCAGGTCGGTGGCCAGGTAGTCGGTCTCACCGGCCAGATAGTGATAGCGGTTCAAGGCGCTGGCTCGGGAATCCAGTGACTCCAAGCCGCCAATGGCGTTGACGCGGTACTGGTTGACCACACGCTCCAGCTCAGCCTGGGTGGGCCCTTCGGCAGCCAGCTTGGCGATCTCCTCGGCGACCACCGCCTCGATCTCTTCAACGGTGTGGCCTTCGGTGGGCAGAGCCTGGACCATGAAGATGCTGGAGTGCATCTGGCTGAACTGGTAGGCGCTGATCTCCAGGGCGAGCTGATCCTGGTGAACCAGTCGTTGATACAGGCGGCTTGAGCGGCCGCTGGACAGGACCGCAGCAAGCAGGTCGTAGTCGGCATCCCCCTCCTGCAAGGCGGCTGGGCTGTGCCAGGCCATCACGGTCATGGGGATCTGCACCTGGTCGGTGAGCTCCAGGAGTTGCTCAACCGGCTTGTCGGGGGTCTCGACAGCGGGGCGCTCGGGCAGCTCGCCGGCGGGAATGCTGCCAAAGGCGGTCTCGATGAAGGGCTTGAGTTCGCTGGAGTCAAAGTCCCCGGCCACGACCAGGCTGGCGTTGTTGGGCACGTACCAAGTCTGAAAAAAGTCCACTACGTCACTGACCTCGGCCGCCATCAGGTCCTGGTGGGTTCCGATGACCGAGTGGGCGTAGGGGTGGCCCTCTGGGTACAGGGCAGTTCCCAGCTCCACCCAGAGCATGCCGTAGGGCGCATCCTCGCTGGTCTGGCGGCGCTCGTTGCGGACGACCTCCCGCTGCAGGTCCAGCTTTTCCTGGGTCATTGCGTTGTCCAGGCCCTCCATGCGGTCTGCGTCCATCCACAGCAAAGTGGTCAGCAGCTGGCTTGGGCCCACCGAGTAGTAGTCGGTGGCGTCTTCCGAGGTCCAGGCGTTGTTCCAGCCACCTTCGGCCTCCATCAGATCGTCGAAACCAGAGTCGGGCAGGCGGGTGGTGCCCATGAACATCAAGTGCTCAAAGAGGTGGGCAAAGCCGGTGCGGCCCACCAGTTCGTCTTTGGAGCCCACGCCGTACCAGATGTTGATGGTCACCTGGGGCAGACTGTGATCCTCCATCAGGATGACGTTCAGGCCGTTGTCGAGCTGGTATTCCTCGTGGGGAATGGACAGGGCTGTGGCTGCGGGTGCGGCTGCCGCAGGGGCTGCGGGTTCCTGGGCGAGCAGGCTCCCGACGAAAAGACATAGGGGCAACATGAAGGCTCCGTTTGATGCGCGAAGACTAACAGGGTGTAGGATTGGCCTGTGAACACCCAGCATCAGCTCTTGATCGGCGACGTCCGCAGCGTGGACCTGCCGCCTGAGTCCGTGCACCTTGTCGTGACCTCGCCGCCCTACCCAATGGTGGCCATGTGGGACGAGATCTTTGCCCAGATGGACCCCGAGATTGCCGGGCTGATGTCCTCACCCTGGCGAGCCTACGAGCGCATGCACCAGTGCTTGGACTCGGTCTGGGAACGCTGCTTTGATGCCTTGGTCCCCGGCGGTATCGCTTGCATCAACATCGGCGATGCCACCCGCAGTGTGGACGGCCGCTTTGCGCTCTACCCCAGCCACGCCCGCATCTTGAGCGGCATGATCCGATTGGGCTTTGTGCCGCTCCCCGACATTCTCTGGCGTAAGCCCAACAACAGCCCGACCAAGTTCATGGGCTCCGGCATGCTGCCCGGCGGCGCCTATGTGACCTATGAGCACGAGTATGTACTGGTGCTCCGCAAGGGCGGTAAGCGTAAATTCACCAAGCAGGAAGCTGACAACCGCCAGCGCAGTGCCTACTTCTGGGAAGAGCGCAACCACTGGTTCTCAGACCTATGGACCGACATCCGGGGTGCAGTTCAGACCCTGAACAAGGCCGAGCGCTCCCGCTCCGCTGCCTACCCCTTTGAGCTGCCCTATCGGCTGATCCAGATGTACTCCTGCTACGGCGAGACCGTCTTGGATCCCTTTCTTGGAACGGGCACGACCCAGGCCGCCGCCTTGGCCAGCGGGCGGAGCAGCATCGGGGTGGAGAAGGGAAGCTCGCTGGTCCCGGCCATCACCCGCAGTCTCGAGCAGGCCGTTTCCTTGGGACAGGAAAGAGTTCGGTCCCGCGCCCAAGGTCACGCAGCCTTTGTTGACCAGCGTCTGGCTCAGGGCAAGATCCTGAAGTACCGCAACGAGGTGCTGAATCAGCTGGTGACCACGGGGCAGGAGCGGCGTTTGGAGCTGTGGGAGCCCGTGTCGATTCAGGCGCTTCGTGAGGGGGCCTGGGCGGCGAAGCATCGGCTGCTCCCAGCGGTTTAGTGCTGGTGGCCGCCGTGACTGTGGTCATGGCCGGCGGTCGCCAAGAGCTGAGCCATGAGCTCTTCTACGGCAGCCAAGCGCTTGAGTACGTCGCGCTCCTCCAAGACCTGCTGCTTGTCGAATGGCTCAAGGGTGGTGAAGTCGATGATCTGGTCCGCTACTTGGCCGGGCGGCATGCCCTTGGCCATCAGCTCGTTGAGTATGTACCCAAGGCTGGGAATGGTGGTGGCCAGTCCATCGCCCAGGGCTTGGATGGTGCTCAAGTGGCGCGCCAAGATCTGGGGGTCTGCTTGCAGGTCGGGCAGCTCGCTGGCTCGGAAGCGTCTGAAGCCGTCGCGCTGGGGAAGTTCCTCCTCCAAGTTCACCCGGTCCGTTGCTCGAAGGATCAGATTGAAACGCCCATCTGGCAGCTCAGTGTGCCGCTGGATCTGTGCCACACCGCAGATGGGGACAAGCGCAGGGTCGGCCAGCTGTGCGCCCTCGGACCCGTGCTGAATCATGGCGACCCCCAGGGGGCTCTTGTGCTCCAGGCACCAAGCAACCATGGACCGGTAGCGCGGCTCAAAGATGTGCAGGGGCAAGATGCTGCCCGGGAACATCACCATGTTCGGCAGGGGAAAGACGGGGAGATCGGTGAGCTGTTCTGGTGTGAGCATGTTCGACGTAGAACACAGGGCGCGGCGCTTTGCACATTTGTCGTTCAGAATTCGACCGCGACTTGGTTCAGCCTTGCAGCAATTCAATGGCTTGGACGGCGAACTGAAGAGCCAACCCTGCCAGGGCCAAAGCCAGGGCCCGGAGCGTCCAGACATAGCCGCGGGTGCTCATCCAGGCTCTGGCCCGGTCAGCGAGCAGTGCCAGCAGCGCTTTGGAGCCGACCAGAGCGCCGAAGAACCCGATGAGAAATCCCATTTTTGACGGGGTCGTGGACAGCATGGGGCCGCCGACGGCCAACCAGAACAGGTAAGGGTGGGGGTTGAGCAGGTTGGTGAGTACCGCCCTTCGAAGCGCGCCATCCGCGCTGGACTCTCCGGGCTCTGGGGGCTTGGAGCGCCACATGCCCCAGGCCAGGTACAACAACATACCGGCGCCCGCCAGGCCAAGTGCAATGCGCCAGGGCCCCTGAAATTCTCCAACCCAGAGAGCCAGCAGGATGAGGGGCCCGTCGGTGACCAGGGGCGCTACGGCCACCCGCAGGCCGGCCTTTTTACCCCCACGCAATGACTCCCCCAAGACCAAGGCGGTCAGCGGGCCAGGGGACAGGCCGCCGGCCAGTCCTAAAAGTAGGCCGGCGAGCAGGCTGGTTGCGATGGGTGGCATGGGTGGGGCTCTATCTGGCTCAGCCGAAACCTGTTGAAAGCATGCGGCGTGCCGCAGTGGGTTAGGGCGGCCCATCCGGAGGGTTCCAATGCCCCAAGCTGAGATCGAGACCCTGCCCCTATTTCGCATGCTGCCCAAGCACCATTTGGTTGAGGCGCTAGAGCTGGCGTTGATTCCTTATGACGTGGGTCAGAACGAGATCCTCACGGTGAAGGGCGAGGTCGACACCTCGCTGATGATTGTGGTCACCGGACTGCTGGATGTGGTCGTGGGGGACCCAGCGACGGTCGTAGCGACGGTGGGGCCCGGTGAGTTGATAGGGGATATGGCGCTCTTCGGCCAAGCAGGTGTCCGGCAGGCGACCATTCGCACCCGCTCCCCCTGTAGTCTGCTGGTGCTCGATCAGGAGGGACTCAAGACTCTGCGGGCCAAGGAAAACATGCTG
>Ga0055584_100003066_pt1 | contig 16521 bp, 15 predicted proteins | sample OSDHelmetaG_FD_58716 | JGI IMG/M metagenome (GOLD analysis project Ga0055584, IMG submission 58716) | Pelagic marine sediment microbial communities from the LTER site Helgoland, North Sea, for post-phytoplankton bloom and carbon turnover... | ecosystem: Environmental > Aquatic > Marine >... | reverse complement strand
ATTCGTAACTGGCGGCGTGGTTTCATCTTTAGGAAAAGGATTATCATCAGCTTCACTAGCATATTTATTACAATCAAGAGGGTACAAGGTAAGAATTAGAAAATTAGACCCGTATCTAAATGTTGACCCTGGAACTATGAGTCCTTTTCAACATGGAGAAGTATTTGTTACAGATGATGGCGCAGAGACCGATTTGGATTTAGGACATTATGAAAGATTTTCTGGAATATCTGCAAAAAAAACAGACAATATAACAACCGGTAAAATTTATAACGATGTACTAAAAAAAGAACGGCAAGGTAAATATTTAGGTAAAACAGTTCAAGTTATTCCACATATTACTAATAGAATAAAAGAATTTATAAATAATGAAACAACAAAAGAAGACTTTATTATTTGTGAGATAGGTGGAACTGTAGGTGACATAGAAAGTCTTCCATTTTTAGAAGCTATTAGACAATTTTCAAACGAAGTGAGAAGAAAAAATACTTTATTTATTCATCTTACTTTAGTCCCTTACATGAAAGCGTCTGATGAAATTAAAACAAAACCTACACAACATTCTGTTAAAGAATTAAGAAGCATTGGTATTCAACCAGACATTATTATTTGCAGATCAGAAAGATCAATCCCATTAGATCAAAGGAAAAAAATTTCTTTATTTTGCAATGTTGCGATTGAAGATGTAATTGAAACTGTGGATGTAAAAACAATTTATGAGGCGCCAATAAGTTTTAATAAGGAAAAATTAGATGAGAGAGTATTAAAATATTTTAAAATTAAGTCTAAAAAGAAAGTTAATCTAAAACCATGGAAAAAGATTACTCAATTAGTTTTACACACAAAAGATACAGTACGTATTGCAATTATTGGAAAATATGTAGGGCTTAAAGATGCTTACAAGTCTTTGGATGAAGCTTTAACACATGGAGGTATCTCAAATAATTTAAAAGTAAACCTTGTTAGAATTGAATCTGATTATTTAAAACCAAAAGAAATAAAAAATAAATTAAAAGGAGTGTCAGGAATTTTAATCCCAGGAGGCTTTGGTAAAAGAGGAACCGAAGGAAAAATTGCTGCTATAAATTATGCAAGAAAAAATAAAATTCCTTTTTTAGGTATTTGTTTTGGTATGCAAATGGCTGTTATTGAATTTGCTAGAAATAAATTGAATATTAAAAAAGCTACCTCGAGTGAGTTTGATAATTCAAAAGCATCAGTTGTAGGGTTGATGAGTGAATGGTTAAAAGATGGAAAATTAATGAAAGGTACAGATAAAGATTTAGGTGGAACGATGCGACTTGGAAGTTATGAAGCAAGACTTAAAAAAGACACAAAGATAAGCAAAATTTACAATTCATTAAAGATAAACGAAAGACATCGTCATAGATATGAAGTTAATATTAATTATAAAGAAGATTTTGAAAATAAGGGAATGATTTTTTCAGGATTGTCACCAGACAATAAATTACCAGAAATCATTGAATTAAATGATCATCCTTGGTTTATAGGAGTCCAATTTCACCCTGAATTTAAATCTAGACCTTTAACACCACATCCTTTATTCTCATCATTTATTAAAGCCACAAAAACCCATTCGAAAAAATGAACAATCATAAAGTAAAATGCTCAGATTTTGAAATAGCTAACGATAAGCCTTTCACTTTAATTGCTGGTCCATGTCAGTTAGAAAATGAAGCTCATGCAATAAAAATTTCAACAGAACTTAAAAAAATTACTTCAGAACTTGGAATTAACTTAATTTACAAAACATCTTTTGATAAAGCTAACAGAACAAGCCTAAAAAGCAAAAGAGGAATGGGATTAGAAAAATCATTACCTATCTTTGATAAAATAAGAAAAGAAGTTGGAGTCCCAGTTTTAACAGATGTTCATACAGCTGAACAATGTTCAATCATTTCTGATCATGTCGATGTTTTGCAAATACCAGCGTTTCTATGTCGTCAAACAGATTTACTTATTGCTGCAGCTAAAACAGGAAAAATAATTAACGTAAAAAAAGGTCAATTTTTAGCTCCATGGGATATGGCTAATGTCATAAAAAAAATTGAAGAGTCCGGAAATAAAAATATTCTAATTACAGAGAGAGGTGCGAGCTTTGGATATAATACTTTAGTATCAGATATGAGAGCATTACCTATAATGTCGAAATTCGGTTTTCCTATCGTCTTTGATGCTACCCATTCCGTTCAGCAACCTGGAGGAATGGGTGAAAAAAGTGGAGGACAAAGAGAATTTGTTCCTCACTTAGCCAGGGCTGCTATTGCTGTAGGAGTTGGTGCGATTTTTATAGAAACTCATGAAGATCCTGATAATGCGCCATCAGATGGCCCAAATATGGTACCATTAAATGAAATAAAAGATTTATTAAAAAAATTAACAGAAATAGACAAGTTAATTAAAAAATAATTAGATGGCAAAAATTATCAACGTTAAAGGTCGTCAAGTTTTTGACAGCAGAGGAAACCCAACTGTTGAAGCAGAAGTTTTCCTAGACAATAATATTTCTGCTACAGCTATATCTCCATCTGGTGCATCAACAGGAGCTTTTGAAGCTCATGAATTAAGAGATAAAGATAAAAATAATTTTTTAGGAAAAAGCGTTAAGAAAGCCGTTGATAATATTAATAAAAAGATTGGATCAAAATTAAAGGGATTGAATCCAGCTGATCAATCTAAAATTGATAAAGTTTTATTAGATTTAGATGGCACTGAAAATAAAAAAAATCTTGGTGCGAATGCAACTTTAGCTGTATCTTTAGCCAATTCAAAATCAGCAGCCTTATCAATTAAAAAACCACTTTATGAAAATTTAGGAAAATTTTTCTCTTTACCCAATCCTTTAATGAATATAATTAACGGAGGAGCTCATGCAGATAACGATTTAAACATCCAAGAGTTTATGATTAGGCCAGACTCAGCAAAAAATTTTATGGATGCAGTTGAAAAGTGCTTTCTTGTTATTCAAAATTTAAAGAGTTTATTAAAATCAAAAAAAATGCTTACTAATGTTGGTGACGAGGGAGGTTTTGCACCATCAATTAATACAAATGAAGAGGCTCTTGAATTAATTGTAAGTGCTATAGAAGAATCAAAGTTGATACCTGGTAAAGATATAGTGATTTGTCTAGATGTCGCTGCTAATGAATTAATTAATAAAGAAGGTCAATATTCAATTCAATCAAGTAATTTTACTTCAGTTGACGATGTTATTGGTTATTATAATAAATTAACCTCGAGCTATCCTATCAAATCAATCGAAGATCCCTTTGCTGAAGAAGATTGGGAATCTTGGAAAAAAATTACAGCTGCGATTGGTAAAAATGTTCAAATTGTCGGTGATGATTTATTTGTAACAAATTCAAAAAGATTGAAAAAAGGGATAGAAAATAAATCTGCTAATAGCATTTTAGTAAAACCTAACCAAATAGGAACTTTATCTGAAACATTAGAAGTTGTTGCAATGGCAAGAGAAGCTAATTTTAAGACAATTATTTCTCATAGATCAGGTGACACAGAAGATACATTTATCGCTGATTTAGCTGTAGCTACAGAATCATCTCAAATAAAAACAGGTTCATTAGCAAGATCTGAAAGAGTAGCTAAATATAATAGGTTGTTACGCATCGAAGAAGAACTTGGAAATCAAGTTAAAATGGCTAAAATCTAAGAATGTGGTTTATAGAAAGATTCAAGAAGAAAAAACTTATATTGATCAATATATTTTTAACACTTTATGTTGGCATTAATCTTATTGGCGGAGAAAGAGGTTTGGTATCTTATTTTGAAAAAAAACAAACATATAAAGAACTTGTTCAAACAGAAATATATCTTAGCAAAAAAATTAAAAAATTAGAAGATAAAATTAAATTAATTAATAAAAACGATTTAGATTATCTAGATATGCTATATAGAGAAAAATTGAGATACGGCACAAAAAATGAAATTATAATTAAATTAAAATGAAAAAAAATCTTAGACATCCAGAGAAAGCAAATAAACCAATAAATCCTATTAAAAAAAAACCAGAATGGATTAGATCTAAAATTATAAACTCAAAATTTTTTTTTCAAACCAAACAAGTTGTTAACCAAAATAATTTAGTAACTGTTTGTCAAGAAGCTAACTGCCCGAATATTACAGAATGTTGGAGCAAAAAACATGCTACTTTTATGATTATGGGAGATACTTGTACTAGAGCTTGTGCTTTTTGTGATGTAAAAACAGGAAAACCAAATGCTTTAGATATATACGAACCAGTAAGAATTTCTAATGCTGTAAAAAAGCTTAAACTAAAACATGTTGTTATTACATCTGTAGACAGAGATGATCTTGAAGATGGTGGTTCAAATCATTTTTATAAAGTGGTTCAAACAACAAGAGAAAAAAATCCTAATACCTCTATAGAAGTTTTAACTCCTGATTTCTTAAGAAAAGGTGATGCTTATAAAAAAGTTCTTGAAGCTGACCTTGATGTTTTTAACCACAACATTGAAACTGTTCCAAAGCTTTATACTAAAGTTAGACCTGGAGCTAGATACTTTGCCTCTTTAGAGCTTTTAAAAAATGCAAAACAATGCAACAAAAAAGTTTTTACTAAGTCAGGCATAATGGTCGGTCTTGGTGAAAATAAAGAAGAAATTATTCAAGTTATGGATGATTTAAGATCAGCAGAAGTTGATTTTTTAACTATTGGGCAGTATTTACAGCCTTCAGCAAAACATCATCCTTTGCATCGTTATTATCATCCTAATGAATTTAAAGAACTTGCAAGTATTGCAAAAACAAAAGGTTTCTTATTAGTGTCATCTTCTCCTCTTACGAGATCTTCTTATCATGCAGATGAAGATTTTAAAAAGTTACAAGATGCAAGAAATAAAAAACTTGAATGTCATCAGCAACAATAAAAAAAATCATTCCTTGTAAAAAAAAACAACTTATTGAAATGGTTCTTGATATTGAAAAATATCCTGAATTTGTTCCTTGGTGTATTGAGGGACAAGTGCACGAAAAGAATGAAACCGCTGATTTAATTATATTTAAAGGAGATTTAAAAGTAGGCAAAAGCATTCTTAATGAAACTTTCTCTAGTCACGTATCATATTATAAAGAAAAAGATAAAATAATTGTTACTAATCTCGATGGACCTTTAAAACATCTTAAAAATGAGTGGGTTTTTAAAAAAGTAAATAATGCCACACAATTAGAGTTTTTCATTGATTTTGAATTGAAAAATCCTATCCTAAATTCAATTATGAAAAAATCTTTTGAATTAGGACTTAATAAAATAGCCAAGTCTTTTGAAGAAAGAGCAATTAAATTATATAAGTAATGTTAAGTGTAACGTTATTATTAATTTTTTTATCTATTATGTGTAAGTTTTTAGCCTCTTACATTAAAAAAATTAGAACAGGTGACTCCAATGAAAGCGATGTAACATATTGGATGTTCTCGTATGATTTTAAATCAAAAAATAAAGCTTGGTCCCCTGAAGATAAGAATTTTCTTAAAAGAAAAAGAAAAAGAAATGCTTTAGTATTCGCTCTTTATATAAACGTTTTTTTAATCTTTTTGACTTTTAATAGTTTTATAGCTCATTTATTGGATGTTATTGTAGAATTTCAAAGATTTAGTTACCCAGTTTAAAAGATTATAGGTATCTTATAATTAAATTAAGAGCTTTTTTAACTGTAGCTTTTTGAATTGCAGATCTTCCCTTTTTTTTAAACTGGTTTTTACTAACTACAATTTTCTTTCCATTTTTTACACCAATATAAACAAGACCCACTGGTTTTTGCTTAGTACCACCTTTAGGTCCAGCTATTCCAGTGATCGAGACACACATTTTGCTCTTACTAATTTTACCTAGATTATTAACCATAGATAAACAACATTGAATACTTACCGCACCATGCTTTTGAATAATTTTTTTAGGCACTTTTAAAATACTTATTTTAGCTTGATTAGAGTAGGTGACTAAACCCATCGTAAATACTTTAGACGCACCATCAACTGAAGTAATAGCACTTGAAAGCATTCCACCGGTACAAGACTCAGCGATAGCTATCTTTAGTTTTTTTCTTTTAAGTAGATTTATAACTTTAACTGTTTCTTTTTTCATTTATCGAAGATAGTAAAAATAATAACCTATCCAATAAATTATAGCACTAAAAATACCTGCCAATACATCATCTAAGACTACACCAAAACCATTTTTCATTTTTTTGTCAATTAAATTAATAGGGAAAGGTTTAATTATATCAAAAAATCTAAATAACATAAAAAATGAAATAAAAGACACAAAGAGAAAATCTAAATAATCATACCAATCTTTATCGATAGCGCCGGTAATATTAATAGCTACATAAACAGAAAGTATTGGAATTGATTGACCTATGAACTCATCAATTACTATTTCACGAGGATCTTTTTTTTTAAACTTATTTTCTAACTGATCAATTAATACTATTGAATAAATTGAAAAAATAGCAAATGCGATAATAAGTACCAAAAAATTTGGTTTATAAATAAATATTGGAAAATAAATTAAACAGGTAACTAATGAAGCCAAAGATCCTGGAGCAAATTTAGAACGACCGATTCCAAACATTGTTAAAACTGAAATCCCAAAGGTATTAATCATATTTTACTACCGAGGTTATTACTTCGCATGCTATAGCTTTTTCTTTTCCTACTACACCTAATTTTTCTGTTGTTTTACCTTTTATATTTATTTGATTTTTATAAATTCCACAAAGTTTAGAAATATTTTCTATCATTTTATTTTTATATTTCTTAATTTTTGGAGTTTGAGTAATAATATTTATATCTATATTATTTACAAAATAACCCTTCGCTTTAATTTTTTTCATTACTTCTTGTAGTAAAATTGTTGATCTTATATTTTTAAATTTCTTACTTTTATCAGAGAACATTTGACCGATATCTCCCATTTTACAGGCGCCAAGAATTGCATCTGTAATTGAATGCAATACTGGATCTCCATCTGAATGACCTAATGTGCCTAAAGGCGATTTAATTTTTAATCCTGCTAAATAAAGTTTTCTTTTTGGAACAAGTCTATGAACATCAAAGCCTATTCCAACACTTTGTTTGGATTTATAAATATTTTTTAAATTTTGAAAATCTGATTGATCTGTAATCTTAAAGTTGTTTTTTTCTCCCTCAATAAACTTAGTTTTGTTTAAATCCATGTATAAAGAGATATCATCATCTCTATACTTGGCAGCATTAGTTTTATGCAAATGATAAATTTCTTTAAGATTAAAGGCTTGAGGAGTTTGGGTGAGAAATAGATTATCTCTATTTTTACTGACAATGTATTCATTTTGACTTGAGTCTATTTTTTGTTTAACAGCATCTGGAATATTAATTTTTGGAACCACAGCTCTAGCATTTCTCATATTTCTAATTATTGAGACAAATAATTTTAATGAAAAATTAGGTCTTGCTACATCGTGAATTAAAACTTTTGTAATTCCTTTTATATTATTTAAATATTTTAAAGCCTTGAAAGCAGATTGTTGTCGATTTTTTCCACCTAAGATCAGTTTTATATTTCTTAATTTTAGTGATTTGACTCGTTTTAAGTCTTTTTTGTTATAAACGAGAATTATCTTTTTTATTTGTTTAAATTGACGAGCTTTATCGACGTTAATTTCTATTAATGATTTACCAGCAATTTTTTGATAAGGTTTGCCTACATTAGACCTAAATCTATGGCTACTACCTCCAGCAAGAATGATTAAAGAGAAACTCATTGTATAAAGTTATATTATATTTATATGAATAATTAACGTTAATTTAGAATGTTTAAAATTATAAAAAACTTTAATTGGATTATTTTATCTTCATTTTTATCTATTTTTATGGGGATTGTAACATTTTTAACCTTCATAAATGAGGGATTTGTTCCTTTGAATGATAAAAATTTACAAGCTTTACTTATAATTGATATTATTTTGCTATTAACATTTTTTACTTTAATTTTTAAGAACTTTTATAGATTTTATTATACAGGCAAAAAAAATAAAATAGGATCGCAAACCAATTTAAAATATATTTCAATATTTTCTCTTTTTACCGTTATACCATCTCTAGTCGTAGCAATATTCTCATTATTTATCTTTAATTTCGGAATACAAAATTATTTTGATAAGCAAATTACAAATGCAGTCAACAATTCTTATGACGTAGCTAAAAATTATTTGGACGAAAGTAAAAAAAATGTTCAATCCGATGTAATTTTAATGAGCATTGGTTTAAATAGAGCGTCTAATTTTTATTATTCAAATCAAAATAAATTTAAATCAATTGTTAGATCAGAAAAAATTTTAAGAAGAATAGACGATGTTTACTTAATTGACAGTTTAGGAAATATTTTATTTTCTGATATAAGAGATATTGAAGACGAGTTTATCATACCATCAGATGAAAATTATGATCAAGTATTAGAGGGTCGACCAGTTTTTATTACTAACAACCTAAATAATAAAACTACTGTAATGACTAAATTAAATTCTTTAGTCGATACATATTTATATATCTCAAGAAACATAGACACTGAAATTTTAAGATATTTAAATGAGACTGAACAAGCGGTTAATTTTTACTATTCTGTAGAAAATAAACAAACAGGTATTAAATTAACTTTTGCAATCATTTATATAATTGTAGTTACTTTATTATTATTTTTATCAACATCAATTGCTATAATTTTTGCATCAAGATTAACTAAACCAATCGTCAATTTGATTGGAGCATCGGAGTCAATTAGTAAAGGTGCATTAGATGTTAAAGTTCCTAATATTGAGGCTGATGAAGAGTTTATGCAATTAAATGCTAACTTTAATTCAATGATTGATAGATTAAAAAAACAACAAGATAAACTTTTAGTAACTGAAAGATATGAGGCATGGGAAACCGTAGCTAGAAAATTAGCTCATGAAATAAAAAATCCTTTAACACCAATTCAGCTTTCAATTGATCGCTTAAGAGAAAAGTATTCTTCTAAAATCAATGAAGAAAACCCTGATTTTGAAAAATATTTAGATACAATTAATCGACAAATAAAAGATATCGAGAATTTAGTAAATGAATTTTCAAACTTTGCTAGAATGCCAAGACCAATATTTAAAAAGATAAATCTTGTAAATATATTAAATAGATCTGTAGAATTTATTATGATGAATTCAAAAAATGAATATAATATTTATAAAAATCACAAAGAATTAATTGTCAACGGAGATGCCGCGCAACTAAACAGGGTATTTATAAACCTAATTAAAAATTCTGAAGAGTCTTTTTTAGAATTAAAGAAAAAAAACCCTGTTTTTAAAGGAAAAATTGACATAGAAATTACTAGCAATAATGACTATATCATTGTTAAATTATCAGACAATGGCACAGGAATTACAGATACAAAAAAAGTAATGACGCCTTATTTTACAACAAAGTCAAATGGAACTGGTTTAGGTTTACCTATAGTAAGCAAAATAATTAACGAACACTCTGGGGATTTTTTGATAAAAAATAAAGAAAAAGAGGATGGAGTTAGTATCGAAATTTCATTTCCAAAAATAAATGCATAAAGATATATTAGTTATTGACGATAATCCGGATATACGCTTTTTAATTTGTAATATTTTGAAAGAGCAAAATTTTCATGTCCGTTCTGCTGCTAATTATGATCAGGCAGTTTTAGAAATTAACAAAAAACTACCTGATTTAGCTATTATTGATATTAAGTTAGATAAAGCAAATAAAGACGGTATTGATTTACTAAAACTAGTTATAAGTAAAAATAAACTTACCCCTGTAATCATGATTTCAGGTCACGCGACAGTTCAAATAGCTGTAGAAGCTATAAGATTAGGGGCCTATGAATTTATAGAAAAACCATTTTCTACAGAAAAAATATTAAATTATGTAAAAAGAGCTTTAGAGAATGCTTCATTAAAAGAAGAAAAAGATATTATTGAAAATAAACTATTTCATTCATTTGAATTAATTGGAAAAAGCCCTTCAATTATAAGAACAAGAAAAACTATTGAAAAACTGTCAACATCAGAAAGTAGAGTTTTGATTTCAGGACCGACCGGATCAGGTAAAGAATTAGTTGCTCGAAAAATTCATAAATATTCTGTACGATCAAAAGAACCTTTCATAATTTTAAATGCTGCATTACTTAAAGAGACGACTTATGAAAAGGAATTATTTGGACAAGAATTTGATGATGGCAATATTTCATTTGGCGCGCTAGAAAGAGCAAACAAAGGAACTCTATTAATTGATGAAGTAGCTGAAATTCCTATTGAAACTCAAGCCAATATTTTAAGAGTTTTAATAGATCAAAAGTTTAAACGAATAAATGGTACTAAAGATATAAGTGTCAATATAAGGCTAGTTTCTTCTACCTCACAAAATTTAAAACAATTAGTTGAGATAGGAAAATTTAGAGAGGATTTATTTCATCGATTAAATGTTGTTCCAGTTGAGCTAAGCTCACTGAGCTCTAGGACCGAAGATATTCCTTTACTGATTGAATATTTTAAAAAAATAATTTCAGAAATTAACGGAGTTCAACAATCAAAAATTGATATTAAAAATGATAATCTGTACACTTATAGCTGGCCTGGAAATGTAAGAGAATTAAGAAATTTGGTAGAAAGAGTAACAATTCTATCATCTAATGAAAGTAAAGAAAACATTGACAAATTAATGGACGAAATTTTATTATCAACATCTAGTTTCAAAGTTACCGAGTCTTTACTAGAGAAATCATTTTCATCCCCATTAAAAGAAGCTAGAGAACACTTTGAGAAAGAATATTTGACAAAGCAATTGAAAAAGAACCATGGCAACATATCAAAAACAGCTGATTTTATAGGTATGGAAAGATCAGCACTTCATCGAAAATTAAAATTGTTAGGCATTAAAGGTATTAACTAAAATGAATATAATAATATGTGGAGCCGGCAAGGTTGGCTTTTCGATTAGTAAGCAATTATCCGCTCAAGGACACTCGGTAACAGTCATTGATCAGTCTTCTGAAGATATCAAAAAAATTAACGACACTCAGGATGTCAAAGGGATTGTAGGTCGAGCCACTTTACCGTCTGTTTTAGAAAATGCCGGAGGAGAAAAAGCAGATATGGTAATCGCTGTAACAAGAAATGATGAAACAAACATGATTGTTTGCCAGTTAGCAAGTTCATTATTTAATATTTCAAAAAAAATTGCACGAATTCGAACTAAAGAATATTTAGAGGGAAAATGGGGCAAACTATATAATAAATCTAATATCCCAATTGATGTAATTATTTCTCCTGAGCTAGAAGTAGCTAAATCGTTATATAGGAGATTGGAAGCACCTGGAGCATTAGACAATGTTCCATTTGGGAAAAATAAAGTAAAAATGTTAGAAATTTCGATAGAAAAGAATTGTCCGATTAAAAATATACCCTTAAAAGATTTGACTGCAAAATTTCCAGATTTTAAAGCTAATATACTTGGCGCTGTAAGAAATGAAAAATTTTTATACCTTAAGAAAAATGACAAAATGATAGAAGGTGACAACGTTTATGTTGTTATTAGTAGCGATCAACTTAACGCTATTCTTAAAGCGTTTGGACATGAAGAAAAAATTGCAAAAAATATTTTAATTATTGGAGGTGGAAATATTGGATTAAATTTAGCCAAAATGCTCGAAGCTAACTTTGAGGACATAAGAATAAAGATAATTGAAAAAGATAAAAATAGAGCTGAAGAAATAGCAAATGAATTATCTTCTTCAATAATTATTAAAGGTGATGCATTAGATGAAGATATTCTCAAAGAGGCAAATTTAGAGGACTCAGAAACTGTACTAGCATTAACCAACGATGACGAAAACAATATGATGGCGTGCGTATTGGCTGAAAAAACAGGAAAAAAAAAAAGGACTATCGCTATAGTAAATAAAACTAACTACAATTTATTACAAGATTCTTTAAATATTGACGATCTTGTGGACCCGAGAATGACTACTGTTTCAAGAATTATGGAACATGTTCATCGAGGAACAATTGGAACAGTATATTCCTTACTTGATGGAGAATACGAGTTTATAGAAGCAAAGATTTTAGAGAAGTCTGAATTATTAAATAAAAAAATTAAAGATTCAAATTTACCAGAGGATATCAGAATAGGTGCTATTGTTAGAAAAGATCAAGTTATCATACCAAGATCAAATTTTATTTTTGAAAAAGATGATCTTGTAGTCTTTCTTGCAAAAAGAGAGCAATTAAAAGAAGTCGAAAATATTTTTAGTGTAAGTCCTGCTTAATAATGAATATTAAAAGTATTAGTTATTATCTAGGTTTATTTTGTTTTCCTATAAGTATATTGGCATTTATAAATATTTTATACTCATCATATTTTGATTATTTTTTAAATATAAACTCTTATTTTATAACGCTTACGTTTTCTTTTATAACTGGCCTAGGACTCCTATTTTTAGGTAAAAAATCAAAAAAAAGAATTAATTTTATAGATCAGTTATTACTAATAATTGCCGTATACTTGCTCACTTCTTTTTTTATTGGGATGCCTTTTTATCTAAGTAATTATCAAGTTACTTTTTTGAATTCTTTATTTGAAGCAATTTCGGGAGTAACTGGGACAGGGTTTTCAATTTTTGAAAATATTAAATACCTTGACCCAACTTTAATATTATGGCGATCATCTTCACAGTGGATAGGAGGTTTATATTTTTTAATTTTTATAATTCTTATTTTCTCAAATAAACAATTTAATTATAAAATGAATGAATTAAGCTACTCAGGCGACGGTGGAATTAATTCAGAAAATAATATTAAAGTGCTGTTGTTAAGAATTTTTATCTTATATTCTGTTTTAAGTTTCATTATTTTTCTGTCACTTAATCTTTCAGGTGTTAGAATGTTTAATTCTCTTAATCTCACTATGAGTTTAATTTCATCTGGTGGTTTTATTCCAACTGATTCACTAGAAAAAATTATAAAGTCAAATCCGCAAAAAATAATATTTATATTTTCTTTATTAATTTCTTTACTTAATTTTTTTTTAATTTCGAATATGTTTGAAAAAAAAGTTATTATACGTGATCATAAAGAGGACTTTTATTTGCTAGTGTTAGCACTAATTTTTATTCTTCTTATTTATTTAAATAATTATAGCGGATTAAACATAATAATAAGTGTATTAAGCAGCTTAAGTAATTCTGGGTTATCTTTGTTGAATTCAGATGGTAACTTAAGTTTATATTTTATTCTAATTACAATTGTTGGAGGATCTATAATTTCTAATACTTCAGGTATAAAATTTACACGAATCTACATTCTTTTAAAAACGGTTTCGTTTGAAATAACTAAATTAGTAAGCCCTAATAGTGTTGTAAATAAAAATATTTTTAATTCAGAAAAAAAAATTACTGACGACTATATAAAAATCTCCTTTTTAATCTTCATATCATTTTTTATAAATTTATTTATTCTCTCTGGAATCTTAGTCTTTGATAGTATTGATTTTGAGAAATCATTTAAATTATCCGTTTTAACAATTACAAACACAACAACATCCTCAATGTATGAGGTTGGACAAGTAAATTTTGCAAATTTATTAACAACCTCAAAGTTAAGTTTGATTATATTTATGATTATTGGAAAAATTGAGTTAATATCTGTTTTTTTAATTGTCAAAAAATTTTTTTTTAAAGATTAATATGTCTAAAATTGTAATAATAGGTGCTGGTGCCATGGGTTCTGCTTTTGCGTTACCTTGTTTAGATAATAACCACGATACTAATATTGTTGGAACACATTTAGAGAGCGAATTTATTGACAATTTAAAATTAAATAAAAATTTACATCCTGGACTTAAAGCAAATATTCCAAAAGATATTAATATATTTAAATTTGATAAATTTGACAATCTATTAAAATCAAACGTAGATTTAATCGTTTTAGGTATTAGCTCTAAAGGTATTGAATGGGTTTCTGATCAGTTATGTAGAATTTATAAAGACAAAAAAATTCCTAACTTATTAATGCTTACAAAAGGTTTAAGCATTTATGAAAATAAATTTGAATTACTTGTAGATAAACTTGAGAGATTGTTATCAAACAAAGGGATAAAAAATGTAAATATATCAGCGGTAGGAGGCCCGTGTCTTGCGGCTGGTTTAGCTAATAGAATACATAGTAGCGTTATCATAGCTAACAAAGATATCGAAACCGCAAAAAGAGTAGCTGATATGCTTAATACAAATTATTATCACACATCTTATTCAAACGATCTGAACGGAGTAGAAGTAGCTGCTGCTATTAAAAATATTTTTTCTATGGCTGTAGGCGCTGCAAAAGGTCTTTGTAGCAATAATGTCACTGATGAAATAAGAGAAAAAAATTATCTAAACACAGCTTCCGCATTAATAAAACAATCTATTCATGAAATGGAAATCTTTGTTGAGCATCTTGATGGAAAAAAAGAAACTGTTAAAGGTTTAGCGGGACTTGGAGATTTATATGTTAGTTCTGGTGGTGGCAGAAATGCAAAAATGGGATCTTATATCGGTGCAGGACTAACATTTTCAGAAGCAAAAAAAACTAAAATGGAAAAAGTCACAGTAGAAGGAGCTGATCTAGCAATTGAAATAGCTCAAAAAGTTAAACAAGAGTTCAATGAAAAAAAATTACCATTAATGATAAGTATGATTAATGCCATTGTTGAAAATAAAGAACTTAAATTAAATTGGGAATTTTTTAGATGAAAAAATTTATAGTTTCTATTGATGCCGGAACAACTTCAATAAGATCAATTTTATTTGATGTAAAAGGAAAACCAATTTTTTGTTCTCAAAAAGAATTTACTCAATACTTTCCTAAAAATGGGTGGGTTGAACATGACCCAGAAGAAATTTGGTTAAAAACAAAAAAAACCTTACGAGAAGTAGTTCATAAAGCGAAAAGATTAAAGGGAAGAATATTAACCATTGGAATTACTAATCAGCGTGAAACGACAATATTATGGAACAAACAAACAGGAAAAGTTGTTTATAAAGCAATTGTTTGGCAAGATAGACGTACCGAAGATTTTTGTAAAAAATTAAGGTCACAAAATAAGGAAACTACATTTTTTAATAAAACAGGCTTGCTTATTGATCCATATTTTTCAGCTACAAAAGTAAAATGGATATTAGACAATGTTCCTATTGCAAAAAAATTAATGAAAAATAATGAATTACTTTTTGGAACAATCGACACCTTTTTAATCTGGCGACTTACTAATCATGAAGTTCATGCAACAGACGCAACAAACGCAAGTAGAACAATGCTATATAATATAGTTTCTAACAAATGGGACGATGGAATACTAAAATTACTAAAGATTAAAAAAAATATTCTGCCTAAAGTAAAAAATTGTTCTGATGATTTTGGTTTGACTCATTCTTCAATAACGGGTCATCAGATACCAATAAACGGTGTAGTTGGAGACCAACAGGCTGCTACTATAGGCCAATGCTGTTTTGAACCTGGGTCGCTTAAAAGCACTTACGGTACTGGAGCTTTTGTACTATTAAATACTGGTAATAAAATTTTATATTCTAAAAATAGACTATTAAGCACAATTGCTTATAGAATTAATGGAAAAACAACTTATGCAATGGAAGGGTCTATATTTATTGCTGGTGCTGGAGTTCAATGGTTAAGAGATAGAATGAAGTTTTTTAAAAAGGCTTCAGAAACTGAGAAAATAGTTAAGTCTTTAAAAAATAATAATGACGTTTACTTAGTTCCAGCGTTTACAGGTTTAGGCGCACCTTACTGGGATGCTAATGCTAGAGGTGTACTTAGTGGACTAACCAGGGATACTGGACCAAAAGAAATAGTTAGAGCTATTATTGAATCTGTGGCCTATCAAACACATGATTTGTTTGAAGCTATGAAACATGATGGTCTAAAACCTAAGTTAGTGAAAGTTGATGGTGGAATGGTTATGAATAATTGGTTTTCTCAGTTTCTATCTGATGTTGTTGGTATAGGAGTATTGCGACCTAAAATTCAAGAAACAACTGCTTTAGGCGCGGCTTTTATGGCTGGCCTACAGGTTGGTGTTTATAAATCATTAAAAGATATTTCAAACAAATGGTCTTTAGATAAAAGGTTTATGCCAAAAATGAAAAATTCAACAAGAATTGCACTACTTAAAGGTTGGTCAAAAGCAATTAAGCGTACATTAATAAATTAGTTCCCTTGTAGGTTGAAAAATTGATTATTTTAAACTTTACATGTTTACTTCAATTTGTTCCAATAACATATTATCAACAATAACAAATAAATGGGGGAACAATGTTAAAAACATTTAAAACTATTTTTGCTGTTGCTGTGTCTTTTTCAATCTTAACTATTTCTAATTCATTTGCTGACGGTCATGCAGGTGCTGTTAAGAAATGGTCTAACG
>Ga0055584_100003065_pt1 | contig 16522 bp, 15 predicted proteins | sample OSDHelmetaG_FD_58716 | JGI IMG/M metagenome (GOLD analysis project Ga0055584, IMG submission 58716) | Pelagic marine sediment microbial communities from the LTER site Helgoland, North Sea, for post-phytoplankton bloom and carbon turnover... | ecosystem: Environmental > Aquatic > Marine >... | reverse complement strand
CGCGATGTGATTGCCCTTCGCGGCCAGCTTGACTGTCAAACCAGATGCGGTTGTTGAAGATGTACCAATAGCCGTCGTGTAAGCCGTGCAGGCTGAACGGTGCATGGCAGTTGTACATCTCATTATCAAAAATCCACCAGCTGAGTGCGGCCGCCTCAGGTTCAATTGCGTTATCGCGGATATGCTCGAAGCGGCAGCCGTGTACTACGACGTTGAGATTACGTCCGCGTGTTAGATTCGGGTCTGCTTTGCAGCCCATGCGCAGGGCGTTAAAGGCGTTTTTGACGGTGCAATTGCGCAAGGTGACCCAGCCACGGATGTCCCAGCGGCCGAATAGTGCGCCGTTGAAGTAGGTGTGGTCCGCCGTTGCGCGGCCCTTAACTTCATCCCACGAAATTCGGCCGCCCCCACATGTCGCCATCCGGGTCTTGAATTCACTGAACTTGGTCCAAAGTGCTGCGTTTGGATTTGACTCCGGCAGTCGTCGTATTAGCGCGCTTATTGCGCGCGTGAGTGGCGAATCGGCCACCGACAATGTGGAGTTTACTCCGCTCTATATCATTGACATCGCGCATGAATACGGCGCTTGGCCAGCAGTTAATGAAACGGAGTTGCTCGATGATAAGGTGCGAACAGGTGTAGATTTTGAAGAATGCGAAGTCATCATCGCTAGGGTCAAATTGTCGGGTTGCGTCGGCAGATTTGCGACCTCCGTCCAAGACGGTGCCGTCGGTGCCACGAATGGTGTTTGGCGCATCTTCGCGCCCGCCATCTGTGATCACAGCTGCGCGTTGATAAAGCCCAGGCAGGAGCTGCACGACATCACCAGGCAGTGCGCGGTGCAGCGCCTCGTTGAGCGCGAAGGTCTTAACCGTTCGCCCCTCGAATAAGGCTTTGCCCCCATCGGGCGATGCATAGATAAGTGCCATAACACGTCTCCTTATGTGTTCTGTTGGGCAATCATTCCTGCTTAGTGTGCCGCGGTAATTTTCTGCAATTTGCGCGCGAGCAGTGACCGCGCCGCGTCATTTGTCGAGCGGTGATTTGGGTGCTAGCAACTGACCTGCGTGTTCGATCTCGGCGCGTACCCCGGCGAGCGCCAAGCAATGCCAAGCCAGGGCGATGTTCGATGAGATCACTGGCAAGCAGAACTCGGCTTCGAGCTCAGCGGCTACCGCAACCATAAGTATGGATGTGCAGGACACAAATACTGCGTCAATCTGCTCGCTGCGCTGCAACAGCGCGGCGATGGCCTGGCGTAGACTGTGCGCGTCTATGCAGCCGACGGTGTGGTCATTTGGCTCGTTAAATGAGCCAAACACCGGCACCTCGAATCCGTTGGCACAAAAAGCGTCCAGGACTTGTGTGTTAACGGCACTGGTGTAAGGCGTCAGTATGATTACCCGTTTTGCGCCAATGTGTTTGAGCGCCGCAAACGCGGCTGACACAGGATTGGTGACGGCAACGCCTGGTCGGGCCTGGCGGACATACTCGGCAACGCGCTCAGGGCCAAGCACCACTGCCGCAGAGGTGCACGCGTATGCAATGACGTGCAAATCGCCGGGCATCAGCAAACGGCCGGTTGCTTCAGCAATGCGCGGCCCCATCGCCGCCAATGTCTCAGGCGTAACGTTAATGTCATTATTGACTTTACTTACGTAGAACTCGACGCCTTGCACCGCCGTGAGCAGCCCGCGAAATTCGTGCTCAATGGTGTAATCGGATTGTAAAACTACCAATCCGATACGCGCGCGCTCACCAATGCCTGCATGCGTAGAGAACGGCAGATGTTCAACCAGCTCGCAGGCCCCAGGGGTGCTGGCCGTTGATGATTCAACGGCATCGCGTGTGTCCAATAGCGGAGCCTATTTTGCTGCGATCACGCCAATTTCTACGGTGAACTGCGGTGCTGCCAGGCGCGGCGACTCAACGCAAGCGCGGCATGGCGCATTGCCACCTTTAGACCATTCGTCCCAGACCGCATTCATTTCTGCGAAGTCATCCATGCTGTTCAGCCAAATTGTGGCGGACAGGGCCTTGCTCTTGTCGGTGCCAGCTTCAGCCAACAGTGCATCAATTTGTTCCAGGATGACGCGCGTCTGTTCGGCGACACTTTTGCCACCAGCCGTTTGTGCGACCTGGCCTGAAAGATAAACCGTATCGCCGTGGACGACGAGTTGGCTCATGCGATCATTGGTGTGTTTGCGTTCGATAGTCATGCTTGACCTGCTTGTGGGAGATTGGTTGACACATTCTGCCAGACATCGACGCGCCTGCCTTGTTCATTTCTGAGACGGGCGTATGTCGACGAAAGTATCGTTGAAACAAGCCCCGTCCGCGATGTCCGCGCGCAAGTCAGGCACCAATGCATTGACGGTCTGTCCGGTGCTCGAGGTGCTCAGCCAAGTGCCCTTGGGTGAGTAGGCAACACCGGCGCGCGTAGCATCCGTTATGCGTACTGTCAGCGTGCAAGCACCCATGTCGTTAAACACTTCGACACTGTCGCCTTCAAACAGATCGCGTGCCTGCGCATCAATGGGATTTAGCTCCACAATCTCTTGTACTAGATTAGCGCTCACACCACCAAAAGTGGCGTTAGTTCGTTGGCTAGAAGATGGCGTCAGCAGCTGTAGCGGATAGTTCGTAGGCACGCTGGTATACGCGGGTAGTCCTGCGCCATAGCGTGACTCCAGATCCTCTGAATAGAGCTCTACCTTGCCGCTTACGGTAGTCGGGAAGGTGTTCTTGAATGCAACGATTGGATCGCCATCGATGTTCATATGCAAGCTTGAATTCAGTGGCAGCGCGCTCGGCGATACGCCAGCGAAGATGGCCGCGTTGCCATCAAGTGCATCGTCTATCAGTTCTGCATCTGTGGCACTAAAGGCAGGATCATCAAAACCGAAGCGGGCGGCTAAACCGCGAAAAATTTCGGTGTTAGGGCGCGCCTCACCAACTGCTGAGATAACCGGCGCCGCGCGTTGCAGATATTGCTGTCCGTAGGCGCCATAAATGTCATCGATCTCGAACGGCCCACAAGCAGGCAAAATCACATCCGCATAGCGCATGCTGTCAGTCATCGCTATTTCTATGCCGACAGTGAATACCTCAGGGTGCGCTAGCGCCCGGCGCATGCGTTCTTGGTCGGGATGGACGGCAAGTGGGTTGTGATTATAAATCACCAAACCACGCACCGGGATGGCCATGGTGTCATCCAAGATGTGCTCGCTGATGCCGAGAATATTCAAGGTCCTAGTACCGGGCGGGATCCAATCAGGACGTTGCAGGCGCGCGGGCGTTTTTGGGAAGGCGCCGCCGGGCTTGGCGATAACACCGCTGCCCACTTCGCCAAACTTGCCCGCCAATGCGGCAAGCGCCATGGCCGTGCGCAAGCTTGCTCCACCAGTGACACTGCGTTCCATGCCGTTACCAACTGACATCGCTGCTGGACTGGCCTCGGCGTACCACTTGGCGAAGGTTTCGATGTCGCTTTGCGAGATCCCGCATATCTGCGCAGCCACCGCTGCAGGGTATTTGCGGGCTTGTTGCATATATGCGTCGAAGCCGGTGGTCCACTGTTTGACAAAGTCATGATCGATGGCATCAATGCGTTCGAGTTCGCACGCTAGTGCATAGCCAAGTACCACGTCTGTGCCGGGTTTTACTGCGAGGTGCAGGTCCGCATTTTCGGCGATCTTGATGCGTTTCGGATCAATCACCACCAGCTTGGCGCCATTTTCCCGGGCGCGCCGAATCACTCTCGCCAAGTGTAGATTCGAGACCGTGACATTATTGGACCAGACTACGATTATTTGCGCGTGCTCGGCTTGCTCCGGGCCCATCCCAGGCATTGCACCGAATAGACTGGTATAGGCAAGACCGCGGATGCCGCCACAAATTGCGACGCGGTCCATCAAACTCGCGCCGAGACGATGAAAGAAGCGCCGGTCCATCGAACCATCGGCAAGCATGCCGTGCGGGCCAGCATAGTTGAACGGTACCACCGCTTCGGCGCCATAACGGTTCACCACTTCGGCCAGCCCAGCGTGGGCAAGATCGAGTGCAGCATCCCAACTAATGCGCTCAAACTGATCACTTCCCTTTGGGCCAATTCTGCGCAGCGGATAGCGCAAGCGATTTCCGCCGTGCAAAAACTCCGGATAGTGATGCGCGACTTTGGTACAGATCCGTCCCGCCGTGAACGGGTTCGCGTGCGAGCCGCGGATCGAAACGATGCGCTCGCTGGTATGGGTGATCGTCAAGCTGCAAGTGTCGGGACAGTCCAATGGACAGACGGCCGCGCTTTGCTGCGTTTCGGCTTGCGTTGATGTGCTCATAGAGATTTCCCAGCGTTAATTATTCGGCTATCCTGCCGTTAAAGTGGATCCATAAAAAGATCCAATGTGATAATTTATTAGGGACCAATATTGGAGCGCATGGAACTCACTACGATCGCTGATGACATCGCTGAGTTGCAGTTGTTGCGACACACCGGCGTGCCGCTGCATCGGCAGCTGTACTCGCAGTTACGCGAGCGTATCCTCGCTGGCGCTTTGTGCCCCGGTACTCAGCTTCCTGCTAGCCGTGTGCTGTGCGCACGTCTCAAGGTGTCGCGCAATACAGTAATAGCGGCGCTTGAGCAGCTTGCCGCCGAGGGGCTGGTGTCAACACGTGTGGGCGCAGGCACGGTTGTCACCGGAGATCTCGCATTGGCGCGCACTGGGCACAGCTCGGTAAAAGCCGCAAACGAGCGCGGTGCGGCGCAGTCCGAGCTGCGCGCCAGCGCACGCGGTACGCGTTTGAGCCACGGCCATCGCGCGCTCCCGGGGCTTGGGCTATCGCTCGATTTTCAGCCGGGCATCCCCGATGTGACACGTTTCCCGGCGGTCATCTGGAGCCGTTTTGTCGGTCGTGCTTATCGTGATCTGCGTGGTGACTTAAGTGGTTACGCCCACGCTGGTGGCTTTATGCCCTTGCGTAGCGCATTAGCGAGCTATTTGTCTGCAGCGCGCGGGCTGCGCTGCAGTGCGGCACAGGTTCTGGTGGTGACTACGGCGCAATCAGCACTTGATTTGGCCGCACGGATGTTGACGGATGCGGGCGATACGGCGTGGCTGGAGCAGCCAGGATATAGCGGTGCGCGGGCCGCATTCGGTGCGAATGGTCTGCAGGTGCATGGCATTGAGGTGGATGAACAGGGGCTACGTGTGGCTGACATGTTGGCCCGTTGCGCGGATGCTCGCATTGGCTATATCACCCCGTCGCATCATTTTCCGAAGGGTTACACGCTCAGCATGGAGCGGCGTATGCAGCTGTTGGCCTGGAGCCAGCAGGCGCAAGGCTGGATTCTCGAAGACGACTACGACAGCGAATTCCGCTACGCCAATCGCCCGGTAGCAGCGCTGCAAGGCTTGCGAGACGACACTCGCGTTGTTTATGTCGGGTCATTTTCGAAGACCTTGTTTCCAGGTCTACGGGTGGCCTATATCGTCGTGCCTGAGCCACTGACTAATGCCTTTAGCCAAGCATTGCGCCAGACTGGTCAAGAGCCGTCATTGCCGCTGCAACTTGCGCTGTTCGAGTTCATGCAGGCTGGCCATTTTGGCCGGCACATTCGCCGTATGCGGACAATTTATGGTGCGCGTCACAGTGCGATGACCGAGGCATTGAATCATCATCTACGCGCGCTTGGGCAAGTGTTATCAGCCGACGGTGGTTTGCAACTGACCTTTGGGCTCAAGCCACAGTTCGACGATAGGCACTTGAGCGAGGTGGCGCGTGCGCAAGGCTTTGGTGTAGAACCCTTGAGTCGCTATGGCCGCAGCGAGGCCGGCCCCGGCGGCCTGGTGTTCGGCTTTGGGCAATGTCCTGATTCAGGCCTGGAGGCACGTATCGCCGAGCTGGCAAAGATACTGCAAACAAGTTGACCGACAAGCGTTGTCGCGTGCGTCCAAAACCGAGTTGGGCTGCTCGACATCGCGCCGCTTGCAGGAGCAAGACTCAGACATGCACATGATTCGAACAATTGGGTCCTGGGCCACAGTCTTCGTACTGGTGACGCTCGCTGGTGCACTCAAGGCGGCTGAGCCAATTCCTTTTGGCACGGTTACCAGCGGCAACAAAGATATTGTTGCTGCGTGGTTGTCTGATCCGGTTGCACGTTATCCGCACGGCGTATTGGGCGACTCACTGGAAGCATCCACCTTGCGAGTACGCTTGCTTGATGGCACCGAACTCGCCGCCGCACTTAGCGTACGCGTGTTCGAAGACAACACCCCGCGCTTAGCGGACATCGATGGTGACGGGCGCGACGAGGTCTGGACGGTAATATCCGACTTCATCGGCGGCGCCCGGCTGGTCGCCTACGGCGTTGTTGCGGGCGAACTCGTGCAGCGGTTTAGTACTGCGCCGATCGGACTCGGGTTTCGCTGGTTGAATCCGCTAGCGGTGGCAGATTTTGACGGCGATGGACAAAAAGAAGTGGCTTATATCCAAACACCACACATTGGCGGAATTTTAACGATTGTGCGCCCCGTTGGGTCTGAGCTACAGGTGGTGGCGGTGCGCAGCGGCTACTCCACCCACGCAATGGGCTCTGAGTTTCTCGATCTGGGTGTGGCTGTGGACCTCGATGGCGACGGCGCCGCGGAATTGTTGTTACCTGATCAGAAACGCCGCCGCTTAAGTATTGTGCAACTACGTGATGGCAAGTTGCATGTGCGTTGGACGAGCGGCACGTTAGCGCGCATTGATGCCGGGCTACGCGCGGTGGCTGGGGCCAATGGCTGGCAAGCTACTTACCGCAGCGCTGGCGGGCACACAGTACAAACACCATTGCCAGGCCTGTAGTACCTTCGGCATAGCGCGAGTGCCTAAGTCAGACTTGTGAGTCTGTGTGAATCCGCGTGACGCCTTGCATAGCACTATTTAGTGCAACAGCTTTGGTCGCGCAGCGCGTGCACTGATATTCTAGCGGTCGAGAAATTACCTGCGGCATAGATGACGTATACGGCCGAACGATCGGCGCGCTGCGTTAACTATGCAAACCTCTATCTCCACCGACAAAAATGTCCATATTCATCTACGCAAACTTTTATATTGACGAATCTAAATGATCAACAAAATTGTGACGGATCTTAGCGCCGCCTTAGCAGGCATTGCTGATGGATCAACCATACTTATCAGTGGCTTCGGCAATGCCGGCAATCCTACCGACCTGGTGCAAGGTCTGATAACTCAAGGCGCGCGCGACTTAACCGTAGTGAACAACAACGCCGGTAACGGCCACGTCGGTTTAGCTGCGCTGTTAGAGGCGGAGCGCGTTAGCAAAATAGTGTGCTCATTTCCACGCTCAAACGATCCGGTAGTTTTTGAGACGCTGTATAGAGCCGGCAAGATCGCGCTCGAAACGGTACCGCAAGGCACATTGGCTGAGCGCATTCGCATTGCCGGCGTGGGCATAGGCGGGTTCTTCACTCCAACCTCGGTTGGCACACCGCTGGCCGACGGTAAAGAAGAGCGCGTTATTGATGGACGCCGCATGGTGCTTGAGACCCCTTTGCACGCTGACTACGCCTTGATAAAAGCATGGAAGGCAGACCGCTGGGGCAATCTTATTTACCGGCGCGCGGCGCGCAACTTCGCACCGCTCATGGCGATGGCTGCGAAGACCACCATTGTGCAAGTCCAAGAGATTGTTGAACTTGGAGATCTTGAGCCGGAGTCCGTGATTACGCCGGGGATTTTCGTAAACCGCGTGGTGTGCGTACCTCAGCCGACCGATGAGAACGCTTTGCACGCAGCAGAGCAGGCGGCGCGGCGGGCCAACAACGAAACGGAGGCACGATAATGCAGCCATTGAAAGGTCGTAATCGCAATCAAACGGCATGGCGTATTGCACAAGATATTCCTGATGGTAGCTATGTCAATCTTGGGGTAGGCGCGCCAGAGTTGGTGTCCAACTTTTTGCCGGAAGGGCGCGAGATTGTGTTCCATAGCGAGAATGGCATCCTCGGTATGGGACCTCCACCAAGTGATAACGAAATCGATTGGGAACTAGTCAATGCTGGCAAGAAGCCCGTCACCATGCTGCCAGGTGGTTCGTTTTTTGATAGTGCTGATAGCTTTGGCATGATTCGCGGTCAGCACCTGGATTATTGTGTGCTTGGCGCGTTTCAGGTCTCAGCGCGCGGCGATTTAGCCAATTGGTTAACCACTGGCGCGGATGCCATTCCGGCTGTCGGTGGAGCCATGGACTTAGGCGCGGGTGCGCGGCATGTATTGGTATTTACCGATCACTGCACCAAGTCAGGTGCGCCGAAAATTGTCGCTGATTGCGCCTATCCACTTACCACTGTAGGTACCGTCACGACGGTCTATACCGATCTGTGCATTTTGGATATCACACCTTCTGGCTTAGAAGTGCGTGAGTTGGTTGCTGGGATTAGTTTTGACGCGCTGCAAAGCGTTACCGACGCTGCGCTTAAGATCGCTGACGGCTGTCAGGAGCACACGCCGCCAACGCTGTGATTATTGCAGCATTGGCGGCATCTCGTTTAAATATTAGTGCTGCACGACCCTGCGCTAAGCCTCGCTCAGGCACCGCTACGAAGTAGCGTATCTGGCCGCGTGTCAGCTAGCGTGCTTGCGCCAATTTCGTCATTGCCGGTGATGACAGCGATCTGATCGCGTGGTGAGTAAAAATATGAGCCAGGGCGAAATTCATGGCCGAGATCGCCGAGTAGCCGGCGTTGTCGCGGCGTACAGTCGCGCAAAACATCTGGCGTCAGCTCGTAGTCATAACAGCGCGCAAAAATCTGGCAGTAGTTATACAAAATAGTCTTGCGGCCGTGCCCAGAACGGTTTGGTGCAGGGCCATGCCACAAGGCATGCGGGAATACATAACAATCGCCTGCCTTACCCTCGAGCTGCGCGGCACCGGGTGAGTGTGGCGTCGGCCAGCGTTGCTCTGTATCCGGAAACGGGCGCATATGGCTGCCAGGAAAAACCGTGAGATTGCCGTTGTCGGTGCCCTCTACGTCGGTCAGCAAGTACATAGCTTTGACAGCGATAGGGCGACTGGTCTCAGTCACACGCACCATGCGTAGCGCCTCGCCACCGTCCGTGTGGGTATAACCGGGGAAGGTTGTTGTGGATGGACGTACAATTGCTTGCGACATGCTCAGCAACAGGTACGGCCCCATGATATCGACAATGCGATCGAACACTGGCTGATGATCAATTAGATCGAGAAATGACTGGCCGTAGCCGAGCAAGTCGCGCCGGTCCATAAAGCCATTTGGGTCGAGATCTGCCGCATGTGGTAACCAGCCGTAATGTCCGCGTGGCAGATCCGAGGGCTCGTATCCGGGCAGCGCGCGCACGCGGTCAAGCTCAGCGCTGTAGTGCGCGACCTCGTCTGGCGTCAGCACTCCGCGTAGATGCAGATAGCCATCAACGGCCCACTGCGTGCGTTCTTCAACACACAGAGTTTGCATGGTCATAGTGATTCTCCGTCAAAAGGTGACCGGCCAAACAGAGCCAGCCAACAACACACCCATGGTGCCATTAAATAAGCGCGGTGTAGTCAACATAGCGCGACTGGTGCTTACACCAAGGCCTAGTGAGTGCCTTCAGCGGCTATAACTCAGATAGCCAATGACCAGTCCACTTAGCGCTACTAGCATGGTTATTCCCGCGCCTCTTAGCGTCAACCCCCGGCTGCATACGTAAGTGATGGTGTTGACCCATCCACCCTCGATTGGTCTACGCATGAAAATCACAAAGGCTAACAATGATGGTATGGCGGCGAAGATGAAGCCGGTGCGGTAAGAGCCGGATGTGGCGAGCAAAATTCCATACACGGCCGGGTAGCACATCATCGCGATGCTAGTGAATGCAAGCACACCACCGGTGATGGTACCGACCTTATCGGCAGGCGAGAGTCGCGCGGTTTCAGCCAACAGGATGCCGTGCCAGCTGATCGCGGTGGTGTTGAACAATATCGCTACCAGCGTAATTTCGAATAAGCCCCAGCTGGCATCGAACTGGGTAACTAACAGCGATGCGATGCCGCCGAAAAAACCAATCGCCCCCAGAATTATCCTGGGCGACACGATAGTGCCGCCGAGGATGCCCCAGGCGATGCGTGCAAAGATGGCAGAGAAACTCGCTATTGCGTAGGCGCTGCCAGCTTCGGTCTCAGAAAAGCTCAGGCCATCGATTAGATACAGGATGAAGAATCCTGCAAATAGAGATTGCAGCCCGCCAAACGCGAAGGCCGCAAACGACAGGTCGCGCAATGCGGGTTCGCCCAATACAAGACGCATAGTTTGCGGCATATCGCCAAACGATAATTTTGTCTCTGGGCGGCGTTCCGAATCGAAGTAGGCGCGAATCGGCTGCAGCGCGACAGCCACCAACATCACGATGACGGCCATGGCGAAGGCAGTGCCGTAGGTGCCGACGCGGATGGTGGTGCCTAAAGTGGCGCTATAGATGACCAGCCCTAATAAGAACGGCAGCAGTAGGCCGCCAATTAAGCTACCGACTGGAACGCCAGTTTGTTTAACTGAGAAGATTAGCGGTGCGAGTCGTGGCGGACACACACGGGCGAGGATATGCGAGCTTGCGGGCGTGGACACGGCCGACAGGCCGAGCAAAATCGCAGCTAAGGGATACAGCCATAGCACGCCGGTAGACACGACTAAGATGCTGCCCGCCATCAAGAACAACACGATCTGACTTACCCGCATTGGACCGTAGCGCAGTATGAATCCGCCGCAGCCAACTGCCGCTAGAATTGCGACGAAGTTCTGCACAAACAGGTATAAGCCGAGCCAGCCTCGGGATATGCCAAAGTCTTCCGCGAGGCGGTCTGCCAACACTGGCATGACCATTTGGCAAGCATAAGAAAATGCTTGTTGAAACAGCATCGCGAAGGTCGCGATACCTAATATTGAACGCCAGCCTAGTCGGCCCAAATCCATACGGTTAGAACTCAGCGCACAACGATATTGACCGCAGCACGCATGCCCGGCCACACCGGCTTACCAATTGCTGGCAGTGCAATTTCGACCAGTACGCGTTGCAGACTGTTATCGGCTTTGGGCTCGCTTGGTGCGGCGATCTGCCCAACCGTGACTTGCCCGATCTTACGCACCGTTCCAGTGAATTCTTCGTACGGATAAGCGTCGAGTTCAACCAGCGCGCTTTGCCCAACTTTCACCAGCCGAATGTCTGACTCACTGACTTGCGCTTCCAGCCACAGCTTGCCAGGGTCATGCAGTAATAACAGTGGGTCGCCATCTTCGACGTAGGTGCCCGGATTGATGTAAACCCGGTTTAATACGCCATCGATAGGACTTACAACATTCATTTCATCGAGCTGTTGTTGGGCGAGTTTCAGCTTCACCGCCGTCTCGTCCATCTGCCGATCTTTCATTTCGATGCGACTACGGTAGACTGCCTCGCGTTGGCGGCGCTGCTGCAGCTCGCCCAGATTCATCTCGCTCATCTTGACGTCGGACTGCAGCTCGCGCAGCGCCCCTTGCATCTCCAACAAGCGGTCATTTGCATCATCAACGCGTTGCCTCGCGACGATGCTGCGCGACTCAAGTTTACTGTTACGGTCTACATTCTTCTTGGCGATCGCCATGCGCTCAGAGGCGGTTTCGTAGCTACGCTTAAGCAAGTGCGATTCTTCTATCGCCGAGGCAATCTTGCCGTCTAGCTCGGCCAGAAAGAAGCGCTGTTCAGCTTCAATCTCAGCGCGACCGGCACGCTCGCTGGCCAGCTGGGCGCGCAAGGTTTCAACCGCTAATTGGGCCTGGCGGGTATCCATGGATGCGAGCAATTGCCCGCGCTTTACGATATCGCCACGCGTTGCATGAATGTCGGTCAGCTTGCCATTCACGTTGCTGGTTAAGACCGTGAAGTTGGCCTGCAAACGCGCATTCGCTTCATGTACGTGGTGATACCAAAATAGGCCTTCATGCACGCCCACCGCGACAAGGGCGATCGCAATGACGAGAGCGATGAGTCGTTTGATCAAGTGGTACCTGGGCTCGATTGTTAGTTGGGGTGGAAGCGTAGATCGTGCAGCGCAATAGCGCGTGTGTCACACGTCACGTTTGTCTGTTAGCCAATGCTTGTTGTTATGGCGTGTTAGTAGCACCAGCTTGGTGCGGGCGGGCGCGCTGGCCAGCATCCTCCATCAGTGGCAATACCTCGTTAATCCATTGCTCGCATTCTGGCAGGTAGTCGAGCCACGAGATCAGCAGGCCATCGACGCCAAGCGCTGAAAGGCGCTCGATTTCAGCGACTATCTGCGTCGGCGTACCAACCAGTGGGTAGCCGCCGTGACCGGCGATAAAATGATATTTGAAGGCCTCGAGGTCCTCAGCTTTGAGTGTGTCTGACTCAATCCCAAACATTGACACCATCCGCGCGGCGGTGTCCCAGTCGCCTTGCTCACGCACGTAACGGTCTAAATAGGTCTGCGCTTCGGACCCGCTTTGTGCACACGCGACGTAGACGTGGATCCAACATTGTGACTCCCGACCAGCACCTGCCGCCAGCGTCTTCAGATGCTGAATTTGCGCACGATCACTCGCTTCGTCGCGTTGTCGAAGCATCACAAAATTCATGTCGCAATTACGCGCCGAGAACTCTTGGCCAGTGGCGGAGCTACCGGCATTCATGACCGGCACTGGGGATTGTAACGGCTTTGGTTGGCTCCAAAGGCCGGTGCCTTGGAAAAACTCGCCCTGATGATCAAACGCCTCGGGATCGGTCCATAGCCGCCGCACAAGCGCGAGCCATTCAGCAGCGTACTCGTAGCGACGGGCGTGATCGCGCATCGGCACGCCAAACATTTCGAATTCGGGGCGGTTCCAACCACATACCAAGTTGAGCGCGAAGCGCCCGCCAGAGATGTGGTCGACGGTAGCTGCTTGCTTGGCTGCCGCAACTGGATGAATCAAAGGCGCATGCACGGTTGCCAGCAATCCGATGTTTGTGGTGCTGGCGGCAAGGCCTGCGGCCCAGGTGAAGCTTTCGAAGGTGCGGTTGTTGAAATCACTTTCGCCGCCGTAACCTTTCCAGCGCCCCACTGGCAACAGCACCTCGAAGCCGGCCTGGTCTGTCATTTGCGCCAGCTTGACGTTGTCTTGCCATTGCATCGGCCAGGCGCGCTCGTCCATGGTCACGGTTGAACCGCGTGAACAGTTAAACGCCATTACGCCGAGCTTTACCCGGTTTTCGCTCAAGATCGGATTCAACATGACACTCGTTCCATCATTTCTAACATGACACTTTCGCTGTAGCGCTCGCGCTGCAAGGCACGGAAACGCAAACTTCGCAGTCTTCACCTGAACATGGCCTTCGGCACTGCGGCTACGCTTCGTTCTCTAGCACCAGTAGACCATAAGCGGTGTTGGAAACAGGGATGTGATAGAAGCGATGAACCTGCTTTACGCGCGCGTTCATCGCCCCGCGCATCACCAACCACATGATCTCTTCGATGCCTTCAGAGCCCGCTTCACGCATGTATTCGATATGCGGTATCTTAGCCACTTCGTCGGGCTTGTTGACGATATTATCCAGGAACGCGGCATCAAATTCTGGGTTCGTTAAGCCGGCGCGCTCGCCTTGCAGCTGATGCGACATACCGCCAGTGCCTAAGATCACAATACGCAAATTCGGCTCGAAGCTATCGATCGCCCGGCGTATTGCTTGTCCGAGCTTGTAGCAACGCATACCGGTGGGAGGCGGATACTGAATGACGTTAACGCACAGTGGGATGACCCTGCATGGCCACTCGGCCGGTTGCTGGTACATGATTGACAGCGGCACGGTGAGGCCGTGATCGACTGGCATTTCATGGACTAAGGTCATGTCAAATTCATCAAGTATCAGCGATTCGGCGAGATGCCACGCGAATTCAGGATGACCTTTGACCATTGGCACTTGACGCGGTCCATAACCCTCATCAGCAGGTGGAAACTGCTCACCTACGCCAAGCGCAAAGGTCGGTATGGTTTCGAGTGAGAACGCCGTGCCGTGATCGTTATAGATGACAATACATATGTCGGGTTTAAGCTCCGCTATCCACTCTCGTGCGGGCTGAAAACCGGCCTCGAGTGGCTGCCAATATGGCTCGTTCATCTTGCCCTGATCGATAGCCGCGCCGATAGCGGGGACGTGCGCGGTGCCTACGCCGCCAATCAGTTCAGCCATGCTCGCGCTCCGCTTTGCTACGGTTGCCCGCGATTGAGCGGCCACCGCGCATCATCATCGCGACAAAATCTTCGCTCGACATGCCGTTGCCCGACATCTTGGCGCCCAAGGTCTGCATCGTCATGCCATCGAAGATCGCGAGTTTGAAGGTGTAGTAGATATTGCCGCCGAGGCGCAGCATGTCCAGCCAATCACGGTTCAGCACCGCCGCGCGCTGCTCAGGCGTGAGCTTGTATGTGTCCAGATACGTCGCCTCATCGACGCGGAACGCGTCTCTGTTTGTAGCTAGATTCAGCGACATACAAAAGTTGTTCAAGTGAATGCCTTTACGGTAGTGGCTGCCGTCTTGGACATAAGTCCCGGGTATGTCGTCGTATTCACGCGCCATAGTTGACTCTCTCTTCTAAGGCTCTCTCTTCCAGGGCACTCGCTCTTCCAAGGGATCCGGGGGCCATTCGTCGTGCGTTTCCTAAGCTGGGTACTTTACAACACGCTCGCAGGCGTCCAGTTGGTCGAGTGCCAAGCGCGCTCGTTCAGTAAATTTGTTGGCTGATGGCTGCAAGTTTGACGTTCACGACTGCAGCCGTACCCGCTTGTACCGCCGCCAAACCTGCCTTCAAGACTGCGGCCAGTTCGCTCGCTGCACTGACCTTCGCGGCGTAGCCTGCGCCGGCTGCTTTGGCCATCTCAGCAAACTCGGTGTTCTGGTCCAAGTTGACGAAGAACTGGTCTGACTGACTGGCGGCGCCGTGCGGATGCAGGCGCAAGGTGTTCTGCTTGGTCGCGTTCCAGCCGCCATTGTTCAGCACTATTGTCAAGAACGGCGTGTTGTACTGCTTGGCGATCCAATGCACTGACGAGGGCACGCTGAACAGATAGGTGCCGTCACCACAGAGCGCGACAATTTGCGCCTCCGGTTTTGCCAGTTTCATGCCGATGCACGCACCACCATGCCAACCCAAAGACGAGCCTCCAGAGGCGAAATAGGTGCCCGGCTTTGCGCGTGGCAGATGTCGCCAAACGGCTTCATTATTGGTGATACTTTCGTCGACAACAATTGTGTCATCAGTAATAATCTCGCTTAGCGTGGCGAGCAGATACGGCACACTGATGCTACCGTCGAGCGGTGCCAACTCTTGTTCAGCGAGGGCAAGCTGCTGAGTATCGTGTTCTGCTGATGCAAGCTGGCGTCGATGCTGGTGGCGTTGTTCATCCACGCTAATGCTCTCGGCCGCGGCATTAATCTGCTCCAGCGCGGTTGCGCAATCAGCCGCCAGCGCGCGGCTTGAAGGCGTGTGCGTGAGCACAAAGTTCTGTTTCAGTGGATCGGTGTCAATGTGGTAGATCGGCACCTCATCGCCAAGCTCGATGCGGCGAACGTCCCAGGGCGTATCGGCTTCTAGAACCAGCACCGCATCCGCGTCGGCAAGTGCGTGTTCGACGTCATAACCGTTGTGTAGCGGATGCTGGGTATCTAGATTGACACAGCTGCGCGACGCTTCGACTACGCGAATACCGAGCCGCTCGACCAGTTTTGCGAGTTCGGTGACTGCTTTCGGATCGCGCCCACCATTGCTGACGACGATGAGTGGATTCGTCGCTTGCTCCAGCGTGTTGGCGATTTCTTTAGCGAGTGTTGGCGCGATCGCACTTGCCTCAATCGACGGAAAGCGCGCCGCGCTAGTGTTGCGTTGATGATTAATGGTCTCGCTCAAGTATTCGCGCGCGCCGGTCAGGTAGACCGGACCGGTAGGGGCGCTGCTGGCTATTTGCATGGCACGTAACACCATTTGCCGGGCGTTTTGCCCGGTCTTTAGTGACGCAGACCACTTCACGTACGAGCGCACGATCGAGTGCTGATCATGCACATCTTGTAGCGTTTGCACGGCGCGATTGCGCCCGCCGAATAACTCGCCTTCGATGGTAAACGGTGTTTCGCCAGCAAAGATAAATACCGGGATTCGCGCGCGCGAGGCGTTGTGCATGGCGCCCCCCAATGTTTGCGTACCCACATCACAGTGCACCACCACCGCTTGCGCTTGATGGCTAAGCAAGGTGTGGCCGTGTGCGGCTGACAGCGCAACACTTTCGTGCGGACACACAATCACCTGCGGCAGGTTTCTGCCAGCGAGTTGATTGCGCGCCAACGATTCGATTATTTCCGGATGATCGCTACCAAAATTGCCAAATAAATGGGTCACGCCAGATTCGCGCAAGCCTTGCAATATCGCATCGGCAGCGGTTGGCCTGTGCGGTTCCTCGGTGCTCATACTGGCTCCTTTTT
>Ga0055584_100003063_pt1 | contig 16530 bp, 18 predicted proteins | sample OSDHelmetaG_FD_58716 | JGI IMG/M metagenome (GOLD analysis project Ga0055584, IMG submission 58716) | Pelagic marine sediment microbial communities from the LTER site Helgoland, North Sea, for post-phytoplankton bloom and carbon turnover... | ecosystem: Environmental > Aquatic > Marine >... | reverse complement strand
CAAGGCCCTACTTGATGCTATTCCACGAGGAATTCCTAAGGAGCTAGTGGAAGAGAGTGTTTTTCATTAATTGAAAATAAAACTTAACTCCTTGTATTATCAATTATATAATCTTAGATATGATTGTTTATCTAATGAGGCACGGAGAAGCTGATAGTAAAGTACCTGATTCAGAAAGGGAACTCACTGAAAGAGGGATAAAACAGGTCAGCTCAGTCGCTCAAAAATTAAAAGAAAGATCTATTGAAGTTTCTAATATATTTCATAGTGGCTTTGTTCGCGCCAAACAAAGCGCAGAACTAGTCTCACAAGTACTTAAGAGGGAACAAGAACCAATTATGAAAGAAGGTCTTGCCCCTGAAGATAACCCCTCCGTTTGGCACAAACAGTTAGCAGATATGAATGAAGATATTTTGATTGTTGGCCATAATCCTTTTATGTCCAAAATCTCGATGTATTTAGCAGGTCCATTAAATTACTGCGAGTTTCAAACTGCCACAATTGCTGCTTATCAAAAAAAAGGGCAAGAGTGGGAATTTCTCTGGAAACTGACACCATAACTTGTCATTGTCTACCTTTGCGAACAGATATAACTATTATAGTATCCTAATCAATTAAAACACTAATGATGTGAGGTTATTATGAAGCATTTTATTTTATTACTCTTTTTATCTTTTTCATTAAATGCGGCCGAGTTCAACATAGACACTAAAAATAGTGTTTTAAAGTGGACAGGCAAAAAAGTGAGTGGCGAGCATAATGGAACAATTTCTTTAAGATCTGGAAAAATAAAAATGTTAGGAGATGATCTTAATGGTGGTGAATTTATAATTGATATGCAAACGATCAAATGTGATGACATTACCAATGAAAAGTATAATAAAAAACTTGTTAATCACTTAAAGTCTGCAGACTTTTTTAATGTTGAAAAATTTAATACGGCCAAGCTTGTAATAAAAAATAGCTCTTTGGGTAAAGGTGGTCATTATGATGTTTTGGCAGACCTTACTATCAATGGCGTTACAAAACCGATAGGCTTTAAAGCACAAATACTTAAAAATAAAGAGGCAACAGTTTTAACCTCTAATATTGAGATTGATAGAACTCTTTGGGGAATTAAATATAAATCAAAGAGCGTATTTAAGGATCTGGCCGACAATTTTATCTACGATAAATTTAGACTTGATGTAAAGGTTATGGCCAAAAAGTAACGTGAGACTTATTTTATTTTTCATATTATTTTCTAGCTGTACAAAGTCGCTACCACCCGAAAAGCAAGTGCTTTACGATAAAGGAAAGACCCTTTACGTAAAGCATTGCATTTCTTGCCATAATGCTAACCCTTCTCGGCCTGGGCCAAGCGGGCCAGCACTAAAAAACTCATCAACAGAGCTTGTTTATAAAAAGGTTTTGTTTGGCACTTATCCGCAAGGATATAAACCCAAAATGCCAAGCAAATTGATGAAAGTCTTCAAGGATGAACTAAATAAAGCTGATATAGAGGCCTTAAGTATTTACCTGCAAAACCTATAATACTTCTTCTAACTTAATCAAAATAAGGTAAAATATTTGGAATATGTTACGTATTTTACCTTCAATAATTTATATTTGGAGTATGCTCTGCTTCGCTCAAGAGATGCCTCAGTGGGTCCATTCCCCAGTTGAGTTTTGTTCATCAAAGTATCTATGCGCTGTCGGCGAAGGTAGTGGAAAACTAGTTGCAGAGGCCAGTGCCAGAAATGAGTTAGCAAAAATATTTAAAGTTGAGATAGTCGCAAGCTCCCAATTCGGGCTTACGGAAGAATCAACAAAGAGCTCAGAAGGAGCTCTGGTAGGACAAGTTGATAGTACACAAAGCACATTTTTAAAAGAAAGTGTCGATGAAGTACTAGAGGGGCTTGAGATCGTAGAAACTTATATGTCAGATGATGGCTTCTATGCCTTGGCCAGACTCAGCAAAAAAAATGCGAGTAATCGATTTACACAACAAATGAATTCCTTAGATGATGAAATAAAGGTTTTAATGGAGCAAAACAAAAGAAGCTCTTTTTTTAAGGCCTATAAAATCTTTAAGACAAGAGAAGTGATCAATCAGCGCTATCATATATTGAATGAAAGATTTTATAATGGGTTTTGGAGTAAAAAATCTATTCTCTCAAAACTTGAAGAAAAAAAAGAACAAAGCGTTTTAGTCCACTTATCAAATAAAAACATGCCCAAAGAATGGGAGTTTCTAGTCTTAGAGGGGCTTCTTAATTTAGGATATCGAGTAAGAACAGATAAACCGAGTAAATATCAATTTAAAATAAAGACACGTTTCGATAAATCTCAACAGCACCTCAAAGTTAAAGGCTTCGAAAAATGGAAGTTTGAAGTAAACCTTTTGAGTTCAACTAAAAAGAAAGAAAAAATTGGCCAAGTGCGCTTAGAGTTTATTCAAACAGGAAGAAGTTACGAGCAATGTTTAAGTGGAGCATTTGAACAATTCAAAAAAACATTAGAAGATAGACTTGGAGAGCTAACATTAGATTGAAAAGGGGATCAAAATGAAAAGTATATTTTTGTTAATGGCATTTATAATCCTCTCAGGCTGCTCATCAACTGATAAAGATGATAGAAAGCTTGAAGAGAGAGAGCATGAAAACTTACAAAGGGATTACATTGTAAAAGATGCGAGTTCTAAATTTAGGCCAGGCTGGATAGAGGATGCTGAAGTATGGGCCAAAAACTACTCATATGATCTTAAAAAATATCGTTTCTTTAGTTTTGAATCAGAGCCTAAAATAAGTCGTACAATGGCCTGTAACTTGGCCAAGGCCAATACAAAAGCAGATATAGCTGGAGAGATAACGACTTTTATTGATAAAACTCTTTCTGAATCAACTGAAGGAGAAGCTGGTATTGATCCTAACAATCCAACTATCAATTCTCTTAGACAATACGTCTCGAATAACCTTACTTCAAAAATACAGTCTCTTATTTATGGAGCGGCCGTGGTGAAGACTTATTGGGAAAAAAGAAGTTTTTCAACCGATCTAGGAGCGAAAAAAGATTATATTGGATACACATGTGGGGTTTTGGTTCGTATGCCAGCTTCTCGTCTTAATCGAGCAATAGATCAGGCCGTTGAAATAGTTTCAAATAGAGTTAAAGATAAAGAAATGAAAGAGAAAGTAGAAAAAGCATTAAAGAACGCTAATGAAAATTTTCAAAAGGCGAGACAAGGAGAAATTTAAATGGAAAAATTAGTTTACTTATTATTCGTCTTTTTAACAGTTAGTTGCTCTTCTTTTCAAGCTGAAAGAGTTGATTCACAAGAGTCAGATGAAAAGGCTCTTGAAATTACAGATAAATGGCTCCAAGGAGATACGGAAAGAGTCGTTAAAGAAATTTTAACTGTTATGGATAAGCACCGAGGGCTTAAGCGTTATTTAACGGGGCTAGGAAGACCACCACGAGTCTTTATTGGAGAAGTTCAAAACCTTACATCAGAGGCCTACTTTCCTATCAGCGATGTTAACGATGAATTTCTCAATGAAATATCAATGACAGGTGATTTTGTTCTTGTTGATGCCGCTGCTCGTGAAAGTATTCTTAAAGAGATTACTTATCAACATGATGGGATGGTTGATCCTTCGACGGCCAAAAGAATTGGAAAGCAAACGGGGGCCGATTTAATGATTTTTGGTAACGTTTATATGAAACCAGAAACAAGAAAAGGTAAAACAATTAAGCAATACTCAATCAATATTAGAATGACTGATATTGAAAGAGGTGTTGAAGTTATGAGGGCCAGAACTAAGCTGTCTAAATACTCTGAGCAGTCGGGATCAGGTTGGTAAAAGCTTTTTTTTGCTGTCTATTTATTCTTTGCACTGTTCTTTCGTGCTCTTCTGGAGGACGCAAGGACAGGATGCAGTTAAAAAAGCTTTTTTTAACAGGTCAATATGATCAAGCGGTTGAGTTTATTACAAATTCATCTTTTTATCGTGATAAAGAATCTTTATTATTATCCTATCTTGAAAAAGGTATAATCCTTCATACTCAAGGACAATATCAAAAGTCTGTCTCAGAACTCGAAAAGGCCAAAACTCATTATCGTAAGCTCTATACGGAGAGTTTATCGGATAAAATTCAAACTTTAATTTCAAATGATAATTATGATTTCTATTACGGAAGCGCTTATGAAAGGTCGTTGATTAATTTTTACAATGCTCTCAATTACTATCTTCTTTATCAAAAAAGTGGAGATAGAAAGTTTTTATTTAAATCTCGGGCCGAGGTATTAGATTGGGATAGTTTTCAAAACATGAGGCTTGAGGCCGAAAAAGGCAACAGTGTATTTAAAACTGATCTTTTGTCTAAAGTCTTTGGCCCCATAATTCATGAGGAAATTGGAACCAAACAAGAGATTCAAATAGCAAAAATTCTTTATAAAGATTCTCATAAGACTCTTTTTCGCTATTACAATGCTTACCCATCATATAATGAAAAGTATAAGGAGTTTAAACGAGATTATTCTGATCTCTCTAAACTTACTGCTTCTGTTGTTGAGTCGAAGTATATTAAAGAAACACCAGTTCAAAAAGAGATTAAAAGCTTTGTTAATTCACAGATAAAAAGAATTAAAAAGGGAAAAAAGAATAACGTGATTATAAGTTTCCAAAAAGGTATTATTCCTCAAAAAGAAGCAAAACAAGAGTATTATAATTTAGAAAAAGCATTGCGTGCTAATAGCGATTCTCCAACAGCTAAGGCCTTTTCACGTTTAGGCTCACAAGTTCTGATGATATTTGCCGCTGATAAATTAGGTCTGATTCCTCCTCCATCACAATACAACCCGATAGGAACTCATTTAGGAATACAATTAGCAGCGGTTAGCGCTGAAGGGATTGCGATAAGTTTTGAGCTTCCTCAAATTAAGGCCAAACCTATTAAAGAATCAAGCTTTATAACTTTTAAAAAAGTAGGGTTTGAAAAAACGATACCACTCACACTTATTAACTCTTTAGGAGATATTGCGGAAGAGGCCGTTTTTGAAAACTCTCTTTCACGCTATTTCAGACTAGGAGTTCGGCTCTCAACCAAACATTTAGGGGCCATCTTGGCCGCCTTCACAACTTATCAGTCATCCAAGGCAAGTCTAGGTGAAGGAATGGCCAAGGTTGCGGCATTGGCCCAGTACGCTGCTACTTTAGAGTTTATCAAAAGCTCTGAAAAAGCTGACACGAGACAATGGTCGTTATTGCCAGAACAAATTCTTTTATCCCAAACAGATCTTCCTGAAGGGGAGTATGAGACTGAGTTCATTGTTAAGGATGAAAATGGTCAAGTACTAAGAAAGCTACCTCTTGGTACTAAGAATATTAGTAAAGAAAAACAACTACTTAACTTTAGAGTTCTCTAGGAAAAATCCACCACTTATTACTAGAAATGCGACTTATTTTTAAGCAGCTTTTTTTATAACCGATTTTCCTTAAATGAAAGCTTTGTTCTATTTAATTCCTCTTTTTTTATCTTTTACAACTCAGGCCTTTATGAAGGAAAGAGTTTTACATGTTGAATCTCGAGCGACGGATTTCAATAAAAAATGGGTTCGGTTCTCTAATAGTGATCATGCCAATATTAAAAACATGATCAAAATTCTTTATCGTTCACCTACGGGAAGAAAGATCATTGTTGACGCCAAAGATAAGGCCAATGAAATGGGGATGAGCTTACTTGAGATCATTAGACCAGGTGAGAGCTCTATTACTGATACGACTTTAGTCAGAAAGTTTAGTCCGGATAATCCAAGTGACGTTATTTATGAGAGTCGTTCGTTGGTATATATAGACAGAGATTTATCGCTTTATGATGCAATCTTAGATATGGCGCACGAATTAACGCACTTCACTCAAAGAGAACCCTTTAACCCTTACACCTTAAATTTTAAAATAGAAGACTTTGTTAAATCAACGATTGAAGGAAAAGGTGGTGAAGTCGATGCTTATCTCGTTGAGTGCAGCGTGCTAAAAGAGTTATTTCCAAAACAATTTAATAGAAGCTCCAATTGCTTTAAAGTTTATAATGAAAGAGCTTCTAAGTTTTCAAAAATAGAAGGTATTAAAAAGTTTTATAGAGTCGGAGATTTTATAGGAGATATCCATAAACATGTATCATCACATGAGTTTTCCTATTTAAGTAATAATGAACCAGTCTTTATTAGTTCTGCCTATGGTCTGCCTTACCCCGTTGCTGCAGTTAAAGAGTATCAAACGATTATGTCTAAGGTTTGCCGCAATGATAAAAGAAGAATTCAGCTGCTTAAAGAGCAACTTTCTTCTACGCGTAGGGATACAAGTTATCGCACTCTACAAAGTTTAACACAGAGCTTATCTCAGAGATGTCCATAGATAGCGCTTTTTCCAATTACCTTCGTTGACTTAGAAGTTAGGGACAGGTAAAAATAGATTAGTAGAAACATGTGTTATTTTATACCTTTAGGAGCTTGTTATGCAAGACGGCGTCCTCCTTACTAAAGCGGATGACTTCCTTAATTGGGGCCGAAAAAACTCTCTTTGGCCTATGACCTTTGGACTAGCTTGTTGTGCAATTGAAATGATGGCAACAGGTGCTTCCAAATATGACCTTGAAAGGTTTGGTTGTGGGGCCTTTATGGCAACACCAAGAAGAGCAGATTTAATGATTGTCGCAGGAACAGTTACATTAAAAATGGCTTCAAGAATTAAAACTCTTTATGACCAAATGCCAGAGCCGAAATATGTTATTTCTATGGGTTCTTGTGCGAATAAGGGAGGACCTTATTGGCAACATGGTTATCATGTTCTTAAAGGCGTTGATGAAATTATTCCTGTTGATGTTTATGTTCCAGGTTGTCCTCCAAGACCTGAAGCTTTGATAGAAGGTTTGATGACACTTCAAAAGAAGATCGCTAACGAAAGACTTCTTAGAGATAAGTGGGTGAAGCATGCATGATAAATGGGCAAGTTTAATTAACTCTAAAGTAAGTAGTGCTAATGCGACTGTTAATAATGCAGAAGTTGGAGATTCTAGTATTAGTGTAGAAGCTTCAACGATTAAAGAAGTTTGCCAGGCACTTAAAGACAATAGCTTTAATGTACTTCAAGTTATTACGGGGACAGATTATATAAATGACAATCCTCGCATTGAGGTTAGTTATATTTTAGCTGATTTTATTAACAACCATGAAGTTATTATTAAGACCAGCTTACCAAGAGAAAACCCCGAGTTGGATTCTGTTACAAGTCTTTGGAAATCAGCTAATTTCTTAGAAAGAGAATGTTACGATATGACTGGTGTGAAATTTAAAGATCACCCAGATCATAGAAGAATTCTTTGTCCTCAAGACTGGGAAGGTTTCCCTTTAAGAAAAGATTATGTCGCAGCTAAAGAATATAATGGCATGGAACTTTATCCTGAAGATAAACTCAATCTTGAAGATCAAGGTTTTGGTGTCAAAACTTCAGCGAATGCAATTTCTAATAAATCACCAATGAATAACGGTCGTTACTCATAAGCCAAAAGGAAATTTGAGTGGATAATCAAATTGTTATTAATGAAAATATTGAAAGTCCAAATGATCCGGAATCTGAAAGATTAAAAACTGAGCTTCTTACCATTAATATGGGTCCTCAGCACCCCGCAACTCACGGTGTTTTGAGGGTTGAGATTCAAACCGACTCAGAAATTGTTGTTAAGGCAACACCGCACCTTGGATACCTACACAGATGTTTTGAAAAGCATGCTGAAAGTGTGGATTACCGTGGGGTAATTCCATTTGTTGATCGTATGGATTATCTAGCGGCGATGAATATGGAGCTTGGTTACTCTATAGCGGTTGAGAAAATGCTGGGTACAGAAGTTCCAATAAGAGCAGAATATATTAGAGTTATTTGTAGTGAGCTTCAAAGAATTGCATCTCACTTAATGTATTTTGGTACTTACGCTATTGACCTTGGGGCCTTTACTCCTTTCCTTTATGCGTTTCAAGAAAGAGAATTCATTCTTAGAATTTTTGAAGAAATCTCTGGCGCCAGACTTCTCTATAACTACTTTTGGATAGGTGGAGTTTGGAATGATATGACAAGTGATCAACTCACAAGAATATCTAATTTTCTTGATAAAATGGATGGAGAGCTTGATAAATATCACAATTTAGTTGGGTTAAATAAAATCTTTATTGAAAGAACGGCCAATGTTGGTGTTCTTGATGAAGACTTAGCTTATAGTTATGGAGCAACAGGTCCAGTTCTTAGAGGTTCTGGTGTTGATTGGGATCTAAGAAAGAAAAGACCTTACTCTATCTACGACAAGTTCGACTTTGATGTAATCGTTGGAAAAGGGTTACAAGGTAAACTTGGAGATTGTTGGGATCGATATTATGTAAGGATGATGGAGATGAAAGAATCCATCAAAATCATTAGACAGGCCCTAGAAGGTATTGAAGACGGGCCGGTAATGGGTAAAGTCCCTAAAATTATCAAGCTTCCCGAAGGTGAAATCTATTTGAGAACGGAGTGTCCAAGAGGAGAGTTGGGTTACCATATTATCTCTGATGGTGGAAAAACTCCTTATAGACTGAAGGTGAAGTCTTCATGTTTTACTCATACAAGTATGTTACCTGATTTGGCCCCTGGTCAGATGATTGCTGACTTTGTTGCTACCATAGGTAGTATTGATATTGTTTTAGGTGAAGTTGATCGATAAAATTTTGGAGAATTAATCATGCATGCAGATCAAGACGTAGTGACTCAAGACCATCATGAAGAGCTGACGCTTAAAAAGTATTTTAATAATATATGGGTGGCCGTTAGATCCCTTATTAAAGGGCTTAAAATCACCTCAAAGTATATATATTCAGAGCCTACTGTTTCTATTGAGTACCCTGAGGTACGAGAAGTACTACCTGAAAACTCTAGATCAAGACTATTTAATGATGCTGAAAACTGTATATCATGCTTACAGTGTGCAACCGCTTGTCCTGTAGATTGTATTTATATCTCTGCGAATAAAAGAGATAAAGAAGCACCTAAGATCAAAACAAAAGATGGGACACCCATTAGATTAGACCTTACTCAATATACAATTGATACGGCCTTATGCTGCTATTGTGGTCTTTGTACAACAGTATGTCCTACTCAATGCTTAACTCACACCACTGATTATGAGTACGCCACTTATACTTTAGGTCAAATGAAGTTTGATTATCTTGACCCAGAGATCAGAAGGTGGAGAGACCGTATCGTAAAATAGTGTCTGCCGAAAAAGAACCTGAGTATTATTTAAAATTACTTGAAAGTGATTTGGACGAATCTAGTGCAAAAGACTATTTGTCTGATGTTGAGCGTATCTTAGCAGGCCTAGAAAAAGGCTTAGGTATCTTAAAGAAACTAGGGCGTGAACCTGAATCTAAAGTTCTTGAAAATCAAAAAAAATTTCTAGATATAGAACAAAAGCTTAAGAAGATTTTGAAAAAATAATACCCTTTAAATAATCGCCTTCTGGAAAACCCTTAAGCCTTGGGCAATCCTCAGAAAGATTAAGCTTGGCACTGACTTTGAGCCCTCGTGAGAGAGGCCGAATCTTATCTTCAAACTTCTTCCAAGAGACTTTATGAGTATTGAGAAAGATGACAAGTTTTCCATTATCAGAGATGAGTTTTTTCATCAAAGGTAAAAGCGTTTCATAACTTTTTAGGGCCGGAGTTGACTTTTTACCATCTGTTGAAAAAGAGGGGGGATCACAGATAATAAGATCAAAACTCTTTTTTTGTTTAATAAAACCTTCAAGAGCTTTTTTGACATTCTTTTTCATACTCTGATGATTTTCTTTATGAAGTTGGGGGTTTAGTTCTAAGTTTTCATTTAACCAATCATGGGCCATTTGCGCCGAATCCACTGATACTACTTCCTTGGCCCCTTTACTAAGAGATAGTAAAGAGTAAGCACCAGTGTAGGAAAATAAATTGAGAACCGTTTTGTACGATGATTGATCAAAAATCTTTTTTCTGATGGCCGACATATCAGGGTAAAGACCTAAGTCATAGCTATGGGCCAATTTTACTTTATAATTAAGACCAAATTCATTAACAACAATGTCTGAATGTTGAGCTCCCTTCAGATGGCGGAAACTAACTCGTTGACCTTTATTTCTATCCTGAACATAAACTGATGGGGAGAAATCGAATGTTTTTTTACAGGCCTTAACCAGCTCTGGAATAAGCTTACTTTCTAGTTTTGACCAAATTGAAGCATAGTATTGAAGCACTATAGTTTGTTTAAACATGATCCCAAAAAGACCAGGCAGCGCATCGGCTTCTCCAAAGAAAAGAAAATAGGAGTCTCTATGTTTTGTAAGCTCCAAATCTTTTCTTTTTTTAAAGGCCATTTCTACTCGTGGGCCAAGATCATTGAGTTTTTTATTGAGCTCAAATGACCATAAACGCGCTTTAACATGAGGGTGGTCAGAGTCATGGAGAAGAATACAAAATGGCCTTGCTTTCTCATTTAGGCCCTCTAAAAAAGTTTCATCTGTTGGAAATTTTGCAGTAAAGGTATCCTTAACAACCCAAGGATGAGATTTTTTAAGGTGTTTTATTGATAGAGGATGTAGTTTTACTCGAGAGCTCAATGTTTTAGCTTTTTTAGTTTTTCATCTACTTCTTCTAAAAGAATAAGAAGTTCGTTAGTTATAGCAAATGGATCTTCAAAATTGACAATGCCTAGCCGAAACAATTCGTCCTTTGTTTCTTTGCCCAGCTTTTCGTAAGGGTTAATCATCTGACAAAGCTTAGATAGTTTTTGGGCCTCATTTTCTAGGTCTGTATAGTCCATATTGGTCCTCGAGTTGCATACATAATGCCATATGATGAAAACTTCTGCTACTTACTTTCTTTTATTAATTATCTTATTTTGGGCCAGAGAGATTTATCTCATGTTCTTTCCGAATGACAGTGCAAAGCTTATTGATAAGCACTTAGAATTCTTACGGTGGTGGAGACCTCACTATCCTTTTGAGTTATCGATTTCAAAGTGGTCAAATTTGAAAAAGTATAAGTTTTATACCGAGCTGGTTTCAATTCTTTTGAATTTTCAGCGCACTTACGGGCATTGTCCTAAAATTTGCTTTGCCCATATCCGAGACGGGTTATTTAAGCAGAAAGACTTTGATACAAAGCTAAAAAGAATCAATCATAATGGGATTGTTCAGTTTATCTTGGTGACCATTATTGTTTGGTTTATGGTTGCTATGAGCATAGAATCTCTCTCCTGGAGTCCTCCAGCAGAGCTGTTAGTGCTTCTTATCCTATTGCAGTTAGTAGGTATTATATTTTATAAATTGTGCTCAATTTTCATGGAAAGAAGGGTCTTTAAAGGTGTTGACGCTAGGCTCCGCGTTTTTTATACATTCCTATGCCTCTATAAAGGCCAGTTGGCCTACCAGGAAGTTATTGGTCAAAGCGGAATTAAAACCCTCGAAAACTTAACAAAACAGCAAAAAGAAGAGCTCGCAAATATGCTTGAGAGGTGGCAAAAACTAGGACAGGGGATTGAAGAGGATATTTTAGAGCTCTTGGCCCAAACTTGGCTCAATTTATCACATGGACTTGAGCAATTCTTACAATTATTAGGGGCGATTAGGCTCTTTACTCTTGTTTTCTTCTTTCTTTCTTCGTATTTTTGCTTCTTAGCGTATTTAATGAATACACTCATATAAAGGGAAAAAAATGGCACTAAATGATAAGCAAATTATTTATTCAATGAATCGAGTTTCTAAGGTCTACGGACAAAAGTACGTTTTAAAGGATATTACTCTTGGCTATTATTATGGTGCTAAAATCGGTGTCCTCGGTTTAAATGGAGCAGGGAAATCAACTCTTTTAAGAATTCTTGCTGGCCTTGATGATGACCATCTAGGAGAGGCCGTTCTATCTAAAGGTTATACCATTGGTATTTTAGAACAAGAACCAACCCTTGACCCAGATAAAACAGTAAGAGAGATTGTTGAAGAAGGGGCCAAAGAAATTGTTGCTCTACTTAAAGAGTGGGATGAGGTTAACGCAGGCTTTGAAGATCCTAATGCAGACTTTGATACTCTTTTGGCCAAGCAAGCAAAGCTACAAGATAAGTTAGATGCGGCCAATGCTTGGGATCTCGATAGTCGTTTAGAGTTAGCTATGGAAGCATTACGATGTCCTCCTCAAGATCAAAAAATAGGGGTTCTCTCTGGTGGGGAAAAAAGACGTGTCGCTTTATGTAGACTTCTTCTTCAGGAGCCAGATGTCCTTCTTTTAGATGAACCAACAAACCACCTCGATGCTGAAACTGTATGGTGGCTAGAGCGTCACTTACAAAACTATAAAGGAACCGTCATTGCAGTTACTCACGATCGTTATTTCTTAGATAATGTTGCTGGTTGGATTTTAGAACTTGATAGAGGTGAAGGGATTCCTTTTGAAGGAAACTATACATCTTGGCTTGAACAGAAATCAGATCGACTTGCTAAAGAGGAAAAAACTGAGTCTAAAAAACAAAAGGCCATGAAAGAAGAGCTTGAGTGGATTAAGGCCCCACCTAAAGCGAGACGGGCCAAGTCCAAGGCGAGAATTAGAGAATATGAAGAAAGACTTAAGACTCAAAAAGAAAAATATAAAGAAACAAATGAATTATTTATTCCACCAGGTCCTCGACTAGGTGATGTGGTTATAGAGGCCGAGAATATTCAAAAGGCCTTTGGCGATAAACTTCTTTATGAAAACCTCAGCTTTAAATTACCTCCAGGTGGAATTGTTGGAATTATAGGTCCAAACGGTGCCGGTAAAACGACTCTATTTAGAATGATTACCGGACAGGAAAAGCCTGATTCAGGTAAGTTTGTTACTGGAGAAACAGTTAAGCTTTCTTATGTTGATCAAAGTAGAGACCTCGACTCTAGTGAAACTGTTTATCAAGCGATAAGTGGAGGAACAGAATTTATTAAGATTGGTGATAGAGATATAAATACCAGAGCTTATATTGCGAGGTTTAATTTTACTGGAGAAGAACAGCAAAAAAGAACCAATGAGTTATCAGGTGGTGAGAGAAATCGTGTCTTCTTAGCGAAAATGCTTAGAGAAGAGGGGAACGTTCTTCTTTTAGATGAGCCTACTAACGATCTTGATGTTAATACTCTTAGAGCACTAGAGGGTGCCCTTATTGATTACGCAGGTTGTGCTGTTGTTATTTCCCACGATCGCTACTTTCTCGATAGAATAGCTACCCATATTTTGGCCTTTGAAGGAAACTCTGAGGTGGTATGGTTTGATGGAAACTTCTCGGAATATGAAGAAGATAAAAGAAAGAGATTAGGGGATAAGGCCTTAACTCCATCAAGAATAGGGTATAAGAAGTTAAAAAGGGATTGATATTACATCATGATTGTATCTAAGTTCGGAGGAAGTAGTGTTAAGGACGCTTACTCCATTTTAAATTGTCTTTCTATTTTAGAGCAAGATTCGCAAAGGCGAGTTGCCGTTATATCTGCGAGTGGAAAGACGACTAATGAACTAGAAAGAGTATGGAATTCACAAAGACCTTTTGAGCTTATTAAAGATATTTTTAATAAACATAGGGATATGGCCAGAGACCTTGGTGTGTATCATTCTTGTCAAATTTATATCGATGGACTGCAGAAAGAGGCCTTAGATTGCCTTAACCAAAAAACATTAGAGCACGTTAAGGATCAGTTTCTCTCTCTAGGAGAGAGGCTATCATCTTTTATCTTTTATAGAAAAGCACAAGAGGTATTGGCCCCTAGAGAAGTTGTGTTTGGGCATGCTTTTGAGCTCATTCATACAAATTCTTTTTATGGTGAGGCCGATCCTATTTTGGATAAGACCAATAAGACTATAAAAAGCACACTTGATAAACTTTGTTCAGACACTCTTTTTATTACGCAGGGGTTTTTGGGCCATGATTCTGAAAAAAGAATTACGACTCTAGGTAGAGAGGGCTCAGATTTTTCTGCCTCCCTTTTTGCTTCGGCGATGGACGCTCATCTTTTAGAGATTTGGACAGATGTCGATGGTATTTACAATAGAGATCCCCATACTTTTGAGAATGCTATTCGTTTGGATCACTTATCTTACGAACAGGCCGATATACTGGCCAAATCAGGTATGAAAGTCCTTTATAAAAGAACGATGGAGCCTATTAATAAAGATAGAACGAAGGTTTTTGTCGGACAAACAAGTGCCCCGAATAAAGGTGGCACTATTATCTCTTATGAAGGCGATAAAGGTCTAAAACGATTAGGCATGTCTTTAAATGAAAGTATTGTTCAAATCAACTTAAATTATAAGGCCGATATCTCTAGTGAGGAGCATGGGTTAGATAATGTTAAATCGTTGCTAGAGCAGTGTAGAGTACATCCACTTCTTCTATCTCATAAGATGATTGTTTTAGAAAAAACAAGTAATCTAGAAGTGCTCACAAGTAGGCTCAAAGAATTTTGTCATATTGATGTTTTTATTGATCAATTAATGATTAATTTAATAGGACAAGATCTTCTTGTTCTTGAAGATCCTTTACAGCGGTTAATAATTGACTTTGAAAACATGGGTAAATCTTTTGAGATCATCGATAGCAATGAAAACCTTATTAGACTGATGACTTCGTCCCTCAAAAACTCTAAAGAACTAAAACCTTTAGAGGAGCTTTTCTTTGGGCCATAAGGTCTCATAGAAAACGTTCTTTCCATCACTTCCTCTTATTTCTATGACTTCTTTTATTTTTCTTTTTTCAAGATAAATAATCATATCAATGTTTCGACATATGAGTTGATGGATGACTTCAAATGTTACATTTTTAAGATTTGAGTAAAGACAAATAAGAAGGGCAAGTCTACTTACTCCATCGACTGCGGAGTTGGCATGGATAGTGGAGAGTATGCCTTTATGTCCAGTATTCATGGCCATGAGATAAGTGAGTGCTTCATGGGATCTTATTTCACCAATAATAATCCGTGATGGCCTTAAGCGTAGACTAAATGTAAGAAGCTGATTCATCGACTGAGTCTCTTTTTTATCATTAGTAATAAGTGATGTTTGATGACTATTTTGGGATAAAAGTTCTTTAGTATCTTCAATGGTGACGATATGTTCTTTTTCTTTAATGAGTTCAAGTAATGATCTGATAAAAGATGTTTTACCTGAGCCTGTTTCACCGCAAATAAGAATATTTTTTTTGTCATTCATTATTTTTTCAAAATAAAGATTAAGAGGTTTATTTTTGGTAAATCTGTCTAGAGTTAGGGCCCTGGAACTGATTTTTCTTATAAAAGCGCGTGGACGTTGGGTTGTTGTTAAGGTGTGGTGAATGAGAGTACACCTTATTTCATTTTCCTTCCAATTTAAGGTGAAACTTACAAAAGGGCCTTGGTCATTCCAGAAGATATTATTTTTGATGGCCAAGACCTCAAAGGCCAGTTGAAACTCTTCTTGAGTTAAGTTTGGGAGCTCATAACTAATAAGCTCTAGGTTTTGTTCGATCTGAACATGTGTATGATTAAATAATAAGAGTTCATTCCAATTTGGGTACTTTTCTAATATGTCATTTATAAACTTGAGGTTAAAAATATTTTGACAGTATTTCTCAAGCTGAGGTTGTCGTCTAATAAGTTCTACTGGATATGTCGTTTCTGACTGAGCAATTAAATTATTAATTAAAGAAAGGATATCTGGTGCTATCATCAATGATCTCTTTTGAGTTTAACTAATGCGACGACTTTACGTTTATTTTCAACCTGTGAGTTTGCTTGAAAAATAAGACCTAAAAGCGGAATGTGACTTAGAATCGGGAACCGTGAGTTTTGTTCGTTTAAGGTTTTTATACCTAATTCAAATAATTGTTGTGCTTTATTTCTTTCTAAGCTTATTGTGGATGAACTTCGGCTACCACTGATGGAACTTCCTTCACGATCTGGGCCTGTTAGTATGGTGGAATATTCAAGATGATAATGCTCTCCAGACTTTCTTAAAAGAGTCTCAATCTTTAGGCCGTTAAACTTCCATGCCAGAACAACAGATTGGTTCGTTTGAAGAGGAAAGGAAGACTCCTGGCCCAGCTCAATACTACTTTTTTTGTTAAGTTGAAGAACCATTTTGTGATCAACAAGTACAGATAAGTCGATATTTTTCTTTTGTAATATAACTTTGTTTTTTTTAACAATTCCTTTAAGGTCCATGAGGAAAAATGAGTCTAATTCGCTCTCTATTTGGGAAAGCCCTAGGTCAATGTTTTGCCCATTTAGGTTCTCAATTTGTATAAGTTTAAAGTGAAGTTCAAAGTTTTGATGTTGGTTAAAGTTTTTAACTTTGATTATTTTTATAATATATTTACTTTTTAGATGGGAGAGCATTTCCTTAGATAAACTTTGCCCTTGATCATAGGAACACTCAAAGCTCATCCCTTTTAATTGGCACTTCACATCTTCAATAAACTCGTCCCAAAATGAGCGGTAGATATCGAG
>Ga0055584_100003062_pt1 | contig 16534 bp, 13 predicted proteins | sample OSDHelmetaG_FD_58716 | JGI IMG/M metagenome (GOLD analysis project Ga0055584, IMG submission 58716) | Pelagic marine sediment microbial communities from the LTER site Helgoland, North Sea, for post-phytoplankton bloom and carbon turnover... | ecosystem: Environmental > Aquatic > Marine >... | reverse complement strand
TCGTCGTCGCCGGCCGCGGAGTCGTCGTCGTCGCCGGCCGCGGAGTCGTCGTCGTCGCCCGTGGGGCAGTCCACCGCGTCGGCGGTGTCCACGTCGCCATCGCAGTCGTCGTCGATGCCGTTGCTGCAGTCCTCCGTCGCCCCGGTGAAGACCAGCGGGTCGAGGTCGTCGCAGTCGGTGGTGTCGGGGTCTCCGTCGTCGTCCATGTCCTCGTTCTCTTCGGTGAGGCTGAGGTCGAAGGTGCCGCTCGCGGTGCCGAACCCGTGCACGAGGATCAGGTAGTCCTCGGCGTACGCGGTGTCGAAGGTCAGCTCGGTCGTGAACCCAGCACAGCCCGTCGCGTCGTCCCGGCCGGTGACGCAGACGAGGTTGCTGCAGTCGCCCGAGAAGACCGTGATCTTCGTGTCGTAGGCCGCCTGGTTGCAGGTCGACAGCGTCAGGTCGCCGCCCGCGGCGTTGTACGAGTACCAGACGCCGTTGGCGGTGTTCGAGGTGCCGCAGAAGCCGACGTTGTCGAAGGTTGCGTTGGCCGTCGAGCCCGACTCCAAGTCGCCGTCCAGCAACGGGATCGCGCCTTCGCACAGGTCGTTGCAAGCGATGTCCACGCCGTCGCAGTCGTTGTCGATCCCGTCCTCGCAGACCTCCGCCGCGTCGGGGTTGACCGCCGCATCAGCGTCGTCGCAGTCGTTGGCGCACGCCGCGAACCCGTCGCCGTCGGCGTCGACGCCGTCGGTCGTGGCCGGGTCGCAGTCGTTGTCCAGGCCGTCGCAGGCCACCTCGGCCAGGGTGCTGTTGACCAGCGGGTCGTCGTCGTCGCAGTCGTCGTTGCCGCGCAGGTCGCCGTCGGCGTCCACGTCGCAGTCGTCGTTGGCCGCGCCCGGGGTGCCCAGGTCGCCGCCCGACAGCGCAGCCAGGCCGTCGCACCAGTTGCTGCCGGCGTCGTTGCCGGCGGCCGTCAGCGCGTCCCCGGACAGCGTCATGGACGCGCCGGTCGGTTCCGGGAAGGTGGCGCCGTTGTCCCACTCCACGCGGTCCCACTCGGTGCCCTGGTCGTCGACCAGCACCAGCTCGTCGTCGTCGTTGGCGAGGAAGAAGAAGGCGCCGTAGTCGTAGTCGACCGTCACGCCGCCGTTGGTGGCGGGGTCGCCGTTGTTGCCCAGCACGACGTAGTCGCCGGGGCCGATGGTCAGCGGGCCCGCGATGGTGTGCTGGTCGCCGCCGTTGTCCACGATATCCCAGCCGTCGAGGGTGATGGAGTCGGTGGCGTGCAGGTTGTGGAGCTCGAACCACTCGCCGTCGGCGTCGAGCACCGCGGCGGGGTCGGGCATGACCTCCGTGATCACCAGGTCGCCGACCGTCGCGGCCGCCGACTGCGTCCACTCGACCACCAGCTGCGGCGGCGTGGCCGACTCGCGGGACTCGAACGCCGTCGCGGTGCTGCCCGTGAGCTCATTGCCCACGATCACGATGCCGTGGTTCGTGCTGGGGTTGTCCAACCAGGACTGCACGGTGCTGACCCAGGTGGCCGAGCTGGGGAAGGAGCCCGTGGCGCCCGTCGAGCCTGGGGTGCTGGACGACAGCACCTGGGCTTCGAAGGCGCCGCCGGGGGTGGACCAGGACACCGTGTTGAACGTCGAGAAGACCCAACCCACGTCGCCGGCGCCGAGCGCCGCGCCGGCCGCGCCGCCGGGCAAGGGAGAGAACGACGGGCCTTCGGTCCACGCTTCGGCGACCGCGTGCAGATCGACGTTGTGGGGCCCGTTGATGCCGCGCGCGACGGTGTAGTCGAGCTGCACCGACGTGATCGTGGCCAGCGGTGGGACCGAGCTCAGATCGAAGCGCGCAAAGGCCCGCCGGATGTCGCCGTTGCCGGTGGTCCCGAACAGCAACTCCTGGCTCGCGCCGCTGCCGAAGCCGCCGGCCCCGTTGGCCTCCACGACCCAGGCATCCGCGACGGGGCTCAGGGTGGTCGTGTCGGCGTGGGCGATCCCGGCGAAACCGAGCAGGGACAAGGAAAGCAGCGTGCGCGTCAGCATGAGAACTCCGAAGTTGCGGGAGGCACCGTAGAGGTGGCCGGGCCAGGCATCCAAGGGGGGGCCGGCGATTGCTCTGAGAACACGCGGCGGCGTCAGTCGCCGGCGGGCTCGCCCTGGGAGGCGGGCTGGCCCTCGGGCGCGGGCAGGGCCCGGTCGTTCAACGAGGTCGTGGGCAGGTCGTTGGACCGCTGCGCCATCGACGCTTCCAGCCGCCGCAGCCGCAGCAGCGACTCCTCGGCCAGGGTCCGGTTCGCCGACACCAGGTCCGCGAGCATCGCCATCATCGCCAGCTGCGTGCCGATGACGAGCAGCGCCCCGGCCAGCACCAGCGACTGCACTTTTCCGCCGCCCATACCCTGGGCGTAGAACCACAGGAACCGCAGGAAGATCGCCGAGCCGGCGGAGAACGCCACCGCGCCCAGCGCCATGAACGTCGCGAACGGCTTGTAGAGCAGGTAGCTGCGCAGGATCACCAGCGCGGACCGCTGCACGTACTGCCGAATGCTCTTGAACAGGCGCGAGTCCCGCAGCTTCTCGTTCGTGCCGATGGGCACCGACTCGATCGTCAGGCGGTTGTGGCCGCTCTGGATGATCGACTCGAGCGTGTAGGTGTACTGGTTGACCAGGTTCAGGCGCAGCGCCGACTCGCGGCTCCAGCAGCGGAAGCCGCTGGTCGCGTCGACGACGTCGGTGCCGCTGAACTGGCGAACCGTCCAGCTCCCCAGGGTCTGCAGCCGCTTCTTGATCCAGCTGAAGTGGGCGATCTGCGAGGTCTTGCGGTCGCCGATGGCCACGTCCGCCCGACCGGCCACTACGGGCTCCACCAGGCGGACGATGTCTTCGCCCTTGTACTGGTTGTCGCCGTCGGTGTTGACGATGAAGTCCGCGCCCAGCCGCAGGCACGCATCGACGCCCGCGCGGAAGGCCGCCGCCAGGCCCCGGTTCGCCGGGAACTGAACCAGGTGGTGCACCCCCAACTCGCGCGCGACCTCGACGGTGCGATCCGTCGAGCCGTCGTCGATGATCAGGTACTCGATGCGGTCGACGCCGGGGATGCTGCGCGGCAGGTCCCCGATGGTGACCGGCAGCGTCAGCTCCTCGTTGAGGCACGGGATCTGGATGATGAGCAGAGACATCGCGGCGGAACCTACCGGAGCGCTTTCGCGCCGGCCACGATGGCGTCGACCACGCCCGGATCCGCGAGCGTCGAAACGTCCCCCAACGCGCCGGACTGGCCCTCGGCGACCTTGCGCAGGATGCGGCGCATGACCTTGCCGGAGCGGGTCTTGGGCAACCCCGGCACGAACTGGACGAGGTCGATCTTCGCGTGGGCGCCGATGGCCGTGCGAACCACCGCCTGCAGCTCCTTCTCCACGCCCGCGGTCGCCGCAAACCCCTGCTGCAGCACGATGTACGCGTAGACGCCCTGGCCCTTGATGGGGTGCGGGAAGCCGACGATGCCCGCTTCGGCCACGGCCTCGACGCTGACCAGTGCCGACTCGAACTCCGCGGTGCCCATCCGGTGCCCCGACACGTTCAACACGTCGTCCACGCGCCCGGTGACCCAGTAGTAGCCGTCGGCGTCGCGGCGGCAGCCGTCGCCCGTGAAGTAGAGCCCGGGGAAGGCCGAGAAGTAGACGCTGACGTACCGCGCGTGGTCGCCCCAGACCGTCCGCGCCATGCCCGGCCACGGGTGCTCGATGCAGAGCAGACCCTGGGTCGGGCCCACCAGCCGCTTGCCGTCGGCGTCGACCAGGACGGGGAAGATGGCGGGCAGTGGGTTGGTCGCCGCGCCGGGCTTCGTGGGCGTCGCCGGCGCCAGCGGGGACAGCGAGATGCCGCCCGTCTCCGTCTGCCACCAAGTGTCGACGATGGTGCAGCGCCCTTCGCCCACGACGTTCCAATACCAGCGCCAGGCGTCGGGGTTGATGGGCTCGCCGACGGTGCCCAGGACCCGCAGCGAGGAGCGGTCGTACTTCGTGACGTAGTCGTCGCCCTGGGCGGCGAGTGCCCGGATGGCCGTGGGGGCGGTGTAGAAGATCGTGACCTTGTGGCGCTCCACCAGGTCCCAGTAGCGGCCCGCGTCGGGGTAGGTGGGGACCGACTCGAACATCAGCGTGGTCGCCCCGTTCGCGAGCGGGCCGTAGACGATGTAGCTGTGGCCGGTGATCCAGCCCACGTCGGCGACGCAGGCGTAGACGTCGTCGGGGCGCAGATCGAACACGACCTCGTGCGTGTACGACGTCCACGTGATGTAGCCGCCGCAGGTGTGCACCAGGCCCTTGGGCTGCCCCGTCGATCCGGACGTGTACAGCACGAACAACGGGGCCTCGGCCTCGACGATCTCCGCCTTGCACACGGGCGACGCGGCTTCGACGGCTTCGTGCCACCACACGTCGCGCTCGTGGTCCCACCCGACCTTCCCGCCCGTCCGGCGCACGACCAGCATCTTCTTGACGCACGACTCGCCGAGCACCGCCTGGTCGGCCACGGACTTCAGGGGGATGGCGCGGCGCCCGCGCAAGCCCTCGTCCTGCGTGATCACGACCTCGGCCTCGCAGTCGCGGATGCGGTCCCGCAACGCGTCGGCGCTGAAGCCGCCGAAGACCACCGAGTGCACGGCGCCGATGCGCGCGCAGGCCAGCATCGCGACGGCGGCTTCGGGGACCATGCCCATGTAGATGATCACGCGCTCGCCCCGGCGGACGCCCAGGTTGCGCAGCGCGTTGGCGGCGCGGCAGACCCGCTCCAGCAGCTCCGCGTACGAGATGGCGATGCCCTCGCCGGGCTCATCGGACTCCCAGAGGATCGCTGTCTTGTCGGGCTGCGAGGCGGCCCAGCGGTCCAGGCACGACTCGGTGATGTTGAGGCGGCCGTCGTCGAACCAGGCGACGGGCTGCTCCGCGATGCCCTGGAAGTCCCCGCTCAGGCCGCGGGTGGGTTCGGTCTGCCAGGCGATGCGCCGCCTGGTCTCGGCCAGCCAGAAGCCGTCGGGGTCGTTGCGGGACGCGAGCCAGGTCGATCGCCAGGCATCGAGCGTGGGGATGGGGCTGGGCGAGCCCTGCGAGACGCGGGCGGGGACGTCGAACGTGTCGGACATGGGGCCTCCGGCGCGGACGCTACCAAGGCCCCATCCCCCTGGCCCCAAGAGCAGACGGCGGCTCCCCCGGGACTGGGGAACCGCCGCTGCATCGACCGGCAACCGAGGAGTCGGCGCGGGTTCAGTACTCGACGACCTTGGTGCCCTCGCCGGGCAGGTCCAGTCGATCCAGCTGGCAGCGGATGCGGCCGGCCTCACTCGCGGCCTCCTGCAGCATCGTGCGGTCGCCCATGGCGGCGACGAGCTGGTTGGTCAGCTCGCGGAGTTCCCCGAGGATCTCCGCCTTCTCGACCCGCAGCGCCTCGCGGCGGATGAGCTGGTTGCGCTGCCAGGTCGACGGCGCCGCGGCGTGGCCGAAGAACATCGCCGCGGCGTAGCTGCGGACCTTCGACGCGATGGGCTGGCGCTTCGGGCGTTCGGCGGCGAGCTCCCCCATGGCCTGCAGCACCTCGGCGTAGTCACGGCGGACGTGGTGCAGCTGGATGGAGAGCAGGTCGCTGTCCTGCTGGGCGGCGGCGGCCGAGGAAGCCATGCGGCGCTCGACCATCGAGGCGGCGACGGGGGCGTTGAAGACCCCTTCGTCTTCGAGGGCTTCTTCGAGGTCCACGATGGACGTCCAGGCATTGAGCAAGCCGACGTCCGTCGAGTCGAGCAGCGCCCGGTGGAAGGCCTCGGTGATGCGGCGGGGCCGCTTGGCGAGGGGTTGCTGTTCGAAGGCTTCGAGGAGCGAGCTGGTCTCGACGATGGGAGACGACGGCTGGGCGGTGTTCGGCGAGACCTCGCAGACCTCGTTGGCGAAGGCGGGGGTGGCGAGGAGGGCGGCGGCGATGAGGAAGCGAATCATGGCGGACTCCGGGTGTTGGTCGAACACACCCAGGACATCGCACGGTCCGTGCCAGAAACGCCGATCCTTGTGTTTGTTGTGTTTGGGCGCTGACGGTGTCGACTTGGGGCGGCGCTGCGGCGTCCGCGGACGTCCGGGGGGCGGTCGCCGAGGCAGATCAGGGCCTCAGCGGTAGCTCGTCTCGTGCTTGCCCAGCCACTCGCAGCCCTTCGTCCAGCCCCGGGTGCAGCCCTCGTGCAGCAGCTCGAGGCCCCCGCGGTGGTCGCCCTGCTGAATCACGCACCAGCCCTTGTTCGTGTAGAGCCGGCCGCCGTCGCCGCCCGGGCGAAGGGCCAGCGCTTCGTTGTTGAGGTCCACACACCGCTGCCACCGCTTCTCCTGGGATGCCTCCCAGGCCCCCGCGGCGAGCTTGTAGAAGCCTTCGTGGTGTGTGCTGTGGACCGCTCGCCGCCACGGAGCCTTCAAGGCACCCGCGGCGTACTCGAACCGGACGACCTCGCCGCGCTTGTGCTGGTTGCACTCCCGCCGCGTCACCGACACCTTCCGGGACTCGGCCCAGGGCTTGGGGGCGCGCACGCGCAGGTAGGGCGTCGCTCCCTCCGTCCGGCAGCGGCGACCTTCGACTTCGGTGGGGGCGCTGAACGCGTGGTGGGCCTGGTGGGGGAGCTGGTTCAGGAGCACCGGCAGCCCGAGCCCGCCCAGCACCATGGCGATCGCGATCTGGGGGAGGCGACCAAAGAAGGACCTCTGGCGATCGAACAGGCCCAGCGCCGCCATGACCTGGCCGCTGAGCAGCGCGCACAGGACCCCGCCGGCCGCGAGGTCGCCCAGCTGCTGGTGGGGGTGCTCGGAGACCCGCTGCAGGGACACGACCAGCCCGCCGCCCAGGCAGCCCAGGAAGGTCGTCTCCAAGAACTCGTGGATGCGGTTCTGCACGGGCGAACTCTACCGAACGGGCTGGCTGGGGGGCAGACTGGGCCCGTGGTCGGCACCCCCCCTTCGAGGCACTCGTGATCACCCTGCTGGTCGTGCTGAACGTCGTCGTTGGGCTGGCGTTGTTGACGTTCAGCGTGCGTCGCGGGACCGAGGACCACACGGCCGGCCGGCGGCTGCTCGCGCTCGGCCGCCACCGGAAGTGGGGCTGCAGCCACGACGCCTACGAGTACCGGGTCACGGGCGAGATCGACGGAATCGGAGTCCACGCCAACATCGGCACGCCGCTGCGCGGCGACACGCGCCTGAAGGTGGCCGTCCAGCGGGGGATCGATGGCGGTTTCACGAGCGCGGACCCGTTCCACAAGCCGAACGCGTCGCCCCAGGAGATGCCGGATCACGAACTGAAGAGGCGCTTTGACGTCCAGGCGACCCCCGAATTCGTGTTGATGCGGGTTCAGGGTGAGGCCCGCCGGCTGCTGGTGCAGCTGCTGGAGGGTGGGTGGACGCTGACCGGTGGACCGACGCTGCGGGCGACCCACGCGTCCATGCCGACGGACCTCGACGCCGACCTGCGGCGGCTTGTGGCGGTCGCTGCGGCGCTCAGTTCGGCGTCCCGGCCGCACGCGGCGCTGCAGCTGGAGGCCCGTCTTCAGAGCGAGCCGCGTCCCCGCATTCGCGTCGCTGTGCTTCAGATGCTCCTCACCGACCACCCGGACCACGCGGCGACGTCGTCGGCCATTCAGTCGACCCGCGGCGCGACCGGAGAGCCCGTCCAGCTCGAGGCGCTGCGGGCGGTGCGGGAGCGGCGCCTGCCGTTGACGCCCTCGGAACTGGCTGTGCTGCTCGGTTCGCCCGAGGAGTCCGACCGGGTCGACGCCATCTTGCGGTTGGGCGCGGCAACCGAGTTCCCCGAGGCGGCGCTGGTGACCTGTCTGCGGCAGGCGACGCAGGACGAAACCCGGGTCGCCGCGGCGGAGCTTCTGGCGCGACGCTGCTCGCGCGCGGGGTTGCCGGCGCTGCAGCGCGCGCCCTCGGCCGTGGGCGTCGGTCGGGCGACCCGTCCTCTGCTCGAACACGCCTACGAGCAGGCGGTGGCCCGGCTGGGACTGGACCGCGGTGGCGGCGGCCTGGCGGTGGTCCCCGACGACGGCGGCGCGCTCAGCCTCCACGCGTCAGCGGACCGGGGAGCCCTGTCGAAGGTCACGTCTTGACGGCGAACACCTTGCGCATGGCGGCGTCGATGAACCCGTCGCCCAACCACTTCGCAGCCCAGATGCCGCCCTTCGCGTCGGGGCCCACGGGGTAGCGGCTCTTCGGCCGCTTCGCGAGCAGCGCGTGCTCGACCTTGCGCGCCACGGCGATGGCGGGGATTCCCTTGGACGCCGTGTCTTCGATGACCCGGCGCAAGGCGTCGATGTAGGGGGAGTAGAGCTCGTTGCCCTCGGGCGACAGCTTGCTCTCGATGTCCGCGAACTGCTCCCGGCCCTTCTCCCAGATCTCCGTCGCCACGGAGCCGGGCTCGACCACGCTCACGTGCATTCCCCACGGCGCCAGCTCGCGCCGCTGGGCGTCGGCGAGGGCCTCGACCGCGTGCTTGCTGGCGCAGTACGGCCCGAAGAAGGGCGTCACGACCTTGCCGGCCATGGAGCTGATGTGCACGAGCCGGCCGGTGGCGAGGCGGAGGAGCGGGCTGAACGCCTGGGACATGGCCAGCACGCCGAAGAAGTTGACCTCCATCTGCCATCGGAAGTCGTCCATGGGCAGGCTCTCCATCGGCCCCCCGACGGCGATCCCGGCGTTGTTCACCAGCCCGTCCAGGCCGGCGTCGCCGACCGCCGCCGCCACGGTCTCCACCGCCGCGGCGATGGAGTCCGCCTCGGTGACGTCGAGCTTCACGGCGACGATGCGCTCGCCGGCGGCTTCGATGGACTCGGCGTCGGCGTCCTTGCGAACCCCCGCGAAGACCGTGTGGCCGAGGGAGTCGAGGTGCAGCGCCGACGCGCGGCCGATGCCGGTCGAGGCGCCGGTGATGAGGAAGTGCTTCATGGGGTGGGTCCGGGGAGGTGGGTCTCGAAGAACTCGAGCAGCCGCTCCCACGCGATGGCTTCGGTGTCCGCGTCGTAGGCGGCGTACATCGGCGGAGTGACCGGGAGGTGGGAGACGAACCCTTCGATCTGGTTCATGAACGAATGACCGATGCCTTCGTAGATCACGACCTCGCCGGGCACGCCCAGGGTCTCCAGGTGCTTGCGCAGCCGCTTGCCGTGCCCCAGGAACATCAGGTCCTTCTCGCCGAACTGGCCGAGGGTGGGGCAGAGGCCCTCCAGGCGGCTCGCCTTGCGGGGCACCGTTCCGTAGAAGGGCGCGGCCACGGCGAAGGCCTGGTCGGCGGCGGCCAGCAGCGCGAAGCCCCCGCCCATGCAGAAGCCGGTGACGGCGAGGCGCGCGCCGTCGACGCGGGGGTCCTGCTCGAGGTGCTGGCGGGCGGCGTCGATGACGGGCAGAGCCACGATGCCCGTCTGGATGGTCGCGATGGTCCGGACCACGCAGGCGACGGCGCCGCCGTCGTAGAGGTCGGGGCCAATGGCCACGTAGCCCGCGTCGGCGAAGTTCTGGACGTGGCGGCGCAGGTCGTTGCCGCTGCCGAAGATGTCGTGGATGACGACCACGGCGGGGAACGGGCCGTCGCCGACCGGGGCGGCGAGCACCGCGGGGCGGGTGGTGCCGTCGGGCAGGGTCAGCGCCAGGTCTTGCATCAGGGCTCCCACGGGTCGTCGGCGGGGCGGGCGTGGCGCAGGAAGCCAGCGAACCGCTGCATCGCTTCGCGGCCTTCGGGCAGCAGGTCCTCAAACGCCTGGAAGACGTGAATCATGGCGTCGGCGCGGTCGAGTCGGGCGTCGACGCCGGCGTCGGCGGCCCGCCGGACGAACTCTTCGACCTCCCAGGACAGCGCCTCGGCCCCGCCGCACTGGGCGAGGATCGGCGGCAGACCCGTCAAGTCGGCGTAAATCGGCGACACCAGGGGGTGCGTGCGATCGGTCTGCCCCGCGTACGCGCCCGCGAAGGCGTCGAGCAGCGACGGCGGCAGGTAGTCGGCGTGGGCGGCGCTGGCGATGGTGGGGGAGCTGACGGTGAGGTCGACCCACGGCGACATGACCGCGGCGCAGCGGGGGAGGGGCTCGCCGTCGTCGCGGAGCTGGAGCATGAGCGCCAGGGCCAGACCGCCCCCCGCCGAGTCGCCGGCCACCGCGAGGTCGCCGGCGTCCCGGGTCTGGCGCAGGAAGTCCCAGGTGGCGCGGGCGTCATCGAGTCCGGCGGGGAAGGGGTCTTCGGGCCCCATTCGGTAGTCGAGGGCGACGACGCGGTGCTGGGTGCGCAGGGCAATGCCCGCGATGATCCGCCGGTGGGTGGCGGGGGAGCCGAACGCGTAGCCGCCACCGTGCAGGTAGAGGATCTGACGGGTGCCGTCCCAGCCCGGGGGCGTCAGGGTCTCGACGGGGCGCCCCGCGATCTCGCCGTGGGTGACCGGGATGCCCAGGGGCTGCCACACCTTGGGGGGACCCATCACCGCCCGCTTGAAGTCGCCCGGCGGCAACCCGATCGCGCAGGCGGACATGCGGCGGGCGACGCCGAAGAGCAGCTCGTGGCGGAGGCTCCAGGCGGGGTGCGTCTTCAGCCCAAACAGCGCGCGCAAGCCGACGCGGATCGCCTCCATGGGGAGCGCGAAGAACGCGAGCACGACCGTGGCGATCCGGAGCACGCGCTACCTCACGAACCGGTTGGCGGACTTCAGGTACTCCTGCAGCCGCTCGTGCCCGTAGTAGCGACGGACCGCCGGGTCCGGGCAGCGGGGCCGGTTTCGCACGGCTTCGCCCAACCACGCCTTCGTGAAGTGCAGGCCGGCGGTGGGGGAGCCTTTGAGCGTGTAGGCCGCGGCGCGGGCGGCGATCAGCGCCGGGTGGTGGCCCAGGAACCAGGCGTACCGGCCCTTGCGGGCGTAGCCGGCGGCGGCCCCGTAGCGGGTCGCGGTCTCGCGCTCCTGCACGGCGACGAGGTCCGGGAGCAGCTTCAGCTCCCACCCCGCGAGCCGGCACTTCACGTTGGCGGCGCCGTCGTAGCCGGGCCATGGCGGGAGTCCGCCGATGGCGTCCAGGGCTTCGCGGCGGAAGAACTGGGTGCCGCCCCGGGGGAGGTCGTTGCGCTGGAACGACTCGATGACGACGCCGTCTGGGGTGCGGCTGTGCACGACGGAGCTGACGACGCCGAGCGACGGGTTGCGTTGGAGCTCGCCGATCAACCGCTCGTAGTGGTCGGCGGGCAAGGAGATGTCGGCGTCCAAGGTGGCGCAGTACGCCCAGTCGACGCCTCGCTCCTCGGCCAGCCGTTCCGCTTGCTGGTACCCCCACCGCTTGATGCGCGCGATGTGGGCCCCCAGGTACTCCTGGGCTGCCTCGGGGGACGCGAGGATCGCCAGCCAGGGCCGGCTCTTCGCCGCGTCCCCCAGCCACTCCTTGCTCCCGTCGGTGCTGCCGTCGTCCACGACCACCCACAGGGCCGGGCGCACCGTCTGCGCCTCGACCGTCTCGATCAAGGCGGGGAGGCCATCGCGCTCATTGAACGCGGGCGTCACCAGCAAGTAGTCACCCAAGCAGGTGGTCCCAGGTCAGGAAGTCGTCTTCGTCCAGGTCCTTCGCCATGGGCCGGCCGAGGACCTCGTCCAGGGCCTTCGTCGGCAAGCCGAACGCGGGGCGTTTCACGGCGAGGTCCGCCATCGTCAGCACCTCACCGGCCTTGAGGTCGCGGGCCGCAACCAACGATCGGCGGGCGTTCTTCCGCGCGATCTCCTCGCCCGGCAGCACGTGCTTGAAGGGGCTGCCCTGGATGGTCTGGAGCAGCGCCGCGCCGTCCCGGAAGCGCGCCAGATCCTCGTGCGTCATGGCGTGGTAGTGGTCGTTGCCGGGCAGCGTCTTGTCGTGAGTGAAGTGCTTCTCCAGCACGACCGCGCCCAACATCCACGACCGCAGCAGGACCAGCATCGCCGGGTCCGGGCGCGTGTGGTCCGAGTAGCCGATGGGGTGCTCGGGGAAGATCTTCGCGAGGTGGGGGATGGCCCCCAGGTGCGCGTCCTCGTTGGGCGTGGGGTAGCGCAGGACGCAGTGCAGCAGGCAGATCTGCTCGGGCGGCAGGAAGCGCCGGACGAAGCGCGCGGCCTCGTCGACCTCCGCGATGGTGCTGGCGCCCGTGCTCATGAGCATGGGCTTGCCGTGCTTCGCGCACGCCTCCAGCAGCGGGAAGTTCGTGATGTCGGCGCTGGCGATCTTGAAGAACGGCATCAGCGGCGCGAGCAGCTCCACCGACTCCAGATCGAACGGCGTGGACGCGAACCCAATGCCCACCTGGCCGCAGTAGGCAGCGAGCGCCTCGTACTCGGTCGCGCCGAAGCCGTCGTACTTCTGGAAGAGCACGTACTGCGAGGTCGTGGGCTCGGAGTTCAGGTCCCAGTAGGACGGCGAGTTCTTGCTGGCGAGCTTCCCGGCCTTGTAGGTCTGGAACTTCACGACGTCGGCGCCGCCGGCCTTCGCTTCGTCGATGAGCCGCTTCGCGAGGTCGAAGTCGCCCTCGTGGTTCACGCCGACCTCGGCGACGACGAGGGGCTGGCCGTCGTCGCGGCGGAAGGCGGCGCAGGACGGAGGCGAGGGGAACGAGGACATCAGGATCTCCCGAGGACGGCGTCGATCACGCGATCGCGCCCGAGGTCGAGGCGGTGGCGGGCCATCTGGGCCCGCAGCCCCTGGCGCAAGGCGGGGCTGGCGGACAGGGCGGAGTAGGCGGCGCGGATGGCGTCGACGGACACCTCGGTGCCCCGCCCCAGGAACAGCAGGCCGTTGTCGATGGACGCAAACGTGTGCTTCATCTCGACGTCGTTCTGGGCCATCACGATGGACGGGATGCCGAGGTGGGTGAGCTCGTAGATGGTGCGGCCGGCGCTGCTGAAGGCGACGTCGCAGCGCGTCATCTGCTCGGACATCAGCCGGACGTCGCGCAGGAGCTCGACCTGGTGGCCGCTGGCGTTCATGGCGGCGACGCGGTCTTCGAGCTCCGAGAACGGCTCGAGGCCGAGGCCGGCGATGACCGTGATGGGCGCCTGGCAGACGCCGTCGAGGGCGTCGAGGACCTTGTAGGTCAGCCGCGCCGGGTCGGTGCCGCCGAAGGTGAGCAGCACGCGCTGCACGGTGTCGTTCCAAGGCCGCTTGGGCGAGCTGCGGAACTCTTCGCGCAGGCAGTAGACGCTGGGGCCGTAGAAGTGGCCGCGGGCTTCGTCGGACTCTTCGGCGGGGAAGAGGGCGTTGAAGACCGCGTCCGCATGCTCCAGGCCGGCGCCCTGATCTTCGAGCGTGATGACGCGCATGCCCGCTTCGCGCTCGGCCACGAGGTCGGCCTCGTTCGTATCGAGCTCGTCGTGCACGACCACGTCGGCGCCGAAGCGCTGCAGCGCGTCCTGCAAGCCCGAGCGCTCCACGACGTCGACGGGGAAGAAGGCGCCCTCCAGTCGCGCGATGGCGAGGTCCTGGGCGGGGTCGGCGAAGATCCGCACGTGGTGGGCCGACAGCGACTCCACCAGCGACATCACCCGGGTCACGTGGCCCAGGCCCTGCCGGCGGTTGCCGATGACGACGAAGGCGATGCGCTGGCGGCCCAAGGCGGCCTCGGCCATGAGCCAGTCGTCGTTGCTGTCGATGTCGATGCCCTCGAGGTGGTCGAGCACCTCCAGGGCGACGCGCTCGCCGATGCGGGCGTTGGGCTTCACGCAGGCCGCGCGGGTGGCGAGGCAGCCGCCGGTCTCGCGGAAGCGTTGGGGAAGCTGCTGTCGGTTGACGCGGGCGGCGTAGGCGGGCTGCAGCGCGCCGTCCCGCTCCTCCCAGCACAGGTGGGTGTCGTCGATGGCGGTGAGGATGGTGTCGATGGGCTCGGACTCGAACCGCGCCACGATGCGGGCGATGGTGGCCGCGCGCAGCAGCGGCGAGGTGGGCTGCACGGTCAGCACGAGGTCGAAGTCCCCGTCCAGCCGCGTGACCGCCTCGTGGATCACCGGATCCAGCGTGACGGCGTCCTCCGCCAGCTTCGGGTCGCGCAGCAGCGACTCAGCGCCAAAGCGCTCGGCCGTCCGCGCGATCTCCTCGCTGTCGGTGCTGACCACGACGCGGTCGACTACGCCGCTGGCCAGCGCCGCCTCCACAGCCCAGGCCAGCAGGGGCTTGCCGCCAATAGGCCGCAAGTTCTTGCGCGGGATTCCCTTGGATCCCCCGCGCGCGGGAATGACGACGAGCGTGCGCACGGCGCGGAGGGTAGTCGAGACGGTGGGGGTGTGGGGGCGCGTCCGGCAGCCTGGGGTCTTCCCGTCAGCCTCGCCAGACTCCGCCGTCCCGCAGGAGTCACAGAAAGGTCCCTTGACGCCGCGCACCCAGGATGGCCCTATTGAGCCCCACTGGAGGCTCCATGTCGCGCAAAGGCTTCACCCTCATCGAGCTGATGATCGTCGTGGCAATCATCAGCCTGCTCGCCAGCATCGCCATCCCCAACTTCCTGCACATGCAGATCCGGGCTCGGCGCTCCGAGGCGTTCGCGAACCTCAAGGGCATGGCCGTCGCGCAGATATCGTACTACGAGCTGTACGACAGCCTCGTGGCCTGCAGCACATCGCCCACGACCCCGTTGGACCGCACGGCCTACCCCTTCGACAACACCCTCACCGGCTGGTCCGACCTGGAGTGGGAGCCCGACGGGAAGGTCCGCTGCCACTACCGCGCCCAGCTGTTCACCAACAGCAACGGCCAGTGGGTTCGCCCGGCTGCGCTGTGCGACATGGACAACGACAACGCAACGGCCACCTGGTACATGGACGTCGACCCCGAAGGCACCTCGGGATCCGCCCAGCACATGGTCCTGCGGCCCAACAACGCCACCGCCAGTCAGAACCGGTACTGAGTCATGACAGACCCCAAGGACGACGGGCCGAACCCCGACGAGTCGGCGGTTGGCGCCCTCCTGGCCGACGTCGCAGCCGCCGTCGAGGCCGAAGAACAGGCCGCCGCACCGGAACCGACCGCCGATCCCGACTCCGCCGCTCCCCGGTCCCTCAAGGAGTGCGTGGCCGCCCTCGGCGCCTCGACGGTCGCGCCCCCGGATCGCACCCAGGAAGTCCTGGACGCTGCCGTCGCCTTGGCCGAATCCCCCCTCGACGCCCAGGCCTTGGCCCGGGTGATGGGCCCCGAGCAACAAGCACTCAGCCTGGCCGTTCGCGCCCGCGCCGCCGAGATCCTCGCGTACTGGAAGCCCCTCCTGGGCTTGGCCCGCGAAGGTCGCAGCACCGCCCCGCTGGCCGATCTGCGCGCCGTCCTGTCCGAGGTCCAGGCGCTCGTCCGTTCGGGGGCCGACGACGAAGAGCGCCTCAACGGGTTGGCGACCCAGCTGCGCGGCTGGCTGCCCACGGCCTCGTCGGCGCACCTCACGGCCGCTCGATTCGACGCGCCGGTGGCTCCCAAGCCTCCGCCTCCGGCGCCGAAGAAGAAGTCCGAAGCGCCGCCCATCGATTTCAGCTCGAAGCTCAAGGGCCCGATGATCGCCCTGCTCGTGGTGTTGCTGGTGATCGTCGGCGTGACCCGGCTGCTCGATCGGCCGCCGCCTGAGACCGACCTGACGGCCTACCAGGCGGTCGTGGACGAGGTGCTCGACAAGCGCGTCGAGGGCGAGACGCTGGTCATCGTCATCAGCCCGGACTGGGTCAACAAGACGTCCGTTCAGCGCTACGCGGACCTGGACGCCATCGAAGGCGCGGTGGTTGGCGAACCCATCAACCGCATCGTGCTTCGCGCCCCCGACGGGCGGCAGTTCGCGGAACTCAGCGACTCCGGCGCCACGCTCCTGGGCGGCTGACCCGGGGGATCACTCGGGCAGCGCGGGGACCCCCAGTTGCGTGTCCCGTCGCTGGTGGTAGCGCCGGTGCCAGTGTCGTCGCCGGTCGGCGTTGCTCGACTTCGCCTTGGGGGCGTGGGGCAGCGTGAGCAGCCAGGCCTTCTTGGACTTGCGGTCCTTGCGCTCGTAGCGCCGACGCGAGGGCAGCGGGTCCATGGACCAGTCGACGTGGTCGGACAGCGGGCGCGCAAGGGGCTCCCGGTCGGCCCCGTGGATCAGCCACAGCTGCCCGGTGCCCAGCCGTGGATCTGCCTGCAGCTCGTGCCGTCCTTCCTCGAGGACGACCGTCGTGTTGTGCTCGACGGGCTGATCGTCCACCGACGCCGTTCCCCGCCATCCCCCCTGGAACCAGACGGTGTAGGGGCCCGGCAGCAGGGCTTCGAATGTCGTGACCTGATCCGCTGTCTGGCGGTGGGCCAGGCGCCGCCCCCCCAGCAGGTAGAGGTTGTCCCGGAACGGCACGAAGTGAACCCAGTGCCACCGTAGTTCGGCGCCCTGCATGGAGCTGTCGGGCGACGTCGAGCGGCGCAAGAAGAACCGGGGCTTGAGCGCCCGGGTGCGGTCGATGAAGTAGGTCTTGCCGTACTTGCTGCGCACCCGCTGGCGGCTCTTGAACGTGTTGAAGAACGTCACCTCCGGGTAGCC
>Ga0055584_100003061_pt1 | contig 16535 bp, 16 predicted proteins | sample OSDHelmetaG_FD_58716 | JGI IMG/M metagenome (GOLD analysis project Ga0055584, IMG submission 58716) | Pelagic marine sediment microbial communities from the LTER site Helgoland, North Sea, for post-phytoplankton bloom and carbon turnover... | ecosystem: Environmental > Aquatic > Marine >... | reverse complement strand
TCCGTTTTGCCAAGGGAAATTGCTAATTTTGAAGCCTTTGAGAATGCGATGACCGTGGATGTCGCGATGGGTGGATCAACTAATACTATTTTGCATTTGTTGGCAGCCGCGCACGAAGCCGAACTGAAATTCACCTTGGATGATATTGACCGCATATCACGCAAAGTACCCCATTTATGTAAATTAGCTCCATCTACTCAGCTTTACCACATGGAAGATTTTCATCGAGCCGGTGGCATCATGGGCTTATTAGGAAACCTGGATCGTGCCGGCTTATTGCATAACGATCTTCCAATGGTACACAGTCCATCATTAAAAGCTGCCCTAGAAAAATGGGATATTAAAAATAATCCTGATGATGACGTAAAAAACTTTTACCTTGCCGGCCCTGCTGGCATCCCAACACAAACTGCCTTCAGCCAATCCACACGTTGGGATAGCCTCGATGAAGATCGCCAGAACGGTTGTATCCGTGATGTCGATCACGCCTTCAGTAAAGATGGAGGGTTAGCAGTGTTATACGGCAACATTGCCCGTAATGGCTGTATCGTAAAAACAGCCGGCGTCGATGAAAGCATTTTGAAATTTTCCGGACCTGCACGTGTTTTTGAAAGCCAAGATTCTGCGGTTCAAGCCATTCTCGATGATCAAATAGTCGCCGGAGATGTGGTGGTGATTGTTTATGAAGGCCCTAAAGGCGGCCCTGGCATGCAGGAAATGTTGTACCCAACCTCATATTTAAAATCAAAAGGTCTTGGTAAAGTCTGTGCGCTTTTAACTGATGGGCGTTTCTCAGGAGGCACCTCAGGTTTATCTATTGGCCATGCATCTCCTGAAGCCGCCGAAGGTGGCGAAATTGGCTTGGTCAATGAGGATGATATGGTTGAGATTGACATACCAAATCGCACTATCAATTTAGCCATCAGTGAAGAAGAGATGGAGCAACGTCGCCAAGATATGCTTGCCCGAGGTAAAGGCGCCTGGAAACCCCTGGAGCATCGTGAACGAAAAGTTACACCTGCATTAAGGGCTTATGCAGCGTTAACGACCAGTGCCGATAAAGGCGCTGTGCGAAATGTTGCTCAAGTTGAATAACGATAGAGTAGAAACGCTATTTTTACACCGGCTTATCAATTTAAGTCTTTAATAAAATAAGTGGTTAATCATGGACTGGAGAATTTTTCTTACCGTTTTCGCTACTGTTTTTATCGCCGAGCTGGGTGATAAAACTCAGCTTGCCACCATGCTGTTCGCCAGTGATAAAGATGTCAGTAAATACATGGTTTTTTTTGCTGCTTCAGCTGCATTAATTGTTGCTTCAGCCATCGGGGTTTTAGCGGGCAGTGTCTTATCAGAATATATTAATGAGAAGTATCTGCATTATGCTGCCGGAGTAGGCTTGATCCTGATAGGCGCTTTCACTTTATATCGCGCTTAAGGCTTTTATTAGGCCCTCTCCAACATTACTTTTTCTCCAATACCAGGAAACTATAGTTATAAGGGTCAGGCTCTACGGCCGTAAAATTTTCACGCCCAATTTCCTGCCATTGATCTCGATTAAATTCAGGAAAGAAAGCATCCCCCTCAACTTCTGCATGTACTTCAGTGAGATAAAGATAATCTGCTATGGGCAAGGCTTGTTTGTATAATTCCGCGCCGCCAATCACCATTGCCTTGTCGCTGCCATCTATTAATGTGATCGCATCACATAGCTCTAATGCTGCTTTCAAGCTGTGAACAATTTTAATTCCTTCTGCCTGATAAGACTCATTACGAGTAACCACAATATTAGTGCGCCCCGGCAAGGGCCGACCAATTGATTCAAAGGTTTTTCGCCCCATAATTATTGGCTTACCCATGGTGACACGTTTGAAATATTTTAAATCTTCGCTCAGATGCCAAGGTAGGTTGTTATTAATACCAATCACATTATTTTGTGACTTGGCGACAATCAGTGCCAACTTCATCTGGCTGTCCATTTTAAGCATTCCATTTTAGCGTTCCATCACACAGCTACTGGCGCTTTTATATGAGGATGGCATTGATAATTCACAATTTCAAAATCTTCAAACTGATAGTCGAATAATGATTCAGGTTTTCTTAATATCTTTAATTGCGGCAAAGGATAAGGTTGACGAGACAATTGTTCATTTACCTGATCCATATGGTTTGAATAAATATGAACGTCGCCTCCACTCCAGATAAAATCTCCAACTTCTAAATTACACTGTTGTGCCATCATGTAAGTTAACAATGCATAGGAGGCTATATTGAAAGGCACCCCTAAAAAGGTATCGGCAGAACGCTGATATAACTGACAAGATAATTTCCCATCAGCCACATAAAATTGAAACAACGAATGGCAAGGCGGCAAGGCCATCTCATCAACATAAGTTGGGTTATAAGCAACCACCATATGACGGCGTGAATCCGGATTAGTTTTTATACTGTTTAGTACATTACTTATTTGATCAACTGTTGTGCCATCTTTTCCTGGCCAGGCTCTCCATTGTTTTCCATAAACTGGACCTAGCTCACCTTCTTCATCAGCCCAGTCATCCCAAATACTCACCCCGTTTTCCTTAAGGTATTTAATATTTGTATCGCCGTTTAAAAACCAAAGCAGTTCATAAATGATTGAACGAAGATGTAGTTTTTTTGTGCTTACTAAAGGAAAGCCTTCTGCTAAATTAAAGCGCATTTGATGACCGAAAACAGAAAGCGTTCCGGTTCCAGTTCGATCAGTTTTAGTAGCGCCTTCATCAAGAACGCGTTGCAACATATCGAGGTATTGCTTCATGCATTTTCCTTATTTATTAGCGTTAACATCAGGCTTATCAAATGTGTTGTTTCTATACGCAAGCACCACAACCAAAGCGCCTACAATTATCATTGGTAATGATAAGAGTTGTCCTCTGGCTAGCCAATCGAAAGCAACAAACATCCCATTGTCAGGTTGTCTGAAAAATTCTACAAAAGTTCGAAACAGCCCATAACCTAAGCAAAACATACCACTAACCGCAAAAGTTGGTCTTGGCCTGGATGAATAAATCCAAATAATAAAGAATAGTGTTAACCCTTCAAGTCCTGCTTGATAAAGCTGAGAAGGATGCCTGACTAGTCCATCTGGGTCCGTGGGAAACACCATGCCCCATGGGGCATCGGTAACCCTTCCGTATAATTCAGCACCAATAAAATTTCCAAGCCTGCCTGCTGCTAAGCCTATCGGCACTAATGGTGCTACAAAATCTAATACTTTAAAAACTGATTTTTGGGTATTGCGACTAAATAAATATACCGCTACTACCACGCCAAGAAAGCCGCCATGGAAAGACATGCCTCCCTGCCAGACCATAAATAATGAAAGCGGATTTTCTATCAATGAAGAAAAATTATAAAACAGCATGTAACCAACTCGGCCACCAATGACGACGCCCATAGCGCCATAAAAAATCAAATCGCCTACATGGTCATTATTCCAATTTGACTTTTTAATTGCAGCGCGTTTTTTTGCTAAGAACCATGCCGATGCAAAACCAATCAGGTACATAATTCCATACCAGTGGATCTGGAGAGGACCGAGCGACAGTGCGATAGGATCTATGTTGGGATATTGCAGCATACCGCGCAGAAGTATAACGTTTTTTAATCAGGAATGGAGGATAAAACTGACAACAAAAAAGATAGCTAACTATGATCTAGCAGAGCGTAATAATCTTTCTACGCCAGCGTTATAAAGCTCCATATCTATCATGGACTTTACAGCTTTACTGTCTTCAGCCTGCATGGCTTTTTCGAGCAATAACTCTGCTTGTTTAAAGGTAATATTACGAATTACAGATTTAACTCTTCCTAAAGCATTAATGTTCATCGACAAGACCTTATAGCCCATAGCCATTAACAGTATTGCTGCTCCTGGATCTCCAGCCATCTCACCACATATGCTATAGCGCAAGTTAACTCTTTCAGCATTTTTCGCAATTTCATTAAGTACCTGTAAAACAGGAGGATGAAATACGGAAAATAAATTCGCCACCCGGGGGTTATTGCGGTCGACTGCCAACAAATACTGAATGAGATCATTAGTGCCAACTGATATGAAATTTACACGTTTAGCTAAAGCGTCCATTTGATACATTATTGCTGGGACTTCAACCATGACCCCAATATCTGGTCTGTTGATGTTGAGACCATCTTCCAGTAATTCAGAGTAGCCTCTGTCAATCAAGTGGATAGCGTAATCAACTTGATCCATATTGCTGATCATTGGCAGCATGATTTGTAAATTGTCCAGTCCCTGGCTGGCTTTCATCATTGCGCGTACTTGGGAGATAAAAATTTCCGGGTGATCCATGCTGACTCGTATACCGCGCCAGCCAAGAAATGGATTTTCTTCTGTAATCTTAAAATAAGGCAGAGCCTTATCACCTCCAATATCCAGCGTCCGCATGGTAACGGGTTTGGGATGAAATGCTTCAAGTTGTGGACGGTAAATCTCAGTCTGTTCCCTTTCGGTTGGGAAACGATCTTTTAATAAAAAAGGCACTTCAGTTCTAAATAAGCCGATACCTTCAGCACCGCGTTCTTTGGCAGTCGCAGAATCCGTAACCATTCCTGTGTTAACCCAAAGTTCTATTTTATGCTTGTCCAGAGTTTCAGCGGGGAAATCCTTAATAGCTTCCAGTTCTTCAGAAAGTTGAGCCTGCTCATTCACAATCTCCTGGAAACGAGCCAGCAATTCTTCAGAAGGGTTGCCATACACTTTGCCGTTATAGCCATCAATTACTAATTGCTTGCCATCGAATTCTGCTAGAGGAATATCAATAGCGCCCATTACCGCCGGGATTCCCATTCCCCTAGCAAGAATAGCCACATGTGAATGTCCAGAACCCTTTGCAGACAGAATTCCAGCGAGTCTTTCCTTAGGCACTTCAGCCAACATTGCAGCGGATAATTCTTCACAAACCAGAATACAATGCTCTGGGTAAACCATCGTTTTCTGCTGCTTATCCTGTAAGTAAAATAGCACTCTGCTACATAAATCTTTTATGTCAGTGGCACGTTCACGCAAATAGTCATCATCAATCAGCTCCATATTGCTAACATGTTCCATCGCAACACTAGCTAATGCTCCCTGCGCCCAATTGCCTTCTTTTATGTTGGCAACGACTTCATTGCCTAATGCCTGATCACTCAACATATGCAAATAAGCATCAAATAACTCGCGTTCTTCCGGTCTGAGCTGACCTTTAATCTTCATTTTTAATTCGCTGATATCAATGCGCACAGCATTCAGGCAATCATTAAAGAAACGAATTTCCGCTTTAATGTCTTTACACTGTCGATTGGGAATTACACTGAGATCTGCAGGAGGAAAGACAGTAACTGCTTCAGCAATAGCGACACCCGGCGCACCAGGAACACCATCAAAACTGACATCGATAGTTTTAATTCCAGACGGGCTAAAGCCAGTAATTGCACCTCTTGCTTCAGCATTAGCAATTAACCCGGCCAACTGTGCAGATAAAGTAATTAAGAAAGCTTCTTCTTCAGAATCAAAAATGCGCTTTTCAGTTTGCTGAACTACTAAAACACCCAGAACTTCTTGGTGATGAATTATCGGAACACCGAGAAAGGATTCATATTGCTCTTCTTTGGTTTCCGGCAGATATACATAGCTAGGATGTGAGCTGGCATTATCCAGATTAACGGGTTCAGCTCTAAGTGCTACGAACCCAACCAAACCTTCTTTTGCTCCTAGACTTACTTTTCTGACAGCCGCCTGATCCAGGCCAATTGAAGCCATCAAAACATAACGATCAATATTGGAGTCAAGCAGGTAAACAGAACACACTTTAGTGCCCAGCGATCGCTGTACCCGTTTGGTAATGATGCCCAGGCTAGAGTTGAGGTCTTTCGCCCCATTCACTTCCTGAATGATGCTGCGCAAAGTTTCTAGCATAATAATTTAGCCTAGGATGAGGGAATCCCAGCCTGCTTAATTTTGGCAATTGGCCAATTTAGGGCTTCACTCAATGGCTGGCAAAACTCTTCAAGGGCCTGACGATAAACGTCTTTTTTAAAAGAGATTACTTGATCAAGAGGTTCCCAATAGCTAATCCAGCACCAATGATCAAATTCAGGTTTATCAGTATGGTCGAAACGTATCTTGCTAGTATCGCCCAGCATTTTGAGCAAAAACCATTTTTGTTTTTGCCCAATACAAACCGGATACGAATTTTGACGAATATATTGTTTAGGTAGCCGATAAGGCAACCATTTTTCGGTTGTAGCTACTATTTCTACATCTTCAGGCTCGAGGCCAACTTCTTCATGTAACTCCCTTAGGGCCGCCAATTCTGGCGCTTCATTTTCCTGTAACCCACCCTGTGGAAATTGCCAAGCATCCTGACCTGCTCTTTTGGCCCACAATAATTTGCCCTCATCATTAAATATAATGATTCCGACATTTGCTCTGAACCCGTCTTCGTCTACCACAATTCGATACTTCCGTTTTTAATCTTTTTATCATTTGAATAGCATTTGAAGACTCAAGAATTTTCACAGTTTTCTATGTAATCTTCAGCGCTGAGTAATTCGTCCAATTCAGCGTCATTGCTCAGTTTGATTTTATATAACCAGCCTTCATCATAAGGCCCACTATTAACAGACTCTGGGCTTTCATCAAGGCCTTCATTCACTGCAACTATTTCACCACTTACCGGTGAGTATATATCAGAAGCAGTTTTTACTGATTCAACAACACTAACCTCTTCTTTAGCATTTATTATTGAGCCGTTTTCAGGTAGCTCAACATAAACCACATCACCTAGTTCAGACTGGGCAAAGTCACTAATACCAACGGTGGCAACGCCATCATCTCCCAATTTAAGCCATTCATGGCTGGCAGCATAATACAAATCTTCGGGTGTTTTGCTCACGTTATTTTTCCTCAACTTTATTAATCAAACTTACTTCTGGCATTGCCATAAAGGCAGTATTCAAGAAGCAACAATATTGGCATCATCATAAGTAAGAGCCCGCCATCCTGCAAGGATTTATATGTCCAGAATTGGCCTTGTTATCTAACGGGGCGAGAATTTCTAATTAATAAGTAAACCGGTATTAAACCCAACAAAATCAAGGTTACGGCAGGCAATGCTGCTCGTTCCCATTGTCCTTCTGCAGTCATTTGGTAAATCCTGACCGCTAATGTATCCCAACCAAATGGGCGCATAATCAGTGTCGCTGGCATTTCTTTCATGACATCAACAAAGACTATGATTAATGCTGTCAGCAGACCTGGTTTCAACAAGGGAACATATATTTGCTGCAGTAATCGGGCTGGTGAGGCACCTAAGCTTTTGGCTGCTTCAATAATTTTTGGGTTAATCCTTTCAAACCCTGATTCTACTGGAGCAAATGCAACAGCCATAAAACGTGTGCTGTAGGCCAATACCAAAGCGAATAAGCTGCCGACAAGCACAGGTCTTATACTAAGCCCAAAAAAGCTTTGTGCAGCTCCAAGTATGGCTTGATCTAAAAAGGTGAAACTCAAAATGATACCAACCGCTAGTACTGACCCTGGCAAGGCATAACCCAAGGTCGAAATGCGTATTGCTATATTTTGCCAACGTTTCTCAACTATACCGGCCGGTAAGCGCTTAACATAGGCCAGCAACAAGGCAAAAAGAGTTGTCACAACGGCGGCGATTAAACCCAGCCCGAGGGTATTCAATAAAAAGCCCAAATATCGACTATCTAATTCTTCTACTCCAATCTCAAAACACCATATCAGAAGTTGAAAAAACGGCAGTATAAAGGCCAATAGCAATATTAAGGAGCAAAATCCAGTCGCTGCAAGGGCTTGCCAACCTTTTAATTTGTATAGCTGCGAATTGCGGCTATTGTGTTGCGTATACCTCGCCTTTTTCCTACCTTTTTGCTCGGCAAATAACACCAGGGCCACAAACAATAACAGCAAGCTTGCTAACTGAGCCGCCACGGCCAGATTAAATAGGCCATACCATGCGCTATAGATCGCGGTCGTAAAAGTATCATAATTAAAAATTGATACGGCACCGAAATCTGCCAAAGTCTCCATTAAAGCTAAAGCAATACCCGCAACAATGGCAGGTCTGGCAATCGGTACAGCGACTTTAAAGAACGCCTGCCAGCTAGTCTTTCCGAGAATTCTACCGGCATCCATCATACTGCGACCCTGGGTTAAAAAGGCGCTTCTTGCGAGCATATAAACATAGGGGTACAACACTAAACTTAACACCAGAATTACAGCGCCCGAGGCTTGGACATTAGGAAAATATACCTCATTACCAAACCAGCTACGCAAGACGGTTTGTACTGGGCCGGTGTAACTCATCAAGCCCAAAAAGACGAAGGCCATGACATAGGTTGGAATAGCCAGAGGCAACATCAGAGCCCATTCAAAAAAATTTCTTCCCGGGAATGCACAGACCGAAGTCAGCCAAGCAAGGCCAACTCCCACCAACATTACACCGAATCCAACCCCAAGCATCAGTATTAAGGTATTTAATAATAAGCGATCGAGTTTGGTGTCAAAAAGATGCTGCCAGATTGCTTGTTCACCGTTACCCACTGTCCCCCATTGGATAAGGATTACAAGTATCGGCAAGACAACAACTGCCGCAATTAAGTAGGACATTACTTTCCAGGGCCAGTGCTTAACACCGTAGCTCTTTGAGGCGCTCACTATTGCGGTTTTTGACATATAGAGATGGCTTAGCGGTAATCCGCTCGATCCATTAACATCACTGCATCAGCTTGCAAACGGCCAGCAGCTTCAACATTAATATTGTCTTGAATAAAGTCACCCCAGGCAGCGACTTGCTCTGCTGAAGGCACCGTGGGGTTTGCCGGAATTTCGAGATTTAATTCCGAAAACATTCTTTGCGGCTCTTCTGTAGATAACCATTCCAAGAGCCGTTGAGCTCCCTCAGGATTCTTGGCATAACGAGTAATGCCTGCGCCGGAAATATTGACATGCGTTCCTGAGGAATCCTGATTAGCCCAGTACAAAGCTACTGGATAATTTTCATCATCCACTTGTTTACGCCCTAAATAATAAGAATTCACTAGGCCCACATCACATTGACCGGCGGCAATAGCCTCAATTACCAATGTGTCACTGCTAAAAACAGGTGCCGCCAGATTTTCCACCCAACCTTCAACGATATTTTGGGTAGTTTCCTCACCCAGCCTTTCTATCATCGTAGCTACCAAGGATATGTTATAGACCTCTTTTGAGGTGCGCAGGCACAAACGCCCTTTCCATTTAGGATCAGTTAAGGCTGCATAAGTAGAAAGCTCACTAGGATCAACCCGATCTTTGGCATATACGATGGTTCTAGCTCTAACAGAAAGACCAAACCACTGCCCTTGCGGTTCACGCAAATGTTCTGGAATGTTTTGATTGAGCAAAGCAGAATCGACTGAAGCTAATAGGCCCTTATCTGACGCTGACCAAAGATTACCCGCATCAACCGTATATAAGACATCGGCAAAAGTTGCCTCACCTTCGGCTTGTAAACGAGCAATTAAAGGACCTTCTTCACCTGTTTGATACTGAACTTCTATACCTGTTTCTTCTGTAAAGCGGTCAAATAAAGGTTTAATAAGATATTCTTGCCGAGAAGAATAAACGATTACCGGATTAGATATTTCGGGAATATTGACGGCTGCACTTAATTCATCATCGGTAGAGTCCACGGACTGCCTTTCCTCTGCGCAAGCACAAAGAATCAAACAACTTAATGTGGTAAATAAAACGCGTTTTAACATGTGTGGCTCCACTATCTTAATTCTGTATCAAGAACTTTACCTAAAGCGCTTTACGGGGGCACTAGATGATAATCATTCTCATTTGATATAGCAAGCCAAAAATATGCTCACAGCTAACAATACAAACTTAAAAGCCCATTGCTTTTTTCATTAGCTGATGCTTGATAGGGGATGCTTTATCAACAATATCAAGGCCAACATTCCTCAACCACCGCAGCCCCAGATCATCTGAAGCAAAGCCACGTTTAAACACCTCCATTAACGCCATCATACTCAGATTATGGCCTTTACGTTGTCGCTGATAACGGCTAAGTATTTGTTCAGAGCTGAAGTCTTCAGCTTTTTCCCAAGCTTCACTTATTACCTTGTATAGACACTCTGCGTCTGCCAGGCCAAGGTTTACACCTTGCCCTGCTAAAGGATGAATGGTATGCGCTGCATCACCTATTAAGGCAAGCCCGGGCTTCACATAACTAGTGGCGTGGCGTTGCCATAAAGGAAAGGTAATACGCTTAGATGACTCACTAATATGACCCAGCCTATTCTCAAAAGCTGCTTGTAATGCTTTATGGAAAGACGCCTGATCCATAGCCATAAGCAAAGACGCTTTATCAGGCTCACATGACCAGACAATAGAGGAATAAAACTGGGCATTTTTTTCACTATCAGCATCTAACAAAGGTAAAAATGCCAGGGGTCCGCTAGCTAAAAAACATTGAGAAGCTGTAAAATTATGTGATTTTTCAGTGCGCACTGTCGTTACAAGAGCCTGATGTTGATAAGACCACGCTTTGACTTCAAAAGCCGCTTCTTGCCTAATAAATGAGTTTGCACCATCAGCAGCAATAATCAGTTTTCCCTGAAGTTCTGTGCCATCAGCCAAGCTCAGCGTGTGATGTTCTGCTAGCGCTTGATAACGCTTAACCTGACTTTCTTTAAACTGCTTTAGGTTTGAGTATTGTGCTAATTTAGTTTGCAATGACTGAGTAATAATCCTGTTTTCAACAATGTGGCCCAAGGCTAGCTGCTGAATATCAAGCGCAGAAAAATTGATATTTCCAGTGCCTTCAGCATCCCACACGTACATATCTTCATAGGGGCAGGCATGCGGAGCAATATCTTTCTGCCATAAGCCTAAGGATTCGAATAGTGACTGACTTGCCAGTGTAAGAGCCGACACTCGAGCGTTAAAGCTATCAACTTTTTTTTCTGCAATCTGAGTTGCTTTGGGTTCACCTTTTTGTCCATCGACCAAAGCCAGTTTTAATGAACTACCCTCACCCAAATTGCGCGCGAGCATCAAGGCCATGGTTAGCCCAACCATGCCACCACCGACAATGATTACATCAAACTTATTTGTATTTTCTTTACTCATTTCTACCTTAATAAACAGCAAGGTTCTTGCAGTTTCAATCTTTGGCGGTATGCTTGGCGCATGCGTATTTCCAGAATTTATACAGAACAGCTGCTTAAGCAACAAAGCCAAATCAAGTTGATCGGCCAACAGGCTCATTATCTCAGTAAGGTGCTGCGCCTAAAAGCAAATGCTAGCCTGATTTTGTTTAATGGCGATGGCTACGATTATAAGTCACTTGTTACCGATATCGACAAGCATAGCATTACACTTGATATCCAGGAATCTGCAGTTGCCAATTCAGAATCTCCATTACATAGCATACTTGGTTTGGGATTATCGCGTGGCGAACGCATGGATATCGCTATACAAAAGAGCACTGAGCTGGGCGTTACTGAAATTGTTCCCTTATTTACTGAATTCTCAGAAGTAAAACTGCAAGGCGAACGCTTGCAAAAAAAGGTAAAGCATTGGCAACAGGTAGCCATCAGTGCTTGTGAGCAGAGTGGCCGCAATCGCCCCCCAAAAGTGCATCCTCCTGAGACGCTTTCAAGCTGGTGCAGCCAAGTGGACTGTGAACTTAAACTAATTTTTGAACCAAATATCAATAAGGCATTACCCACGGAGGAAAAGATAACTCAGGTTGCTTTACTTATTGGACCTGAAGGAGGGTTTTCCGAAAAAGAACTTAATACTGCGGCTAATAGCGATTTTAAAGCGGTTCAGTTAGGTCCAAGAATCCTCAGAACAGAAACAGCCCCAATTGCAGCATTAACTTCTTTGCAGCTTCTTTGGGGCGATTTCACTATTTAAGTTTAGGATGAATCTTCTTCTAGAACTTACAGACTCAGTCAACTACAGTGCGTCTGGTCCGGATTCCCCAGTTCGAATACGAATGACCTGCTCCAGGTCGCTGACAAAAATCTTACCATCACCGATTTTGCCAGTTGAAGCAGCTTTAGATAGTACTTCAATAATTTGTTCGACTGCGGAGTCATCAGCAGCGATTTCTAGCCTGACTTTTGGCAGAAAATCTACAACATATTCTGCTCCTCGATAGAGTTCAGTATGCCCTTTTTGACGACCAAACCCTTTTACTTCAGTAGCAGTAATTCCCTGCACCCCAACTTCGGACAACGCTTCTCTTACGTCGTCAAGCTTGAAAGGCTTAATTACAGCTGTGATCATTTTCATTATATTCTCCTCACATAACCCTATTGAGACTTTTCACGGGCCCTTCAAAGTATATGCTACCTTAATCAAAAAAACGATGATTCTAGACTAACTAAGCCCATACTCAATGCTAGAATAAGACTATATCAAAGAATACTAAGAAGACCCTATTATGATAGATAAAGATTTTTTGGAAAAACTAAGCGCTCGTTTAAGCGAAACTCTGCCTAATCCGGGTTTGGTAAGGGAAGATATAGAAAAACAATTCTTCTCATTATTGCAAAGCAGTTTAGGGAAATTAAACCTGGTGACCAGAGAAGAGTTCGACTCCCAACTTAAAGTTCTAAAGCGGGCTGAGCAGACCATTGCTGAGCTGGAAACAAAAATAACCGAACTTGAAAAAACCGCTCAAGACTGACGACCCTTTTGACGGTAAGCAATCGCCTCTAGCAAATGCTTACTTTGAATTCGTTCTTCACCAACAAAATCAGCGATGGTTCTAGCTACTTTTAGAATGCGAAAATAAGCTCTGGTTGAAAGCTTAAGTTGGTCCATCGCTCGACTCAGCAAAAGCTTGTCAGCTTTTTTCAGGCGGCAATAATTTAAAATTTCCTGCTGGTTTAACTGTGCATTAGTTTTGCCAGTCCTACTCAGCTGTATTTGCCGACAATGTAGCACTTTTTTTTTATCTTAGCGCTATTCTCTTTACCCGTTTTTTGCGCCACCAATTTTTCTTGATCGGCTTTGCTCAGCCTACCAAGTTCAATTTGAAAATCTATCCTATCAAGTAAGGGTCCGGAAACCCTTTGTTGGTATTTTTTAATTCGGTCTATTGAGCAGCGACAATCTCGATCTGTATCCCCGTAATAACCACACGGGCATGGATTCATAGCAGCAATTAATTGGAATCTGGCGGGCAATCTGGCTTGATAGGCGGCTCGAGATATCAGTATATTTCCCTTCTCAATTGGCTCTCTTAATGCTTCCAGTACCCGAGGACTGAACTCAGGTAGCTCATCTAAAAACAGCACGCCATTATGCGCCAGGGATATCTCGCCTGGGGATATATCCCTGCCCCCGCCCACTAATGCTATTGCTGAAGCCGTATGGTGAGGCGCACGAAAAGGAGCATCAAAATACGATCTTGTTGAAAGATTTGTTTTTGCAATTGATTTTATTGCTGCTACTTCAAGTGCCGCAATATCATCAAGCTCGGGCAAAAGAGTGCATAAGCGGTTCGCCAACATGGTTTTACCGGTTCCAGGTGGTCCGCTCATCAATAGATTGTGTCCTCCAGCTGCAGCTAGAATTAATGCACGTTGTGCTTGTTCCTGACCCACTACATCATCTAGGCTTTCTGTATGAAATTGCTTAGCTACTTTTGTTTTCTCAGCCTGGGGTAAACTCTCTTTGCCCATCAGGTGATGACAAACCTCAAGCAAATGCTTACACAACCTGATATCGCCACCTGCTAGCAGTCCTGCTTCAGCAGCATTGTGCACTGGAATAATGCTTTGTCGGTGTTTTTCTCGGCAAGAAATAAGGCCTGGTATTATACCGGGAACAATTCTTAGCTCGCCGGAAAGCGCCAACTCTCCCATGAATTCAATTTCCTCGATACTATCTGCAGGTAATTGCCGAGAAGCAACCAAGATACCGACTGCAATTGCCAAATCAAAACGTCCTCCTGCTTTAGGCAAATCAGCTGGCGCTGCTGTCATTACAAAAATTGCCACTACAAGCAGCTCAGCCGCTGTCAGCGTAATGGTTCCTAACTCGCTTGGCCCAGGTGAACTGCTTTATCATTATGGGACTGAGAAGCAAAAGAAACACTACCTCCCGCGACTTGCAGAAGGATTAGAAATTCCCTGTTTTGCTCTGACTGAACCTCATGCTGGCAGTGATGCAGCCAATGGTCGTAGTGTCGGGATGGTATGCAAAGGCATGCATCAGGGTGAAGAAGTACTCGGCATTAAACTGGAATTCAACAAGCGCTATATTACCCTTGCACCTATAGCCACCGTTATTGGGCTAGCCTTTAGACTATATGATCCGGAAAGAATTCTGGGGGATAAAGAAGACATTGGCATTACCTGCGCCCTGCTCCCTCGTGATACAGCTGGCATGGAGATAGGCGAACGTCATGACCCCATGGGCGTGCCTTTCAACAACGGCCCTATCAGAGGCAAGGATGTGTTCATCCCCATGGATTATGTTATCGGCGGCCAAGAGTGTGTTGGCAACGGTTGGCGTATGCTAATGGAAAGCTTGGCTATTGGTCGCAGTGTTTCCCTACCGTCTCTTAGCGTAGGAGGCTCACAATTTGCCACACTTAGTATGAGTGCCTACACCTCAATTCGGGAACAGTTTGGATTGCCTATTGGAAAATTCGAGGGGGTGAGAGAACCTTTAGCTCGCATCTTTGCCAGTAGCTACTGGATGAGTGCAGCTCGAAACATTACTTGCGGAGCCATTGATAGTGGCGAAAAACCGTCAGTCGCCTCTGCCATAGTGAAAGCCTATTTAACCGAGGGTATGCGCGATGCGATAAACGATGCTATGGATGTTCAGGCTGGCGCTGCAATATGTCGAGGCCCCCGTAATATATTCTCTCGTCTTTATTCATCCATCCCGATCGGGATTACTGTTGAAGGTGCCAACATTTTAACTCGCTCCCTGATTGTATTTGGTCAGGGCTCACTGCGTTGTCACCCCTTCTTGCTAACAGAAGTGAATGCCATTGGCACAAATGATTTGAAAACCTTTGATAAGGCTTTCTTTGCTCATATTAACCATGTGGTTAAAAATGCTGTACGCGCTTTAGTTCATGCCTTATCTTTTTCTAGTTTTGCTGCTGTCCCTATAAAGGGTAAAGAAACAAAGCACTATCGACGAATTACCCGATTAAGTGCGGCCTTTGCCTTTGCCGCCGACATGGGACTGCTTAGCTTGGGCGGGGAATTAAAACGTAAAGAATATTTAAGTGGCCGTTTTGCTGATGCTTTAGCATGGCTTTACATTGCATCGACAACATTGAAGCGCTCTCATGATGAAGGGCATAAAGAAGATTGGCCTTTGGTTGATTATTCATTAAGTAAAGCTGAGTATGAAGTTGAAAATGCCTTATTCGGCGTGATGGCAAATTTACCGAATCGTCTAGCGGCATGGATGATTCGCCTGATTGCTTTTCCTTTAGGCCGCAGTTATCACCAGCCCACAGACAAACAATTAGATAAAGTAGTGGATGCGGTAATGGATAGTTCCAGTGATTTACGCGACCGCCTCACTTCAGATGTATTTATTCCAAACCCAGATGCTCCCGGGCTTGGTGCATTAAATAACACCTACAAAGAATTCATCAAAACTTCCGATCTGCGTAAAAAACTCAGCACTGCGTTACGCGAAGGCAAGCTTGCAAAAGATATTCCTATCAATATGGCTAAGCAAGCCCAGCAAATTGGCCTGATTAGTGATGAAGAGTATTCCGCTCTTATTGCAATAGAGCATGCTAGGGATGACATTATTCAAGTGGACTACTATGACCCTGAAGACTACAAACATTTGAGATGATTGTTTAAGCTATTTTGTTTTTTCTAGTTTTGCGCACTAATACTTCAAGTTAATAAGTTTTTGCATTTTTTATATGCATAAACCCGAAAACGAAATTAGAAATTCAAATTGAGTGTTGAGCAAACAAAGAGACTGGCGGGCAAATTCCCTAGTTTCGGAATTTACCCATGTTGGCCAAGATTGTATGGGGTTTTATTATAAAGCGTCGAGCATGAAGTCAACGGCGGCTCGCATTTCATCATCGGAGCAATCGACACAAGTGCCGCGCGGCGGCATAACGTTAATGCCATTAATTGAGTTTGTATAAAGCACGTCTGTACCTTTAGCTAAACGTGGCTCCCATTGCGCTGCGTTGCCTAAAATAGGCGATTCACTGATGCCTGTAGCATGACAGGCCACACAAGAAGTATTATAAATAGCCTCCCCAGTTCTGGGGCCTCCAGGGACGCTAGCAACAGCTGCTCCAGCAGCACATGCATCGCCTATGAGACAAACTGTGCCGGCAGGTCTAAGTCGCTCACGAATTTCATCGTCTAAGGTAGCTGCTCCAGCAAAAGCGGACAGTAATACTATTGTTAATCCTGAAATAAGAGTCGTTAACCTATGATTCACTTTTCTA
>Ga0055584_100003060_pt1 | contig 16538 bp, 11 predicted proteins | sample OSDHelmetaG_FD_58716 | JGI IMG/M metagenome (GOLD analysis project Ga0055584, IMG submission 58716) | Pelagic marine sediment microbial communities from the LTER site Helgoland, North Sea, for post-phytoplankton bloom and carbon turnover... | ecosystem: Environmental > Aquatic > Marine >... | reverse complement strand
CATGGCTACAACAGCGTGGGGTTGACCCGCGCCAGCCGCGTCACCGACCTGCGAGCCCTGGTCGAGCAGGTCCAGATCTGCGTCGCGGCCTACGGCGGCGCGCTCGTTGAGGAGTTCATCGAGGGACGCGAGTTCTCGGTGCTGGTCGAGGAGTTGCCCGACGGGGAGCCACCCCGCGCGAGCGCGCCGGTGGAGTTCGTCTTCCCCCCGGGCGAGACCTTCAAGCACTTCGATCTGAAGTGGAAGGACCACGACCAGGTCCGGGCCGCGCCCGTGGAGGATCCGGAACTCGCCCAACGGCTGCGCGACGCCGCCGTGGCGACCTTCTCGGCCTTGCGCTGCGAGGGCTACTCCCGCTTCGATCTGCGCACCGACGCCGACGGCACCGTGTTCCTGCTCGAGAGCAACGCCAATCCCGGGCTGTTCTATCCCGACGGGGCCTTCGCCTCGGCCGACTTCATCCTGGCCCGGGAGCCCGGGGGGCACGCTGCGTTCCTCCGTCGACAGATCGAGGTGGCCCGTCAGCGGCGGGACCAGCGCCGACCCCGGTTCCGCCTGGGCTTCGACCGCGACACCGGCTTCGGGCTGCGCGCCGCCCGGGACCTGCCCGAAGGCGAGTTGGTGGTGCCCGGTGAGGAGCAGCCCCAGGTCCTGGTCACCCGCGCCCACGCCGAGCGCACCTGGCCCCCGCAGAAGCGCCGCTGGCTCGACACCTACGCCTGGCCGATCTCCGACGCCGTGTGGGCGACCTGGACTGAAGACCCCGAGCTCTGGCGGCCGGTCAACCACTCCTGCGATCCGAACCTGTGGCTCGAAGGCCTCGATGCGGTCACCCGGAGGCCAGTGCAAGCAGGGCAGGAGTTGACGATGGACTACGCGACCTTCTGCGGGCCGGGGATGGACTCCTTCGATTGCCGATGCGGTTCGTCGAGCTGCCGGGGGCGCGTCACCGCCGACGACCTCTTCCTTCCCGAACTGCAGCGGCACTACCAGGGGCGCCTGTCGGCCCACGTCGAGGAGCGGCTGCGATCGGGAGCCAAGAAAGAACCCCCGACCGCTTCCTAGTCGCCACGCGGGTCGGGGCCGCGCTCCCCAGAGGGGGCCGGCATCCGGGCGGGGCCGGTGGGCGCCCCGCCGGATGGCAGCTCCCGGGCCAGCCGGCCGTGCCCCCCATCGTGGCGCGGCCCTTGCTGGTTGACGGGTCGCGCCCGATCATGGCCACGCCACCCCGGAGATCCATGCGCCTGCTCGTCCTGCTGCTGCTGCCGTCGCTCGCCGTGGCCGCGCCGTTCGATGGGCCCCGCGTCTTCCACGACCACGAGGCTCAGCCCCGACCCCTGCACGCGATCCCCGGCGCGGTCACGGTCACGTGGGCGCCTGGCGTCCTCGCCCAGGGAACCGCGGTCGCCGCCGGCCCCGAGTCGCTGCAAGTCGCCGGCACCACGCTGCACCGGCAAGCAACCCTCGGCCCCGGCCGCTTCCACACCGAGCGCTACCGCATCGAAGGCGAGGTCCGCCCCGAGGCCATCGCCCGCGCCCTCCTGCTGCGCCCCGACGTCGTCGTCGCCGCCCCGCTCTACACGCTGGACCCCGCCACCGACGTGCTCTGGCGCTCCGCGACGCCCCACCTGCTCGTGCAGCTGCACGCCGATGACGAAGCCGGCCTCCGAGCCCTCGCCACGCGCCTCGGCATCGAACTCGAAGGCCCCCGCGGCGCCGCTCCGAACCAGTGGCTGCTGCGGGTCCCCGCCGGCGCGCCCGTCGACCCGATCGAAGCCGCCATGGCCCTGCAGGAGTGGCCGGGCACCCGCTGGGCCCAGGTCGACTGGCTCGAGCCCCGCGTCGAGCGCTACGCGCCGACCGACCCGCTTGTCGCCAACCAGTGGCACCTCAGCAACACCGGCCAGAGCGGCGGGCTCCCGGGCAACGACGCCCGCCTGTTCGATGCCTTCGACCTGGAGTTGGGCGACCCCGCCGTGATCGTCGCCGTCCAGGACTCCGGCGTGCAGCCCGACCACCCCGAGTGGGACGGGCAGCTCCTGCAAGGCTGGGACTTCGTGACCAACACGGCCGGCGGCGACCCCCAGGGCAGCTCCCACGGCACCCGGGTGGCCGGCGCCGCCGCGGCCCCGGAGAACGGCGTCGGCGTGGTCGGGACCTGCCCGGGCTGCACCATCCTGCCCATCCGCGTCATCGGCTCGTCCAACGCCGGCGAGGCCGACGCCCACGACTTCGCAACGGCCGAAGGCGCCTGGGTCATCAACAACTCCTGGGGCCCCCCCGACGGCACGGGCAGCGACGCACCGATCCCGCCCGTCGTCGCCACCGCCATCGACAACGCCGTCACCAACGGCCGCGGCGGGCGCGGCGTGGCGATCTTCTGGGCCTCGGGCAACGGCCACCCCGTCGACGACTGCGGTCTGGACGGCTACGTGCGCTACCCGTCGACGATCGCCATCGGCGCCAGCGGCAACACCGGCTTCAAGTCCGGCTTCAGCGAGGAGTGCCCCGAGCTCGACCTGTCGGCCCCCAGCGCAGGCGGCACCCGCGGCCTGACCACCACCACCGCCTACGACGCCGGCGACCCGAACTCGGGCTACACCGACTCGTTCGGGGGCACGTCAGGCGCCTCGCCCGTCGCCGCCGGCGTCGGCGCCCTCGTGCTGTCGGCCCTGCCCGACCTCACCTGGGATGCGCTGCGCGAGCTGCTGCGGCAGACGGCCGACCCCATCGACCCCGAAGGCGGCGGCTACGACGCCGGCGGCCACTCGCTCCTGTACGGCTTCGGCCGCATCGACGCCCGCGCCGCCCTCGAAGGGGACATCGCGTTCCTGACGGTCTCCCCGGGCACCGCCACCTGCGACACCGAGCTGACCGTCGAATTGCAGGTCCCCACCGACCCCGGACTGGGCACCCTCGATGTGGTCGCGTCCAGCAGCCTGGAGGGCGACTTCCTGGTGACCCTGACCGAGGGCGACCCCGGCGTGTACGTCGGCACGCTGCCCCTGACGCCCGACCCCGCGACCGACGACGACCGCCTGAGCGTCGCCGCCACCGACGCGGTCACCGTCGTCAGCAACCGGGTCGAGTCCCCGCGCACCGTGCCCGTCGACTGCGGAGCCCCGGAGATCCTCACCGTCGGCTTCGACGGCCTCTCGCCCTGGACCGCCCGGGTGTTCTGGACGACGTCGGAGCCCACAACGAGCAGCCTGCGCTGGGCCACCGACCGCGAGGAGTCGTCGGACGGCGGACTGGGTCTGGAACACCAGGTCTTCCTGCTCGAGCTGCAGCCCTGCACCGAGTACACACTCGACGTCTTCGCCGCCGACACCGCCGGCAACACGGCCGAGTCCCTGGACGCCGCCGATCTGTCGACGCCCGGGGACATCACCGCCGTGCCCGACTCAGCCCCCGACGACGCCGACCCCTGCGACCCCACCACCTGGGCCGCCGGCGACGACGACGACGACGACGACGACCTGACGCCGCCCCCCGGCAACGGCCTGAGCGGCGACGGCGATGGATGCAGCAGCGGCTGCGACGACGGATGCTCCGGCGGGGCTGCGGCCTGGTTGCTCCTGCTGCCCCTCGGCGTGAGGCGCCGGCGGTAGCCCCCGCTCCTGCAGCTTCCGCAGACGGGCCTGCGGATTCCGCAGCCCCGGCCCGTCGGTCGACCCCCGGCCCCGCCCCGCCGTCTCCCATCAGCCCGCGCCGTTGCTGGCCCCGCGCCCCCACCCCACTCCTGGCCCGCCCGTTGCACTGCCCAACGGCAAGCCGCACCCCCGCGGCCCGCAAGGAGTCCCCCGTGAAGCAGACCGTCCTCGTCCTCGCCGCCTCGGCCACCCTCGGCCTGTTCACCCTCGCCAGCGCCGCCCCCGACGGCGACGGCGAACGCCGCAAGCGCCGCGGCCCCCCGCCCGAAGCCATCGAGGCCTGCGCCGAGCTGGCCCTGGACGATGCCTGCAGCGTCACCCTGCGCGGCGAGCTCAAGGAGGGCATCTGCTTCGCCGGCCCCGACAACAAGGGTCCCCTCGCCTGCCGCCCCGACGACGCCCCCGACCACCACGGCCCCCCGCCCGGCGAGCGCCCCGACGGCGACCGGCCCGACCGCGATTGACCCCCCGGACGGCGGGGCCCCCTTCGGCGGGGTCCCGCCATCGCCCTCGGGCCGGTACAGTCCGTCGCCCCATGGCCGACACCCCCGCCGACACCCCCGCCGAGCCCCCCATCATCGACCGCGTCCTGATCCGCAAGATGGTCGTGGGCATCGTCGCGCTGCTCGCCGTCGCCGGCGCCTGCGGCCTCCTCCTGCAAGAGCCCATCGAGGCGTTCGCGACCGCGTTCGTCGACCGCTACGGCCTGCTCGGCCTCGCCGCCGGCGTGCTCTTCACGGACTCGTCCCTCATCCCCCTGACCCACGAGCCATTTCTGCTCCTGGGCGTGAGCGCGAAGCTCCCTCCCCTGAAGATCTTCGCGTACGCCGCGACGGCCAGCGTGGTCGCCGGGGTCCTGGGCTGGAGCCTCGGCCACCTGCTGGTCGGCCGCACCGCGCTGAAGCCCTGGGTCGAACGCAAGTGGCCGACGTTCGCGGCCTTCGTGCGCCACTACGGCGCCCGGGGAGTGGCCGTCGCGGCCCTGCTCCCGATCCCCTTCGCCGTCTCCACCTGGAGCGCCGGGATGATGCACGTGCCCCTGCGCCACGTGGCCCTGGCGTCCTTGCTGCGCATCCCCAAGACCGGCTTCTACCTGGGGCTCATCGTCGCGGGCTGGTCGTTGGGCACCGGCTGAATCGCAGCCCGGCGGCAATGCTGCCGCCCCACGCCCGTAACGTGCAGCCATGGCGAACGAAGGCCAGCGACGCAAAGCGATCTACGCCCTCGGCTGCCTGGGCCTGATCGCCGTGGGCGGCGTGTTCGCCATCCTCGGCCTCTTCGCCGTCGCCATGCAGCCCGACGCCCCCGTCGAAGTCACCGTCGAGGCCACCGAGGCCGACACCCCCGCCGTCGCCGAGGCTGACACCCCCGACCTGGCCCCCGCCACCTACGCGGTCTCCGGAATCGTCATCGACGAGGCCGGAGGTCTCCTGCCCGACGTCCAGGTTCGCGCCCGCGCCCGCCTCCACCACGAGGCCTCCACGGAAACTGACGCCGACGGCGCCTTCACCCTCGACCTGACCGGCCCGGCCACCCTGTCGACCCGGGGTTACGTCACGAAGCCCTCGATGATCGTCGTCGGCGGCCCCCGCGACGACCTCGTCTTCCGCCTCGAAGACCGCTGCCCCGTCGACGTCCTCGTCATCGACTCCGAAGACGCCCCGGTCGAAGGCGCCGTGGTCCGCCCCCGCGCCCGGCTCGAAGGCTTCGAGTCCGCGTCCCTCGACAAGCGCACCACCGACGTCACCGGCCGCGTCACCCTCGACCACGCGCCCTGCCGCGTCCTGTCGCTGCGGGTCTCGGCCGACGGCTTCCCCCGGGTGAAGCGCGAAGGCATCGACGCCACCGAGCAGCAGGAAGTCCACGTCCAGCTGCCCGACGGCATCGTCCTGCGCGGCACCGTGCGCGACGGGTCGGCGCTGCCCATCGAAGACGCCGGCGTCAGCTCCGCCGGCCAGTCCACCTCCACCGACGAAGAAGGCGCCTACGAGCTCGTCGTGGCGGCGTCGAAGGTCCGGGGGGTCCGCGCCCACGCCGACGGCTACCGCACCGCGAAGGAGCGCTTGCGGCTGGCCGAGGGCGAGCCCGGCCCCGTCGTGCAGGACCTGGTCCTCGAGCCGTCGAACACCGTCACGGTCAAGTGCCTCGGCCTGCCGGACGACAGCTGCGAGACCGTGCTGCCGGTCCTGTGCACCCGCACCTTCTTGCCCTGGGGCCCCATCTGCACGCCCGGCACCCCCACCGAGTGCGACTGCCCCGACGGCGCCGCGGCCATCCGCGGAGGCGGCCGCACGACGCTCGTCCCCCCCGGCGCCCACGAGGCAACACTCGACTTCCGCGACGGCGGCGGGATCCGCGGGGTCGTGCACATCGACGGCGAGCCCACGCCCTGCCGCGTGACCGTCACCTACCTGCCCGACTCCGTCGGCGACCTCAAGAGCGGCCTCGCCGGCATCCGCGTGCTCGAGTGCCTGCCCGACGGGTCCTTCGAGGCGCTCGGCCTGGCCGACGGCGGCTACCACGTGGACGCCGCGTCCATGGGCATCAACAAGGCGTTCAGCAAGGTCGAGGTGGCCGGCGAGGTCGTCGATCTGGGCCTCATCGAGCTGGAGGCCGGCGGCACGATCGAGGGGTTCGTCGTCGACGGCAAGACGAAGGAGCCGGCCCTGGACCAGATGGTCATCGCCTACGGGACGGCCGACCCCAACAGCAAGAACCCGCCCATGGGCCAGGCCGTCAGCGGGCCAGGCGGTGCCTTCCGCATCGTGGGCCTCGACGACGGCCCCTACGACGTGATCCTCGCCATGCGCCCCTTTGAACAGGAGCACACCACGGTCGCCGGCGGCACAGCCCCCGAGCTCATCCTGGAGACCAGCGGCACCGGCTTGCTGACGGACCAGGGCTTCGAGTTGGAGACCGACGGCGAAGGCGGGCTGGTCGTCTCCAACGTGCTCGCCGAGGGGCGCGCCGCGGCGGCGGGCCTGCAGGAAGGCGACGTCCTCACCGGGATCACCTTCATGGGCTTCGACCCGTCGGAGATGCTCGGCGACATGGCGCCCATGTTCACGGACCTGATCATCGACAACTTCACCGGCCAGGGCGTGGGGCTCAACGTCCTGCGGGACGGCCAGCCTATGCAAGTCGAGCTGGAGTGATCAGGCGGCGGGCTCGTCGGCCGGCGCTTCTTCGACGCCGGTCGCGGTCACGTGCCAGACCCGGTCCTCTTCGCCCCCGCTCAGCGTGACGGCGATGGTGTCTTCGTCGACCCGAGCAAACGCGAGCGTCGCGGTCTTGAGCGACGGCGTGGTCAGCACGTAGGCCCCCGCCTGGGGCACCGGGTCCTGCGCCCGCGCCTCGACGGCGTCGATGTCCATGGCCCAGGTCTCGCCGTCGATGGTCCAGCTGCGCGCGCCCTCGATCACGATGCCGGCGGCCAGCCCTTCGGACGGCGCCAGCAGGCTCTGGGTGCGGTCGCCCGTCGCGAACAGCTCCTCGTCGTCCTCGTTGGTCCAGGTGGCCTCGTGCACGATGCGCCGGCTGGACGCCTCGGCGTCCCAGGTGACCGTCGCGGTGCCGTCCAGCGTGATCTCCCCGTCGGTCAGGCCGACCCAGGTGTGCACCACCTCGGCCGTGACCTCCGACGCCGACACCAACTCGACGGACGCGAGCCCCGCGTAGGTCTTGCCGTTCCACTCGCACTCATCGCCCAGCACGCCGAAGTCGACGGTGACCGTCGCGCCTTCGATCGTGACCGTGGAGCAGTCGATCTGGGACTCCAGCCAGTCGCGCAGCTCGGCGGCCGCGTCCTCGGCGGCCTGGCCCAGGGTGAAGTCGGTGCTGATCTCGATGACGTCCGACGTCAGCGACTCGGCTTGGTAGGACTCCAGGGCCTGCCCCAGGGACTGCAGCTCCTCGACCGCGGTCAGCGGCCGATCGAAGCAGGCGGGCAGAAGAAGGACCGGGACGAGGGCGAGGGCGCGGCGCATGGGGGGTCTCCGTTCGACGGGGAGCAGTGTCGATCGGCGCGGCGCGGCTGTCCCTTACCTCTCCGTTACCCGCTCACAGCAGCAGGTGGACGGCCCACACCGCCGCCAGCGCTCCGGCCAGGTCGGCAGCCAGCCCCGCGGGCACGGCGTGGCGGGTCTTGCTGATGCCCACGGAGCCGAAGTAGACGGCCAGGACGTAGAAGGTGGTCTCCGTCGAGCCGTTCATGGTCGCCGCGATGTTGCCGATGAGCGTGTCGGGGCCGTGGGTCTCGATGAGTTCGGCCGTGATGCCGAAGGAGCCCGAGCCCGACAGCGGGCGCAGGAGCGCCAGCGGCAGCACGTCGGGCGGCATGCCCACGAACCGGGTGACGGGGCCGAGGATCTTGATGATCAAATCCATGCCGCCGCTCGCGCGGAACATGCCGACGGCCGACAGGATCGCGACCAGGTACGGGATGATCAGGATGGCCAGGGAGAAGCCCTCTTTGGCCCCGGTCACGAACGCCTCGTAGACCTTCACCTTCGCGACCACGCCGACGGTCAGCATCCCGAAGATCAGCAGGGGCAGGATCCAGGCGGACGCGGCCTCGCCGAAGACCCAGACCGCCGCCACGAGGCTGACCATCCCGGTCCCAAACAGGGCGATGGGCACGAGCTCTCGCGCGGACGTGGGCTCCTGCTGGGCGGCCAGTTCGGCGTCGGCCTCGATCTGGACCTGCGGCGGCTTGAATCGGGCGAGCGACGACAGCCACTTCGCCACCGCGATGCCGACGAACGTCGAACACGCCGTCGCCAGCAGGGTCGTGGGGAAGATGGCGGCGGGGTCCACGGAGCCCTTGAGGCTGCGCAAACCGATCATCCCCGTCGGCAGCAGCGCCAGGCCCGACGTGTTGATGGCCAGGAACAGCACCATCGCGTTGGTCGCGGTGCCCTTCTCCCGGTTCAGGTCGTTGAGCTCCTTCATCGCCTTGAGACCGAACGGCGTCGCGGCGTTGCCGAGCCCCAGCGCGTTGGCGGCCACGTTCATGACCATGGCGCCCATGGCGGGGTGGTCCGGCGGCACATCGGGGAAGAGGCGGATGAGCACCGGGCGGATCAGCCGCGCCATCCAGCGCAGCCCGCCCGCCTCTTCGACGACCTTCATCAAGCCGAGGAAGAGGGCGATGTACCCGACCAGGCCGATGGCCAGGGTGACGCTGGCCTTCGACGAATCCAGCGCCGCCTTGCCGACGGCTTCGGGGGTTCCGTTGATGAGGGCGAACAGGATCGAAAGGGAGACGATCCCGTAGAAGACGACGTTCATGAGTGCTGGCTCCCGCGGGGCGAAGGCTACTGCAACCTGAGACGGCGCGCGGGCCCTCGGGATTCAACGCCGCGGCGGACCGAAGCGAATCCCGAACTGCAGGAGCACCCGGGTGTCGACGACCGGATTCAACGGGTTCACGCCCACGCCGACGTCCAGGTAGGAGGTCCCCAGGTCCAGGCGCACGCCGCCGCCGACCATGGGCATCCAGTTGCGGGGCTGCCAGCTGGTGTCGACGGTCTTGTCGTAGGCGCACGACTCGACGCTGGGGTCGCAGGCCGGGTCGCTGAACTGCAGGGACTCCTGCACCGAGCCGAACCGTTGGTGGCCGGCGCCGACAAGCGCGTACGGAGTGACCGCCACGGGCAGCCACTTCTTGGGCCGGAACGGCAGCTCCAGGCGGGGGCCAAACGTCGCGCGCACCAGGAAGCGCTGAGACCGGGCGCCTTCCAGTCGCGCCTGCTTGCTGGCGAGGTAGTCGGCTTGCACCCCCAGGCCGACGACGAGCTTCCGGTCGAAGACGAGCTCGGCGCCCGCGTAGATGCCCAGGTGAGTGCCCGCCACCGAGCGACGCCCGGGCTCGTAGGCCGTGCTGAGGCCCAGCATCATGGCGCCGTCGACCACGGGCCCCACGGGCTTGGGCGGGTCGTCGACGCGCAGCGCATCGAGGGCTTCGATGAGGGTGGCGCCCCCGAACCCGCCCACCGTGAACCCGACGACGCCGAGCACCCGCCCCTCGGCGTCGAGCAGCGGCCCGCCCGAGTTGCCCGGCTGCACCAGCGCCGTGATCTGAATCGCGCGCTCGCCGATCTGGCTGACGATGCCGTCGGTGATGGACCAGGTGAGCAGGCCCTTGCTGAGGGGCTCCTTCGACGGCCGGGGCCCCGCCAGGGGGTGGCCGACGGCGAACACCCGGGTTCCGATGGCGAGGGGCCGGTCGTCGAGGGGGAGCGGCGTGACCGGCTCCCCTTCGACGGTCAGGGGCTCCTCCAGGCTCAGCAACGCGACATCGTTCTTGCGGTCCCGCCCCAGCAGCGTCGTGGGCAGGAGTTGGCCGTCGAGCGTCTCGACGAAGAGCTCGGTGCGGTCGGTGACCACGTGCCACGAGGTGGCGAGCGTGGTGGGGCCGATGAGGAACGCCGTGCCGTTGCCCGACCGGGTGTGGACGCGCACGACGGCGGGGGCGACCCGGGCGTGCAGGGCTCCGATCTCCGTCGGTTCGGGGGTGGGCTCCTGGGCCGCAGCGACCCCCGCGAACATCAAAACGCTCAGCAATCCCGGCATGGCTTCGCTCCTCCCGAACGTCGGCGCTCCAACCCGCGAGCACTGGGGAGCTTCCGATTCGGCGGCGAATGCCCGGTCGCCTACGGGACGAAACCGCGGATCAACTCGGCGATGCGAGCGGGCGCGTCGTGCTCCACGAAGTGCCCGGCGCCGGGGATCTCCTCCATCGTCAGGTCGCTGACGTACGGGCCCAGGTTCGTCATGTTCGCGGGGAGCAGCGCGTCGTCGTCCATGCCCCACATCACCAGCGTCGGCTGGTCCACGACGAGCTCCACGTCCACGGCCGGCAGCCCGTCCTCGAAGTTCGCGCGGTACCAGTTCAGCCCGCTCTCGACAGCCCGCGGCTGCCCCCACGCTTCCTTGTAGAGCACGAGCTCGTCGGCGCTCAGGGCGTCGCCCATCGTCGTCGTGAGGATCCCGAAGTCGTTGGCCATCATGGAGTCTTCGGAGCCTTCGGTGACGAAGAAGCCGAGGTAGCTGAAGCCCTCCTGCTGCGCCGGGTCGTTGGCCAGCAGCTCGCCGAACACGTTGAGGTGGGGCGCATTCATGATCACCAGCCGCTCGACGCGCTCCGTCAGCTCCATGGCGGCGGGCCAGGCGACGCCCCCGCCCCAGTCGTGGCCCACCAGCGTGACCGGCCCGCCGACGGCGTCGATGAGCCCGGCGATGTCCGCGACCATGTGCTGGTACTCGTAGTCCTCGACGCCGACCGGCTTGTCCGAGAGGTTGTAGCCCCGCTGGTCCGGCACGATCAGCCGGTAGTCGCCGGCCAGCTCGTCCATGACGCGGTCCCACCCGAACCAGAACTCGGGGAAGCCGTGCAGCAACACCAGGGTCGGCCCGCTGCCGCGGCACGCGACGTTCAGCGACACCTCGCCCACGTCGATCGTGCGGAGCTCGGCTTCGTCGGCGTCGCAGCCGTCAGCCCACGGGTCGGCGGGGTCCTCACCGGTCGGGGTGCAGGCGACTAGAGCGGACAAGAGCAGCAATCGGCGCATGGCCGCAGTCTGCCCAAGGCGTCCGTCGCCCACACGATCCCTCCCAATGCCCCGGCCGGACGAAACACCAGGGGCTACTGTGCGACCTCTCAAAAGGAGACCGACCCCCGTGAAGCCCTCGACTGTGTTGCTGATGTTGCTCGCGCTGCTGTTCACCGGCTGCGGCGCCCCGACCGGCTCGTCCGACGACGACGACGACAACGACGCGGCGGACGACGACGACGACGACGCCACCGATCCGCCCTCGGACGAGGACCCCCTGCCCGCCGATTTCGCCGCAGCGCTGCAGCAACGGCTGGAGTTCGCCCAGGAGGACTACGCGGCCCCCGGCATCCAGGTCGCCGTGAAGGCCCCCGGCTACGCGGTCTGGACGTCGGCGACGGGCGGCCTCAGCACCGACGATCGACTGAAGATCGGCTCCATCACGCAGACCTTCGTCGCCGCCGTGGCGCTGCAGCTGCGGGACGAAGACGAGCTGCCCCTGGCCAACCTCGTGGGCGAGTGGGTCGACGGCGCCTCCTGGAACACGACCATCTCCCAGGCCCTGAACCACGTCGGCGGTGTGCCCGACTACGCCAACGACCCGTCCTTCGACTGGACCGGCACCTGGAACCCCGAAGAGCTCGTCGGGCTGGTGGCCAACGAGCCGGCGCTCTTCGGGCCGGGCACCGACTTCCACTTCGCGCGCACCAACTACGCGCTGGCGGCGCTGGCCATCGAAGAGGCGACGGGCAACGACTGGGAAGACGAGGTCCGCTCTCGATTGCTGGACCCGCTGGGGCTCAGCCGCACCCGCATCCCCGACGTCGGCGACGGCTGGGGCAGCATCGCGCCGGGCATGTCGGGCGGGACGGACGTGAGCAACGGCAACAACCCCTCGGCGTTCGGGCCCAGCGGCAACATGACGTCGACGGCGTCGAACCTGGCGCGCTTCGGCGGCCACCTGTTCGAAGGCGACGTCCTGTCCGACGAAGCCCGGTGGGACATGTACGGCCACCCGTTCACCATCGACTCGGGCGACGCCTGGGGCCTCGGGGTCCAGACCTTCGGCAACGGTCCCTTCGACACCCGGCAGGTCGCGTCCCAGGGCGCCGTCGAGGGCTACAGCGCCTGGATGGGCTACCGCGAGGACCTGGAGACGGTCGTCGTCGTCCTGACCAACGGCTGGCTCGACGACCAGGGCGGCACCTACACGCGGTGGATCGCCAACGAGTTCTGGACCCTGGCCGAGCAGTACGTCGAGCCCCCGGTGGGCGACGACGACGACTCGTTCAACCCGCTGCCGGAACCGGGGGGCCAGATGCGCTTCGTCGTCCACGACGTGCTGCCCCACATCGGGACCCCCGCCTCCCCCGACCACGACGGCGTCGCCCTGGGCGGCTGGTGGGACTACGACAACGACGGCGGCACGGTCGGCTACCTCACCGTGACGTCGGCCAACTTCAGTTCGGGGCAGCCGGTGGGCGCCGTCGAGTGCCAGCTGCCGGCCGACGGCACCTACAACCCCGCCGACCGCGAGTACTCGATCACCGGGACGCTGTCCCTGGAGTCCTGGGGCGGCTCGTTCTGCGAAGGCTGGCCGGGCTTCGAGGCCTGGCACGAGCGGCTGCAGCAGGAGTTCACGGAGCTGCAGCTGGTCCCGCGGGACGAGGTCCTGGACGGCTGGGGCATCGACGGGGCGCTGGACTCGTGGTCCGCCACGGCGCCGGCCGACCACTCGATCCCGTTCGTGATCCTGGCAGACGGCTCCTCGCTGTTCTCGGCCAACGCCCAGACGCCCCCGTTCGCAACGGTGGGTCACTACTGGCAGCTGCCGGCGGACCGCATGGGCCCGCCGCCGAACTGAGTTTCAGTAGAGGCGCTTGACCCGCAAGGGCTGCGAGCCGCCGCCCAGCACTTCGCGCAATGTCGGACCGAGGCGCATCGCGTCGTCGTCCAGCTCCGCCGACACCTCGCTGACGATTGCGTGGCTGGCCTTCAGGCCACCGAGCCAAGCGCGGGCGTCGCTGACGAAGACGAGGTCGCCGACGGTCGCCTCGATGGCCGAGGCCAGGGACGTCGACAGCACCGCCTTGGGCAAGCCTTCGCCCAGCCGGCTGTCGTCGTCCATGGGCACGCAGCGGGCGGGCGCCCAGGCGCTCTCCACTTCGGAGCCGGGCTTGCCCTTGTACAGCGCGATGGCGTCGGCGACGGTGCCCCAGACGAGGCCCTTGAGCCGCTCCTGGGGACTGGCCTTCGTGGCCAACGTGACGGACACGCCGATGGCGCTGCACACGACGAGCCCGAAGAAGCCGCGCATGAACTTGTACTGGTCCTTGCCCGCCAGGAAGCCCTCGCCGGCCTCCTTCATCTCGACCCCGTGGGCGAACGGCGTGATCATCTCCGGCCAGACGATCGAGGCGAAGATCGCGACGGACCCCAGCACCATCGTGGCCAGGGCCGCCGGCGCGGTGAACCGCTTCCAGAACACGCCCATCAACAGCGCGACGACCAGGGGCGGAGTCACCGCCGCGGTGAACGCGCCGTGGGCCGAGTAGATCGATCCGAACTGCATGAACACCGGCACCAGCATCACGCCGAACACCATGATCGACACGGAGCTGATGCGGGCGACGGTCAGCAGTTCGGAGTCGGGCGCGTCGGGCTTGAGGGGGCGGTAGACGTCGTTGACGACGATGGCCGCGATCGCGGTGACCAGGGTGTCGACCGTGGACATGAGCGCGGCCGTCAGCGCCGCCATGATCAGCCCGAAGATGCCCGGGGACGCGAGCACATCGGCGGCGACGAAGAACGCCTCCTTGCCGGTGACGGAGGGGTCCAGGAGGCCGGCGTGCACCATGGCCTGGGCCACCCAGCCGCCGCTGGCGACGACGATGGCGGCGATGGGCATGAGGATGAGGAAGACGCTGACGACGGCCTTGCGGGAGTCGTCCACCGACCGCGCCGACAGCAGGCGCATCACCATCCCCTGGTTCAGGAAATAGAACATCGCCGAGTTGGCCATGGCGTCCTGCCAGAAGATGCCGACGGCGGGGAAGCTGGGGTCGTCGTTGAAGTGCGGGAACGCCTGGCGGTGACCGCGCGGCAGGTGCTGCCAGAAGTCGGTGAAGCCACCGAGCTCGGCGATGCCCAGGCCCAGCAGCACGAAGCCCGTGGCGAGCAGCATCGCGCCCTGGAAGAGGTCAGTCATGATCACCGACGTCTGGCCGCCGAAGGTGACGTAGATGGCGCTGATCCCGGCCACCAGCGCAGCGGCGCCCAGGATGTTCCAGCCCAGCAGCAGGTTCAGCGCCTGCCCCATCGTGAAGAGGTTGATGCCGACGTAGCCGATCAGATAGAGCAGCAGCAGCGCCGTCGCGACCTGGCGCTGTCGGCGGCCGAAGCGCCGCTCGAAGTACTCGGGGATGCTGACGATGCGGCTGAAGTAGAGGAGCGGCAGCCAGCCGAAGATCAGCAGCGGCGCCCACAGCCAGTCGTTGAGGTAGGTCTGCGAGCTCGCCAGGCCGTGGCCGAACGCGATCTTGCTGTACTTGACGAAGCTGTAGGAGCCGATGGTGGTGGCCACCATGGAGAACGCGATCAGCCACCACGAGAAGCGCTGCCCGCCGAAGAAGAAGTCCTTCGTGCCTTTGCTGTTGCGGCCGAACCACGTGCCGATGGCCAGCATCGCGACGAAGTACGCGACCATGATCGCGTAGTCGATGGGCGCGCCCTTGCTGACCCCGCGGTTGTAGGGCTCGCCGGCGTAGGGCACCGCCGCCGCTTCGGTCATGGGCGCGAACTGCAACCAGGCCTGCAGCCCGGCCACCGCGAACAAGCCGCCGAGCATGAGGATCAGGTTGCGGCGCGGCTTGCCGGACAGTCCGACGTAGCCCTGCTTCGCCGCCACATACAGACCGGCGCCGAACACGATGCCGCCCACTGCGTACTGGTAGAGCCAAGGGTTCATGCCCCGTCATGTACCACGGGCCGAGGGCGTTCCTGCTTCACGAGCTCTCAGAGCTCCCGAAGCCGCAGGTCGACCAGCCACGCCTCGACGGCGTCCCGGTTGGGCGCCGACTCCGGCAGGGGGGAGCTCAACCGCGCATCAGCCAACTGCTGCTCCAGGTCCGCCCAGGCCGCGCGGTGCCGTGCCACGTCGGCGGGCGGCACCTCCACCGTCTCCGCGGTGGTCCGCTTGTGCTCGATGAGCGCGGCCACGTCGGGCAGGCCGTAGCGCGGCGCCAGCACCGTCAGATCGGCCTCCAGCTCGCCGGTGCGCAGCAGGTGCACGCCGGTGAGGCTGACCCGGTAGCAGTACAGCAGCGGCTTCGCCCGGTTCGCGCCGGCCTTGTCGAACTCCCGCTGCAGCCCCTGGAAGAAGCCCCGGTAGTGGCCGGCGAAGCCCCGGTGCAGCGACGCTGTCGCCAAGGCTCGCAGCTCCGCCGCCTCGGGCGCATCCAGCACCCGCAGGGGTGACAGGATCCGCTCGAGCACGTTGCCGTTGCCCCGCAGCAGCAGCCGCAGCGCCTGCCCGACCTCGTTGGACGTGAGGTCGCACTCGACCCCCTCGAAGTCCATCAGGCGGTCGTGCGCGTCCTTCGGCGTCGACAGCCCCAGCCGCGACGCCGTCGGGGAGACGTGGATGGCCTTGATGTCGATGTCGCTGTCGGGCGACGGGAAGCCGTAGTGGTGGCTGCCCGTGATCCCGCAGGTGAGCACGCGGCCGCGCGGCGGGTGCAGGGCCAGGAACCGCCGGGCGAGCGCCAGGTCGGGGGTCAGGTGATCAGGCAGCACGGTGCACCTCCCGGGCGATGGACACGCACAGCGCGTCGAGGGCCGCTTCGTCCGCGGTGGCGGGCAGCGGGGACGTGGACACGAGGGCCCGGATTTCGTTCCGCAGGGCTTCGGCCCGCTCGATGAGCTCGTCGTAGGACCAGGCGCCGTCGCGGATGGCCAGCAGCTCGTCGCGGTCGAGGCGCAGGACGGTCAGCGCCCCGGTCTCCAGGCCCTCGCGCGCCATGCGCAGCAGGCGGATCAGGTGCTGGGCGTGCTTCGTGTCGTAGCCATGGGTCGCCTCCAGCGCCGCCCGGGCCGGGTTCCGCTTGCTTTGCCACGTCTGGAACTGCGTCCAGTGCGCGCGGGCCTGCTTGTAGCGGCGCTCGGCGTCCAGGACGGCCAGGAAGTTCGGCGTCACGTCGGCCTCGGCGAGCCGGCCCGCGTCCAGCAGCGCGCCGGCCGCACCCATCTGGTCCTTCGACAGCACCGCCCGGTCGGGCAGCCCGAAGTCGGCCCGCCGGGGCGCGGCCGTCGGCGGGGAGAGCAGCCACTGGCG
>Ga0055584_100003059_pt1 | contig 16538 bp, 12 predicted proteins | sample OSDHelmetaG_FD_58716 | JGI IMG/M metagenome (GOLD analysis project Ga0055584, IMG submission 58716) | Pelagic marine sediment microbial communities from the LTER site Helgoland, North Sea, for post-phytoplankton bloom and carbon turnover... | ecosystem: Environmental > Aquatic > Marine >... | reverse complement strand
CCTTCGAAGATGTCGAGCTTGGTGCCGCGCTTGGCCCGCTTATCAAGGGGCCACTGAGTATAATGGATGTGGTTGCGTGGTGTTCCGCAACGAGTGGTGTCGTGGATGATGACCAAGGGTACAGTGAGGGCGGGTTGCATGCTGAGAGTGCGACCGGGCCAGAGCAAGTGTCTTGGATTGCGCAACTTCTTACAGATTGGATGGGGGACGACGGCTTTCTTCATCGACTGAATTTGGAGCTAGACGAAACCCCACCCTTGGGGGCAACAACCACCATTACAGGTCGGGTTATATCGCTGGACATCGAAGCCGGCAGGCCGACCGCCCGGATTGAGTTGCTGGCGGAAAATCAGCATGGGGCCGCGACGGCGCGTGGTCGCGCAGACATTATTCTGCCATCGACGGAATATGGTCCTGTTCAGTTGCCGATAGCACCACAATAGGTGGCATGGTCGGCTCAGTCGGAGGGCGGGACGACAACGCCTGATGTCACCAATGCCAGGACAGCCTCGCTAATTTCTTCAGGACTAAACCGGCTTAGCTTGGGGTCGTACCACTCTACCAGCCAACTCACCATGCCCATGGTTAGCCGGGCAAGAAGCATGGGATGGATGTCATCACGAATGGCGCCCGACTGCTGCGATTGCTTGATGAGTTTAGACAGTCGCCGATCATAATCTCGCCGGCGTTCAACCACCGTTTCCCCGGTTGGTGTGCCTGGCTTTTGTCGTAAAACAAGGCTGACACGGCCGACATCGCCCAAGGTCTGTTCAAGAGCAAGCCCTACTGCTTCGACGAAGCCATTGTCGGGGTTCGTTTCTGCGGCCTCCAGGTCAACGGCTGCTGTGTCCTGGGCGGAGCGGGTTAGTCTTTCCAGCAAGTCTTCCTTGCCGTCGACGTAGTGGTAGAGGCTCGATTTATGCAGGCCAAGCTTGTCGGCCAGTTGCTGCATGGTGGCAGCGTCATAGCCTTCAGTGCGGAACAAGTCTGCTGCAGCTTCCAGCACACGCTCCAGATTTTTGGGATCCGTTTTACGGGGCACTAGACAGCCTTTTCTCTATCCCAGGAATCGCCAATACCGCGATCGCGTAAGTCGTGGCGTTCAATTTCCTGCTTGGTAATTGTGCGGGGAAACTCAGAAACGAATTCAATGTATCGGGGGACTTTAAAATAGGCAAGCCGGTCGGCACAATGCCCCACGATCTCTTTGGGGTCGATGGTCAGGGAATCTGCCACTTCGATATAGACTTTGACGTCTTCCTCGCCCAGTTCTGCGGGCACGCCAACAACTGCACAGTCCTTAACCGCAGGCAGTTCTGTTATCACTTTTTCAATCTCGAAGGCCGAAACGTTCTCGCCACGCACCCGCACCCAATGGGCTTGGCGACCCACAAAGTGCAAATAGCCTTCTTCGTCCAGATAGCCAATATCGCCAGTGTGGTACCAAAGGTTTTTCCACGCCGCGATGGTTTCCTGGGGCTTGTTTATGTATTCCAGCATGAAGCAATTGGTTGCTGTGGGCCGCAATAAAATTTGGCCTTGTTGGCCTTGCTCAACTTGGCTGTCATTGTCGTCAACAATACAAATTTCGGCCCAGCCATGGGTTTTGCCGCACGAATCTTCAGTCTTGTCGTCGAGGCGCTCGCTGCAGAGTAGAACGCCCACTTCCGTCATGGCATAGACTTCCAGCAGCGGCACGCCAAACCGTGTCTCAAAGTCGTTGCGGAATGATGATCGAACCTGACCCGATGCAATGCCGATGCCAACCCGGACTTTATGGTTCTGGTCTTCTGCCGAAGGTTCTGCTGTCAGTAAGGCAGAAATCATGGTGCCGACGGGGTCGATGATCGTGGCACCTGTTTCGCGGGCGATTCTCCAATAATTGGAAACGCTGAACCACCGGGTCATCACGCCGGTTGTGCCGCAATATAGCGGGCCCATTAACCCAAATTGTTGGCCGCCCACATGGAAGAAGTGTGAGTTGGCGAAGTGCACGTCGTCAGGTCGGGATTGCGTGATTTCTTTGTACCGCTCTGCTGCGGCGATGTAGTGCATATGCGGCGCCAATACCCCTTTGGGCATGCTGGTGCTGCCACCTGTGTAGATAATAGACATCGGGTCGTTGGGCGAAAGGTCAACATCCGGCAAAGTGTTTTCCCCTTCCAACAATGTGGGGAACGGCGTGAAGCCTTCAACATCGGCTGGGCCGCGCCATAAAACTTCAACGGGGGTTGTCTCGAATCCCGGCCGTGCCTGGGCATAATTGTCGAATAATTCGTTATCCAGGACGATCATCTTGGCATCGGTATCACCCAGGCTGTAAACCAATTCATCGGGGGCAAGTGATACATTCAGAGACGCAAAAATGGCGCCCAACTTTATGCAGGCCAGCCAGATACACGCGTGATCGACCGAATTATACATGAAGGTCGCAACGACATCTCCCTTGCCGATGCCGTATGACGCCATGGAACTGGCGATGCGGTTAGACGCTTCGTCAGCCCGGGCATAGGTCAGTGTTTCGCCGTCGCAAATAAGCAGGGCTTTATCGCCAAGCGAACGCCTGGCGAGGAACACATCGCGCATATTGGTGTGTTCCAGGTCGATGCCGTTCAATTGCATGTGGGGTGCCTCGCTATAACGCTTTTATGTTTCTGTGGGGGATGTCCAGCGATCAGGATCGCCACCAAATAAGGGTAATTTAACCGCACCGTGCTCTGTCGAAGGCAATGCTATCACAGCATGCCCTTTGGTTGTCACCCTGTTCGTCTGGTTCCGACCGATTATCGAGATTCGCGCAAAGGTATTTTCGTCAACCCAAAGGTCCGTGATTTCCCCGGAGATATAGGTGGTGTCGCCGACCAGATTGGGTGCAACAACATCGATATCTGCTTCAGCCAAGTGGCTGTTATCGCCCATCCAGTCTGTCAGGAAGGAAATAACCCATCCGATGCGTTGCAGGCCAACATCATAGGCGCCGCCCATGCCGACATCTTTGCCTTCCTTTGAAGAAAAGTGCCCACGCGCGGCCGAGTCCTTCGCACCTGTTTTGTGGTTAATCTCATAGTCGTCGTGACGACGGCGATAGCGCACGCCATCGCCATGGGCACCACCATAATGCAGAGCCCCCTGGGCGCCTGTGTACCACGAGAAGATACCATCGAGCGTAAGGTGGACAGCAATGGGCCCAATGGTGTCGCCCACCTGCAAGCTTTCCCATAGACGAGGGACGGCCCCGCGCCGGTCTTCCGCGGCAAGGTCAGGCTGATAGATCTCAGCCTCGGTGGCCAGCTCAACCTTTTTTGCGGCTTGGGCTTTGCTTTGTTCTTCGCTGCTTTTCTTTTTCTTGGACGACCGAGTGCGCCGCGGCGTGCGGGCTACGCGCCCTTCAGCAACGCAGATGAGGCCATCATCCGCTGCACGGAAAACGATTTCGCCCTTTTGCAAAACCCACAAACCGAAGCGGCGGCCGGATTTTTCTTCCATGTCTGTCAGCTTTGCCGTGACATCGAAAATGTCATTTGCACGGATAACATCATACCAACGCCAGCGCGTACCAGCATATATCCACTGCACGCCCGGCAGTTTGGGCGCAACGATGGTGGCATCGATGGCATACAAAAATGAGGGCGGGGCAAGCTGCTGCCCCCATTGGCTTTTTTCGGCGTATTCAACGTCGTGCCATAGGGGGTTGTCGTCGCCAACACCGTCGGCAAATTGACGGATGGCATCAGGCGTTGCAGCCTCGTTCCACCGCATCGTGTCCCGCCGAAGGGGCACGCCAAGAAGCTCTCTCGCTTCAGCGATCGACTCTTCGTCTATGACGCCCCAACGGGGGTTGTCCTTTGGCATTAACGGAACTTCGGAATGACGCGTTCGGCAAACATGCGCAGCACCTTTTTATTTTGCTCGCGCGAATTGAATGGTGGGAAGTGCAAGATGAGTGAATCGGCCCCTGTGACTTCCTCCATATATTTGATCTTCTCAATCACGGTCTCTGGTGAGCCATAGATGATGGTATCTTCGCATAAGGCCTCGTAGTCAGACGCCTGGTATTTGTCTTTATTATCCTGCGAGATCTTGCCGAGATAGCCAGATGTTGCTTCACCCGTAAACGAATGTATGTGGCGCACAACGCCTTCGCCGGCTTCTTCTTTTGCCTTTTCATCGGTTTCGGCAACATAAACCATGCGGCCAATGCCAACTGAGCCATGACCCGGGTTCGCATTATAAGGTGCTTCGGTCGCGGCGCATTGGTCCAGGTAGAACTTCGACTTGGGCGCAAGTTCCTGGATTGGGGTGAGAGTCGACATCAACAAGCCAAGCCCGTACCGAGCGCATAGGGAGATAGATTCTTCAGATGCGGCCCCCATATACATTGGAGGGTGCGGCTGCTGCACCGGCTGCGGCAAAATCTCGTAATTACCCGTGATGTTGATGTCGGGCAGGTGAACGCCTTTATGGTCAACCTGTTTGTTGTGGAACAGGTTCATCATGACGTCGAGGGCTTCTGCCTGATAGGCCCGGCGATTTTCAAAATCTGCGCCTAGTGCTTCAAATTCGTGCTCGCGATAGCCAGAGCCAATGCCAAAGGCGATGCGCCCATTGGTGAGGATGTCGACGAATGAAATGTTCTCAACCAACCGAACTACATTGTGCAGGGGCACAACCATAACGCCAGAACACAGGGTGATCCGTTCCGTCTGGCTGGCCAGATAGGCAATATAGGTTAAGGGGTCAGGCAGAATGCCATAGTCAGTGCTGGCATGATGTTCAGCGATCCAGACATAGTCGTAGCCAGCTTTGTCGGCCTCGATAATCTCTTTCGTGACGCGTTCATGAATGTTGCGATAGGGGTGGACGTCATGTTCTTTGTCTGGCTGTGAAAGCTCAATAATTCCGAATTTCATGAGTGTGTCACCTTGTTTTTATTGGGTTTATTTGTCTCTGGTTCTGCGTGGCCATTCGTGTCTATTGCTGGCCTCGAGATACGATTTCGAAAGGTAAGTTGGTTGACCCATCGTCATTGAAATAGCCGCGACGAACGACGTCTCGGCTGACAAGTTCATCGGCCGTATAGACAGGCGCCAGCGGTGCGCCATGCTTGATGGCGCTTGCCAATAGTTCGTCTTTGCCAAATTTGGCTAAGGCTTGGGTTAGCAAGCTATCTGCTTCAGCAGAATCGGCGGCCAGTTGGAAGGGGTCGTCGAAACGTTCCTCATTGCTCCATGACGGTCGCTCGATGACATCTCTGATGGCGGCCCAGTCTTTGCGGGAACGACCAACAAGGCCTACATGCCCATCGCGACACGCGAAATAGCCCTGCGGGTAAATGCCGCCATGTTCCACAGCCACGCTGCCATTGCGGGCCCAGCCCTCATCAATTTCTGCATGGTTGCCTGAGTTTTGGTCAGCGAAAGAGCGCAAAGTATCAGCAGAAGAAATGTCGATGCGGCGTGCTGTGGTCTCGCCCTGCAGGTTGGCTTCCAACAAGATGCTGAGCGCCAAATTGGACCCTATCAGCCCGCACCATTTTTCAGGAATATCAATTGGCAAGGACAGGGGCAGGCCATCGGCGTGGCCAATAACCCACGAAACCCCTGCAGCGGCGGCGGCGTGTAAGCCATCGCCGTTTCGACCGTTTTGGAAGTCCCAAAGAACAATCGTCGGTGTGTCGCTCTTTTCAGGCTGGGTTGAGACATCGTCGAAGTTACCTGCCGCAATAATAACAACTGGCTTTTCGATTGCTTCAACAGGGGACGTCTCAAGCCCTATTTGGGCGAGCCAATGCTGAGCATAGAATGTCGAGGCATTGCTTCCCGCGATACCGATACGGGGCCCACCTTTGAATTGTAGAGAACGCATAACCGTCGACTTCCTTCTTCATCTTAAAGTGTGGGCAGTTATAAACCGTCCAACTGGTTGGTTTATTATGCTCATACTTTTACGGTCCGCGCAAGCGCGTATCAGCGTTGCCAGTGAAGAGGCAAACCTGGCCTTGGCCAGGGCATCGATAGAAGCGTGCCGCTTCGCGAACACGTAATATAGGCTGTGCCCAAATCACTTGGATCAAAGCAAATATTGGTGGTCAGCGGATCACCCGTGGGAATGAGCGTTGCCGTGCCATCTGGGGCAATATCCGTGATACCACCGCCAGAGCCCAGGGTGCCTACGCACACATGCCCGGCGCTATCGACGGCGAGGGAATCAAACCTTTTGGCACCCGGTAAGGCATAGAGCAAATGCTGTTTGGACCGGTCGACGGTTCCTGCGCCGGTTACGGGCCATTGCCAGAGGCGGCCTGTGCTGGTTTCAGCCACATAGAGGGTGTTGCCATCGGGCGAAAGCCCAACGCCATTGGGCGTGATGAGAGGGTAAATAACTTCGCGAATCGAAGAGCCGTCTGCGGTCGCATAATAGAGACCGCCATGGTCATGGGTTCGAGCCCAGGACTTGCCCAAGTCGGTAAACCAAAAGCCGCCGTCTTTGTCGAATATGATGTCATTGGGGCCACTAAGCTGGTGGCCATTGCATTCGGTGTACAGGGTTTCAACACTGCCTGTGCTGATGTCTACGGCTTGAATTGATCCGCCGACATATTCTCGGCGCATGCCAAGCGTGCCAAAAAAACCAGATGGGTCAGTTGCGTCGTCGAAGCCGCCATTATTGCAAATATAGACACGTCCATCAGGCCCCAAGGCGGCACCATTTGGCCCACCACCACATGGTGCGATCACAGATATTGTGCCATCGGTATCGACACGGCTCAGCGAATGGCGCGCTAACTCGACCAGCACAACGCTACCATCGGCCATTGCAATAGGACCTTCTGGGAACAGCAGGCCCTCTGTTACTGTTTTGATTGAAGTCATTGGTTTTCCTGTATCACCCAAGGGTTGGTTGGTTGCGCTGGTGCCACTTTTCCAATGGCTTCATGCCGCTTGCGAGCAGGACCAATGCGATGGGTGCAACAACCACGGAAACTGCTGACAGCGATACATTTAGCTGCATCGGGTCTCGGATTATGTAGTCCGTCGTGACGGCGACAAGCGTTGGGCCCAAGGCCAGGCCTACGACGTTATTGGTGACGACATAGAGGCCTGCCAAAACCCCCCGCATATTGGCGGGCGTTACGGTCTGCATAATATAGGCCATCTGGGCGAGGGGCATGGTCACAAAGAAACTGGCAACGCTGACGCAGATGAGGGCGATTGTAGGGTTACTTTGAAACGGCAAGGCCCCCATGCTGACAATAATGCCCACCGACGCGATGACGCCCACCCTAAGTGAATAGTCAGTATGGCCACGCTTGAGCAGCCACTTGCCCAATATAGGCCCGCTCAACACACCAGCAGATCCGGTTATCAGCAACAAGATGCCATAGACACGCCCGGCGGTTGGCAAGTCCCAATCATAGACCCGTACCAGCATCGTTGGTACCCAGCCTTGTAACCCATAAAGAACAACGACCAGGAAGGGCATGCCCAGCAGCACAGCTACATAGATGCGGGTATGGGATTTAAGGAACCGCCAGACATCGCCCCAGTCGTTCGGTTCTTGTGCAGCATCGCTGAGGTGGCGTCGTTGTGGGTTGTGAATGGTCGACAGCAGCAGAACAATCAACGCCCCCGGCAGGGCAACAGCGATGAACGTGAACTGCCAGGCATTCAATTCGCCCACAAGGGGTAAAGCGCCAATATTGGCCGTGGCAAACCAGTCTATGACCGATGCGCCGCCGATCATGGCCAGCCCGCCCCCTATATAGGGGCCCATGAGGAAAACGCTGACGGGGCGGGCTAGTTTGTCGGCGGGAAAAAAGTCGGCCAACATGGAATAGGCGGCGGGGGTTAAGGATGCTTCACCCGCGCCGACGAACATCCGCGCCATCATTAATTGGTTGTAGGAATTGGCCAAGCCGCAGGTAAAGGTGGCCAATGTCCAGACCACGACACCGCCGATAAGCACCGCAATGCGGTTGATTTTGTCTACCAAACGACCAATGGGCACGCTCATGGCGATATAGGGGAGGGCGAAGGCAAGGCCTTGCAGAAAGCTGATGCGCGTGTCCGACAGGTCCAGATCGGCCTTGATCGGGTCGACCAGTAAGTTCAGTGCTTGCCGGTCGACGAATGAAAAGGTGAATGCTAGCGTCAGGATGAATGTGGCGTACCACCCCTTGCGCGCTGAAGGCCAGTCTTTGGTCAAAAAAATATCTCCCCCCAAGGAATTGTAACCAGTTGTATTCTTGACTGTCTTCGACCGCCAACTATTTCTGACGGGCGACTATGCCATCGTTCTTGACAGCCGTCTCTAATTGTCCGACCGTTTGGTTGGTCTACGACAGATCTTGCCAATTGTCAGTAGGCATAGATTGGTTATCGCACTTTCCAAGCATGTTGAATGAAAGACTTAGAGAAGGACATAGTGTAGTGGAAAACGAAAATTTGCCGCTTAGAGGCCTTCGGGTCATAGAATTTTGTTGGGTCTGGTCAGGCCCAATGGTAGGGCAGCATCTTGCAGACCTCGGCGCCGAAGTTATTAAGGTGGAGTGGTACAAGCGCTATGACCTATATCGCACACGCGGCGTTGAGCGGCTACGCGGCAAAATGCCCGAAGATATCCGGCGGGAATCTTCTTATTCATTTCAAAGCCTCAACCGAAACAAGCTGGGGTTTGCGGCCGATCTGAAACGTGATGAAGGCTTGGCCATCGTGAAGGACCTGATAGCGGAGTCCGACATTTTGTTGGAGAACTTCACCGTTGGCACTCTTGATCGCCTGGGCCTGGATGCGGCTGAACTGGACCGATTGAACAAGAAGCTGGTGGTCGTATCGCTGAGCGCGACAGGACGTGACAGCTCGATTGAATCGCTCCGTTCCTATGGCTTGATGCTGTCCGCTCTGGGGGGATATGAAAGCCTGATCACTGATAAGGACGGGGCCTTTCTCGGGTCGCCAACATTTGTGATGAGCGACCCTAATGCCGCGTTGTTCGGCGTGCTTGCCTCCCTTGCGGGCGCGCTTCATGCCAAAGAAGAGGGCACAGGCGCGACCTATGAATGCTCGCAGGTTGAAGCGGTTTCCAGCCTGGTTAATACGCCCCCTAGAACCAATAGGGCGACCGGGCAAATTGAGGGAATATTCGCTGCTCTTGATGGGGAATTTGTCGCGCTGACGATACCTGAAACAGCAATGGCACCACCATGCGACAGTCAAGAGGGAGTGGAAGCCTGGGCCGGCCAGACCGGACTTGATGAAATATTGGCGACCGTTCGCGCGCTCGGCGGCGTTGCCACGCGGGTTGCCAGCCTGGCCGATAGTGAAACCTCGGAAGAGTTTTTAGGCACAGACGTGCGCCAGGCAATCGAACACCCGATTTCTGGTGTTCGAGACATTGTTGCAACGCCTTGGTTGATCAATGGCAAACGTCCCGCCATTCGAACGCCAGCGCCTCTCTTGGGTGGGGATACCGATGACGTGATGGAACGGATTCTTGGATATGATGCAAGCCAGATGGCAAATGTGCATGAGTCCGGCGTGGTAGACGAGCCCAAATAGCTCCTCAAAGCTTTGCCAAAAAAATGGGTGAGACGGCGATAGCCGTCCCACCCATAATTGTTAGTAGTGGATGTCCTCAGTAGCGAACTGAGAGCTCAAACCCATACATTCTTGGCTGACCAGGAATGATAGAGTTAAACCCACCGGTACTGGCATTGGAGTTACCCCCTGCGTAGTACTCTTCTTTCGTAATATTGCGGCCATACAGCGCAAGATTGACGTTAGAGCCGTAGATATCGTTCCACTCTGCCCGCAAATTGACCAGCGTATAGCCAGGAATTTCAGTCAGTGGTGCAGAGGAATTACCAGTGTTGGAATACCACCAGCTATCTTGTGCATAGACTTCAGCCCGGAAGGCAAGCTCGCCATTGTCATTGCCAAGCTGCGTTGACAAGCGGACATAGGCTGCACCCGACAATTCAGGCGTATCGCTGTACGGACCGAACTGGAATTCACGAACGCCACCAAACAGGGCCCGTGGGTCCCGATAGCGCGCATTGGTGTAGGCCATTTGACCACCGATTTCCAACCAGTCAGTCACGAAGATAACACCGTCAAATTCAACGCCCGTGACGCGCGCTTTTTCAACGTTACCGGCAACAGCTGCAGGACCTGCAGGGGTTACGAAGTAGATGGTCCGTTGAACGTCATCAACAAATTGGTCGTAAAACGCAATGTTGAAACGGGCAGGTGAATTGCCAACATTGCCAGCGAATTTCAGACCAATTTCATAATCGATGGTTTTTTCCGGTTTGAAAAAGTCGCCATACGGAAAGTTAATGCCGGATGTGCCGTTAAAGCCACCGGTACGCCAGCTGCCACGCGTCGTGACATAGACCATCAAAGCGTCGTTGACCTTATAGTTGGCACTGACGAGCCAGCTTGGGTCATCCATTTTGGCCTCAGTTGGCATCATCCCATTCAGCAGGTAGTTATGCCCAGGTTCGTTTTGGGAATAGGTAATCCCCACTTCTTCCCAAGTGTAACGGATGCCAGCGGCCAGGCTGAACTTGTCGTTCACGTCATAGGTAACGTGAGCATACAATGCGTAGGACTTATCCTTGATGTCAGCAGCATAGGCACCGAGGTAGCCAGGATAGCCCGTGGCATCTGGTGCAATTGCAATTGGCGAATAAGAATAGGTTGTTTCGTCAGAGAAGAAGGCACCGACAAGGAAGGACCACTTGTCGTAGGTCCCTAGCAATTGCAACTCGTTGGAAATGCTTTCATGACCAAAGACGTAACCATCGCGATATTCCTTGCCATTGATTTCCGGCGTTGGGTCAGGACCCAAAGCAATTGAAATCCACTCATATGGGCCGCCGTCAATGTCCAGACGATCATTTGACATCAATTCGTTGTAGCCAAAGATATTCTTGATCGTCAGGTTTTCATTGATGTCATAGCTGGTGATATTGGTGATGATGATCTGATCTGCGTCATGGTCATATTGACCTTCGAACAGGTTCGAATAGAAATCATAGAACCCGCCGTAATCGCCAGACCGACGCTTTTCGAAATAGTCATCCAGGCCATTGAACAATTCGTTGATCAATGGGTTGTTGGAACTACCCATACCAGCGCCTTCAGAATCAAAACCATGAACGCCAGCCATCGTTGTATCCAGCGGCGTTACATCGCCAGAAACGGGATCGATATAGGTTGTTGGTGTGCCGTCAGCGCCATAGGCGTTGGACAGCGTCTGGGCACCATTCGTGCCGCCATAATGACCGATCTGAATGGTAAACAGGTTTTCAAAGCCGGAATCGGGCGGTGCAATCAGTACGGACAACCGGCCTACTTGTGAATCGACCGAATTGGCGTAGGTGTCATATACCAAATTGTGCTGATAGCCGTCGCGGTTCTGGAAACGACCAGACGCGCGAACCATAACACTGTCCGAAATCGGAATGTTGATAGCGGCTTCAAATTCCTTGTTGTCGTAATTGCCGTAACCGGCGCGAAGGTAGCCACCAAATTCTTCATCAGGCTTTTTCGCCGCATACAAGACCGCACCACCGGTCGTGTTGCGACCAAAGAGCGTGCCTTGCGGGCCTTTTAGAACCTGAATGGATTCCAGATCAAAGAAGGATGTCGCGGACAGGCCGCCGACAGCCACATCGTTGAAATAGGTCACAACAGCAGGTGGTGAATAAGAAAACGCCCCCACAGATTGCCCGCGCAATGAATAGTTCAAATAGTTGGATGACATTCCCTGTTTCGCCAACAAGCCAGGTGTGGCGACTTGCAGGTCATATTCTGAATGGACCCGGCGATCGATCAGCGCTTGAGAGTCAAGCGCCGTCACTGAAACAGGCACGTCTTGCAGCCGTTCTTCAGAACGTCGTGCAGTCACTGTTACTGTGGTAACTTTGCCGCGCTCTGACGTACTCGCCTGCGTGCCATCATCAGATGCAGATTGCGCCGCTGACGGCCCACTCAGCATCAAACTGCCTGACACAGCCGCAGCAAAAGCAAGCATGGTCTTGCCTCCCTTTGCTGCCCTGGTTGCTCTTAGATTGTTCATTAGTAACCTCCCCAAGTTTCTATGTAAAAGTTCCCCATTGAGTTCGATATTGCGGACTCCTCCGTGAATTACTCCGTCGTAGCTTGGCTGTTATTTCTTTTTGATCCGGACAGGTAGGCTGGTTAGCCGCCGGTGCAACAGGCTTGGAAAATGCGTCAGTGACTCAACAGGCACCGTCAGCTCAAAGCTTTCCAACCGATCGATCAATTGCGTAAAGGCGCTCAGCAGTTCCTGGCGTGCCAACATGGCGCCCGGACAAAAATGGGCTCCTGCGCCGAAGCCCAAATGCGCGCCAACGTCTGAGCGTTTGACATTTATATCGGCAGGGCAACTGAACTTGTTTTCATCTCGATTAGCCGCGGCATAACGGACATTGACCAAAGACCCTTTCGGGATGGTCATGCCGGAAAGCGTGACATCTTCAGTGGTCATGCGCATCAAGCCCTGAACAGGCGATTCCGTGCGTAACAATTCTTCGACAAAGGTTTTGATCAATGACGGGTCTTTGCGCAATTCGGCCAATTGATCAGGGTTCTTCATCAGCACCAGCAGCCCTTCAGACAAGGACCCGGTGGTGGTGTCATTGCCGCCAGTCAGCAGCTGCATCATCATATCGAGCAGCTCTGGGATAGTCATAGGCGTTTCGCCTTCGACGGTGGTGACCATATCGGTCAACATGTCGTCGCCAGGGTTGCGCATGCGTTCTTCAAAGGCGGCAGCGAAATACTTCTGTGCTTCCAGCAGCTCCTGAGCGACTTCCTGTTCGCGTTCTGGCGACATCATCATGCCATAGGCATCCATCTGCGCTTCGGACCACTTTTTCAAATTGGGCACTTGCTCCCACGGCATGCCGAATTGGTCGGCAATAACGCGGCAGGGCAGGGGTACAGCGAATTCTGTTACAAAGTCGATGTCACCTTCAGCCATTTCATCGATCAGCTGGGTAACCATCTTGTCGATATAGGGCGTCATTTCCCGCACGCGCGATGCCGTAAACGTCCGTTCAATCGGGCGGCGATAGCGCGTATGTAGCGGCGGGTCGGTGTGATGCAGCGTATCTACCGGTACCCAGCCTTCCGTATGGTACATAATATCAATAGGGGACTTTTCTTCTTCCCTCATTTCCTTGCGGGTTTCCACCAGCTCATTGGAAAACCGTTTGGTATCGCGCAGCACCTCCAATACATCATCATAGCGACTAACGATGTAAAAGCCGGTCTCAGGCATGTGGTAGACAGGACACTCTTTGCGCATGACCTCGTAAAATTCATAGGGATCTTCATGAACCTTTGGGTCCGTTAGGCTGTATTCATCTATGTGGGCCATTATTTGTGCCTATCCCCTTAACCTTCGAATTGAAAATTGGGCATGCCATCGATGCCGATGACAATGACTTCCGCGCCTTCAGCGCCGGCGGTGGTGCCGGCTGTGATGTGCCCTTTGGGCGCCCAGCGAGAATCTTCAGTGTTGAAGGCTCCTTCGCCTTCGACCTCTAGTGTGCCTTTGTACAACAGGGCATAGGTGCCAACATCATGGTGATGGGCAGGCAGTGTGCCGCCAGGTTCAATCTGCACCAGATGGATATAGGGGTTGTCGGCGCTCAGGGTGCGGATCTGGCAACCAGGTGCCAATTCAGATGCCGGAGCATCAGCCATATTTTGGCGGCCCCAAGCTTGGGGGAATTGCTCCAGCCGCTTGGCCAGGTCATCGGGCGTTTCATACATATCAGCCCAGTTCAGGCCAATTTCGTCGCCAAAGGCCATCAGGAAGAACCGTACGCCATTTTCGCCAGAAATTTCGGGGCCATAATGGTGTCCAGCCTTGATCCAGCGAATGTCACCGGGTTCGAAGTTGCCTTCAGGCCCAATGGTCATGTTGCCATCCATAATGATGTAGAGCGTATCAAATGGGTGCCAGTGATGGCCGATCTCAAAGTGGGGTTCGAACTTTGTTTCCAGGAAGGACGGTCCATCTGTTTTAAGCATCCGCACTGGCGTGGTGGGACGACCATGGGGGTCGTGAAACAGCTCCCACTCGATGTCCGACGGGCGGTAGTGTTCTGCGCCAGAATTATTTGACTGATCCATTGGTGTTCTCTTCCCTACTTTATTATCTGTACTTCCCAAGGGCATTTTTTGCCCCATTTGTCACGCAAAACAAACCTGGAAAACCCCCTCCAGGCTGCTCTGAGCTGCGACCAATTCATTGGTCCAAAATATTGGCATGTGACGCCTCTAGGAGAGGTGCCAGAACCAGTATTGGGCCCGGTCATCATGCTTTCCCGGGGCGGCTCTATTCGTAGACCAACCAGACGGTCGGATAATTATTGGACCATGTCAAGTTGCATGATGCGCTCACCCCATCCTCTAAGGCTTGGCTGGGGCAGCGAGGAGAATGGAACTGCCCGCAAATATAGGCAGGGTCGCGCTGGAGGAGTGGTTGTTGTCTAAATTAAACAAAGGCTTAGTTCCATTTTGGCTTATGGCCTGAGTTCGGCGCCTGATCGGGGGCTCGATTTGCGGGACAATGTCGGTATGGTTTTTCTTTGCATGGTGATCACGCCAATTGAATCCCCAGAATGCGGTACGGGCCTTTAATTTGGGTAAGATCGATGTTTTGGCTTTATCAGGGAACCCTCCCGACCAATTTGAAACCGGTTACTTTTGTCCAAGGTGGATGGCGGGTGCGAGTTCCTACCCTAACTGAGTGGCGTCAACCTGCTGCCTAGTGTAGCTTGACCTGAGGCGTTTCCGTGCTTTGAAATTTGCTCTGAAAATGCCACTTACATAAACAAATCTTTCTAAGGGACGACACATGCAATTTGACGACGTGATTCTTGGCCGCCGCAGCATCCGCGGCTATAAACCCGATCCAGTGCCTAAAGCGTTGATCGAAGAAATCCTTTCTCTTGCGATGCGTGCACCATCGTCGATGAACACCCAGGCCTGGAATTTCCACATCATTACCGGCGAACCGTTGAACCGCATTCGTGCCGGCAATACCGAGCGGAATATGGCGGGCGTGCCGCACTCGCGCGAGTTCCGCACCGGACAGCCCTTCGCAGGCAAGCATCGCGACAGACAGATCGGCGTCGCCAAGCAACTGTTTTCGGCTATGGGGATTGAACGTGATGACAAGGACGGGCGTCAAGACTGGGTGTTGCGTGGTTTCCGTCAATTCGACGCGCCAGTGTGTATCATCGTGACTTATGACCGTGAGCTAGATGGAAGCGACGATACGCCTTTCGATTGTGGTGCGGTGGCAACCGCGCTGGTAAATGCAGCGTGGTCCCGCGGGCTTGGCACCGTGATTAATAGTCAGGGCATCATGCAATCGCCCGTGGTGCGCGAGCACGCAGGCATTCCAGATGATGAAATCATTATGAAGAGTATCGCGCTCGGCTGGCCCGATGAAACCTTCCCGGCAAACGCCGTCGTTTCGGAACGTAAGAGTATTGAGGAGGCCGCTACATTCGTAGGCTTTGAAGACTAATTGGGCGTCTCGCGCAGGAAAAATTGTTGACCGGGCCAGCCAGAGAAGTGCTTGGCTTTAGTTGAACTGCGTTTCAGAGCGATCTACTCAATGAATGCTGACAACACCTCCGAGACGAACCCTACTCGTTTGTAAATTCCACACAGGACTTTCGTCGCGGTAAATATAAAATGGTGGGGTGCGACTACAGCTTGGGCAGTAAAATCAATTTTCTCTGACCCCACTGATCCGTCAGACTAAAGCCAGCAGGCGCAAAAGCAATTCAACCCAGCCTATCGCTCGGCCACGTTGGCCGAGTGGCGTCAGCTGGCGGCATTGTCAGAGGAAAACGGGTTGAGCTCGAAATTATCAATCTGTAGCCTCGCTCGATGAAAAATCCTTTCCGTTATTTCAAGACATCGCCCGAGATTATCCGCCTTGCTGTGATGATGTATGTTCGTTTTCCACTATCTTTGCGTCAGGTCGAGGACCTGCTACATGAGCGGGGCATTGACGTCAGCCATGAAACGATCCGCTTCTGGTGGAATCGGTTCGGCCCTATCTTTGCAGCTGAAATCAGGAAGAAGCGATCAGCCAATTGTCGAAACTGGACCCAGTGGCGCTGGCATCTGGATGAAGTCTTTGTGCGGATAAATGGGGAAACTCATTACTTGTGGCGTGCTGTTGATCATGAAGGAGAAGTCCTGGAATCCGTTGTCCCGAAACGGCGGAATCGCAGGGCTGCCTTGACGTTCTTGCGCAAAGCGATGAAACGATATGGCTCGCCGAAAGTGGTTGTGACCGACCGTCTCAAATCGTATCGCGCTGCAATGAACGTGATTGGAAATGCTGATCGCCAGGAGACTGGCCGTTGGCTCAATAACAGAGCCGAAAACTCTCATCTACCATTTCGACGAAGAGAGCGAGCCATGCTGAAATTTCGACGCCATAAAACGTTACAAAAATTCGTCTCCGTTCATGCC
>Ga0055584_100003057_pt1 | contig 16545 bp, 17 predicted proteins | sample OSDHelmetaG_FD_58716 | JGI IMG/M metagenome (GOLD analysis project Ga0055584, IMG submission 58716) | Pelagic marine sediment microbial communities from the LTER site Helgoland, North Sea, for post-phytoplankton bloom and carbon turnover... | ecosystem: Environmental > Aquatic > Marine >... | reverse complement strand
GTATACCCATAATAAAATTTTTGGTGCCGTCTATTGGATCAAGTACCCATGTAAAATCTGATTTAGTTTTTTTTCTCTTAATTTCTTCACCTAATATATTGTGATTTCTAAAAGATTTACTTATTTTTTGTCTTAAAAGTTTTTCTATATTTCTGTCGCATGTAGTTACAGGGTCGAAGGTGTCTTTTTTCTTATTATTTATTTTAAATAACTTATTTCTTTTAAGTTCACTACTAATTTCTCTTGGCAGAGATTTAAAGAAACTAATAATGTAATTATCTAATTTACTTGATTTCATACCCTGAGGATTGGGCATCATTAAAAAATTGTTGAACTGTTTCTCTAGAATATTGTTCCAATTTTTTTCCAAACTTACTTAATTTCTTAATTTGTTCTGCCTGCATTGTTATGATATCTGTATCACATTCAATAGCAGAAATATAATCATAGCTCATCCTTGGACTTGCCCACAAGGTTTTACATTTACTATTTTTTTTTACCTTTAAATTAATATCTTTCATAATTTCAAATGCATTTAATCCTGTGTCAAAAATTCTACCTGCAAAAATAGATAAAATATGTGGGTGATTTTGAATAATAGGTAATATTCTCATAATTTGTTCTAAAGTAAATATCGCCGTTATATTCATTTTAATTCCTTTAGTAGCGCAAAATTCAATTACTTTAATCGTAGAATTTCCGTTAGTGAAAATTATTGGAATTTTTACAAGAACAGAATTAGATAATTTAGACAAAATTTCAGCTTGACTACACATACTTTGTTCATCATCTGCAATTACTTCGAATGACACTGGCTTCTCTTTAGTTTTTGTTAATATTTTTTTACAATATTCAATATAATTTTTAGCCCCGTTTTTTCTAAAAATTGATGGGTTGAACGTATATCCGTCAATTTCAATTCCAAGATCGCCGCCTATTTCCTCTGGCTTCATGCCATCCACATAAAGGTGAATTTTTTTATTTTTCATTTTTTTTAAATTATTTTAGAACCTTCTTTAATTATGACAAATTCTAAAAATAAATAACCCTTTCTTTTTAAAAGTTTTTTCGTTTTTTCCTTATTTTTTACAACCATCAATAGAAATCCCCCACCACCAGCGCCAATAAGTTTTCCTCCCAAACATCCAAAATTATTTACTAAATTATCATATAATTTGTTTATTTTATTATTAGTTATCTTACCACTAATTTTTTTTTTTATTTGCCAATGATTATCAAATGAATTTGCTAAGCTAATAAAGTTATTATTACTTATGTCTGATAATATTCTATAATTCAATTCCTTTATTTTTTCATAAAGACTTATAGTTTTTGAAGCATTTATTTTCTGAGATTTTGAAACTTTATGGGCAGATCTTTGTTGATTTGTATAAACTATAATAAGTTTATTTTGAATAGCATTAATAATTTTTGTTTTAATTTTCAATTTTTTAATTTTAATTTTTTCTTTTCTTGAAATAGAAATCTTTACAAAACCACCAACTTGACTAATGATTTGATCTTGCCAGCCGCCGTAGAACTTACAAATTTTTCTCTCAATTTTAAAAGCATCTTTTATAATCTGAATACTACTAAGATTAAGCTTTTTATATTTATTGATACAATTAATTAGACCCACAACCATTGCGCTTGAAGACCCAAGTCCAGTTCCAGTAGGAACAGTGCTATAAGTTCCTATATGTAAAGGTTTGGAAATTTTGTAATATTTCAAAGTCTCTCTAATAAGTTTATGACTTATCGACTTAAGGTTCTTTTTAAACTCAACATTTGTAGTTTGTACAAAAAAGTTTTTTTGAATATTTCTTTCATTTAAAAAAACATAAACATATTGATTTATTGCAACACTTGAAAATAAACCATTCTTTTTTTTATAAAAAAAATCTAAATCTGTTCCACCACCTGAAATAGGTAATCTATAAGGTGTTTTTGAAATTATCATTATTTAATGTCACTAAAATTTAGTACACGTCCAATCTTTAGATCTTTTGAAAATTTTTTTCCAAGTATTTTAAAATAATATTTTGGTAAAATTCCTTTTGAGGAATAAATAAGTTTTGTATTAATATGTTTACTGGTTATCTTCTCATTTTTTTTTACTTTTTTTATTGTTACAAACTTTCTTATAAGTATATTATGAAGCGTCTTTTCAGAATTAAGAAAATTTTTCTTTGAATTGCCTCGTGCAATTATTAATCTTCTACAAACATCAATCATTCTTTTGAATTCTTTAAATTCAAGAGAAGCTGCATGATCTGGCCCGTGCATATTCTTATTTAAAGTTACGTGCTTTTCTATAATTTTTGCATTGAACATTGTAGCTCCTACAGCACCTATTAAATCTGTTCCGTGTCCTGAAAAACCAACATCATCTTTTAGTTTTTTTCTCAATTCTGGAATACAATTTAAATTTTTGTCCTTATCTTCACTTGGATAAGCAGAAGTACAATGTAAAAAAATGTGAGGTGTTTTATATTTTTTAAAAATTTTTTGCGTTGTTAAAATCTCATTATAAGTACACATTCCGGTACTAATTATTGTTGGATATCTTTTTTTTGCAATATAATCACAAAATTGAAAATTATTGGCATCGATACTAGCTATCTTTAAAAATTTTACTCTCATTTTTAGAATTCGATCCACACTCAATTCATCCCAAGGAGTGATAACTAAATCAATTTTTATTTTTTTTGTTAATTTCTTAATTTCGTTATAATCTTTTTGACTTAACTCAAGTCTCTGATCAGGATAAACCCAAGATCCAAATTTCTTTTTTGTTTTTTTAATATCATTTTCATCTTTACTTAAGTAACCTGTGCTTTTTCCAAGATCCTTTTTTAAATTAACCATTTCATTCACGTTACGCATTTGAAATTTGACTGCATCAGCACCAGCTTTTTTTGAGGCTATAATCATTTTTTTTGCTAAATTTAAATATCCATTATGATTTATGCCTATTTCCGCAATTATATATGGAGTGTTTTTGAGACTAATCTTCATAAAAATAAAACTATCTATATTGATTAAAAAATATATTGTAAATAAGAAAGTTAATTAGACTCTAATTTCTCACAGATACAATGCAATAGAGCAATGTGGGATTCTTGAATATGCGATGTGATATTACTTTTAACTACAATTGATATATCAGCTAAATCCTTAAGTAGTCCACCTGTTTTACCAATAAGAGCAATCACTTTCATTTTTCTTTTTTTAGCTTCTTTAGCAGCATCAACCAAAGACATTGATGCGCCAGACTTTACTTCACCTCCACCGGTTGAGATAAGGAATAAAATATCTCCTTCATTACCATGCGCTTCAACTTGTCTTTTATAAAAAGATTCAAACCCAAAATCATTTGACCACGCAGTGATGGCAGCAGGTAAACTCGGTAGTGAAATTGCAGAAAAAGGTTTACGAGTTCTGTCTTTAAAAGTACATTGCAATTCGCCTACAAAATGTTCACAATCAGAGCACGAACCACCATTACCTGCAACTAAAATTTTTCTTGAATTATTACTACAATTATTAATTTCTTTGCAAATTTCATTTATTTGATTTTCATGAGAACTAAGAGATAAAATTATCTCAGAACTTTTTTTGAAGTATTCTTTAAGATCAAACATAATATTTTTTTAAAAAATTTTGAAATAACAGCTCCATAACTTTTTTTTGATCAATGGCGTCTAACTGAAACGATTGCCACTCATTCATTTTGTATAACATTATTTTACCACCTAGTCTATTATTATATTTTTCTAATACTTTTTTTTTGAAAATGAATATAGAGCCATTGGCCATGAAATGTTTTTCTTTAAAAAGTTGTCTAGGTTTTCTTTTTTGGTGATTTATAGTTATTGGTAAAAATGAATTTTTTTTTGATTTCCATATATCAAAAAAGTCTTCTGCTTGATGACAAGACATTAAAGAGTCTGCCTTACTTTTTTTAAATAATTTAAAAGCTTTATCAATGTCCTTAGGCATTCTAAGAGGACTTGTAGCTTGCAAAAAAACTATATTGTCTACTTTTATTTTCATCACTTTTAGGGAATGAATGATTGCAGATTCTGAGCTGCAATAATCTTTACATAAATGTAAAGGTCGTTTTATAAAATTTACTTTTAGTTGTTCACAAAGTTTTTTAATTTCTTTAGACTCTGATGAAACAAATATTTTTGATTTGAACTTGCTTTTTTTAGCCTGCTTTATAGTCCAATATAATAGAGGTTTTGAGCAGAAATTTGATAAATTTTTCTTTTTAATACCTTTTGAATTGCCTCTTGCGGGAATTATTATCACATTAGTCATATTTGTCGCATTTTAAATATTATTTAATTGATTCCATTTATTAATATTTTAAATTAAGAGATTATTCTAATGAAAAATATTAAAAAAATTACTCTTATTGGATTAATTTTTATTTTAGCTTTGATAATGATTAATATTTCAAATATTAGCTTAACAGGAATTAGCCAAAGTCTGAATTTAAATATATCTAAAGAATTTAAAAATTTTCTGTATAAAAAAGTCTTTGTTTACCAGTATAATGATTTATTAAGAAAAAATATACGCACTTTAGAGGAAAAAATAATTGAAAAAAATTCTACTATTTCAGAATTAGTAGATAGAAGCAAAAAAATTGATTTTTACCAAAATTATGAAAATCTTGTAAAAATCAAAGAGAATAATTATCAATTAATAAAATTTAAAACAGATCATCTTGTAAAATCATACCCCTATGGAAAATCTCAAAGCTCAACATACATTGATATAGACGAAGATAAGATTTGGCTGTTAACAGCAAAAGGAAAGTTCAGCTTTTTCGAATCGAGTGATCTAGAGAATAAAAATTTTTCCTCAAATGTTATTGAGACAAATTTAGGCGATTTTGTTAATTTGGAGGAATTTTACCAAGATAAATCATCTTATGGAGTAAAAGATTTATTAATAAAGGATAAAAAAATATTTGTTTCTTTTACAAATCAGGTCAAAAAAGATTGTTTTAACATTTCCATTTTATCAGCCGATCTAGATTATAATAAATTATTTTTTAATAAAATATTTCAGCCATCAGATTGTGTTATGAAAATAGATGACGATAATAATTACCATGCAATCCAATCAGGCGGTAGAATTTATTTTTATGATGAAAATCAATTTTTATTAACTCAGGGTGAATTTAGAAACAGATCTTTAGCACAAGATAAAAACAGTTCATTTGGAAAAGTTCTTTTAATAGATTTATCGAAAAATTCCTCAGAAATAGTCGCAATGGGATTAAGAAATTCACAAGGAATGTTTTATGAAAAAAAATCAAAATTTCTTTTCTTAACTGACCATGGACCACTAGGGGGCGATGAAATAAATTTAATGAAATTTGATAAAAATAGTAAAGAAATAATAAATTTTGGATGGCCCGTTTCTTCATATGGAAAACACTATCATGGAAAAAAATACGAAGATGCACCATTACACAAGTCACATATAAAATATGGGTTTGAAGAACCAATTAAATACTTTAAAAATTCAATAGCAATTTCAGAATTAACAGAGATTTCAAAAAATTTTAGTCCATTTTCTGACGAAAATATTAATTTAGTAGTTTCTTCTATGGGTGATGACATAACAGAAGGAGATTTGTCCCTTCACTTCCTTAGCGTAGGTTTTGATAAAAAGATAAAAAGTTACGAAGTAGCTCATATTAATAAAAGAATAAGAGATATTAAATTTTTGAAAAATGATAACAAGCTAATAATGTTTCTTGAAAGTGGTGAAATAGGAATATTTAAAAAAGTTAGTTAGAACAAATGATTTCTTATTTTTGTGATCACACTTGAGTCTTTATCAAATTCCATTATATACTCTGTAGGTCTATCCAACTTAGATAAATATTCATCGATATTTATTTTAAGAATCTCAGACAATCTATTTTCAAATTTATTATAATCGTTACCAATTAATTTACAAATACCTCCTAATTTAAATTTATGGGGTAGATCTTCAGTAGGGCTGATAGCTAAAATTTTTTCTTTGCACCCAATTTTATCACTCAATAAAGTTGATTGACTTCCAATCGCAACGTGACTTTGAAATAATCCAAAATAAGATGAAAAATTTTTATATTCGAAATTGAGGTTTTTTTTTAGATAATCTATCTCACTTTTATTTAAATATTTTTCATAAAACTTAAATTCCTTATAAAATTCCTCAGAATTTAAAGTTTTTTTTTGTAAGAAAACAAATCTAAGATTATGTTGAATTGAGTATTTAATTGTATTTGATGCAATCTGTGCAATAGTTTGCTCAAAACTCTCACAATTTAAATGTTTGTTTAAATTGTGAGCAGGCTCAGAAATTAAACATAGATCATATTTATTTTTACTTAATTCTATATCGCTTCTTTTTAGATATTCATGAAAATTCGCAGTCCTTAAAGAACCGATTTTTGAAATTTTATTTACATTTAAATTGTATTTTTTGATCTCTTCAACTTCATTTTGTCCAAAACAAAAATAATGAGGAATATAATAATACTTTTTATTTAAATCTTTATTAATTAATTTTTTTTTAAATTTATATTCATTTAATTCAAAATCAAATCTATTAGCATTTTGAATAGCTATAAATTTAATTTTTTTATCAACTAATCTAGCTAAATCTGAGAATTTAAATGAATTATCAATACTTGTTAAAACTATTCTTGGATTTATCATTTCAATAAGCGTTAATAAATAGATGGTATGTAAGTTGTTAATTTTTGATAAATTTAAAAAAATTTTTTTTAAATAATTGATTAGAAAAAAAATACCTAAGTAAATTACTTTTATTCTTTCTTTTCTGTTTTCAATTACTAAATAGCTTTTATCTTCAATAACAAACTTAAGATCTTGTAAGGCGGCTCCGTCAAAAATAATTATTTTACTCTTTGGCGGACTACTAAATTTAAAAATCATAAAATTAAATTCTATAATTGATTTTAAAGTCAATTAAATTACATTAATAAGTTCTATATATAGAAATATTAACATTTTTAATACTAAATACACTTAATCTTATAATATAAATCTGTTCAAAAAATGAACACAATTGTGTTCAATTATTGAACGTATGAAAAACAATCAAGATTATTTTGAAATATTAAGAAAAATCTATAACAAACCAGATTCTTCCCAAAGAGAAATAGCTGGTGATCTGGGGTTTAGTTTGGGAAAACTAAACTACTGTCTTAAGGCTCTACAGCAAAAAGGTTTAGTAAAAATTGAAAATTTTAATAAGCAACAAAATAAAGTTAAATATATTCAATATATTTTAACATCAAAAGGTGTCGCAGAACGTACAAGACTTACCCTTAACTTCATGAAAAGAAAAATGAAAGAATACGATGAACTCAAAAAAGAATTAAAGAAAAAATAATATGTGGACAGTAATAAAATTAGATCAAAAAAAAATTAATTTATTTAAAGAAGATTTAAAAAAGAAGGTAGGAAGTGAATTTAAATTATATCTACCAAAATTAAAAGTAGAAAAATTTACTAAAAAAAAAATTTGCAAAAAGGATATTAATATTCTGGGGGATTATGTCTTATGTTTTTTACCAAATTTCAATGACTGTAAAACAATTAATAACTTAAAATATTTAAGAGGTCTCAAGTACTTTTTAAATGGCTTTTCATCTTCTCAAAAAGAATTGATAAATTTTATTAGCAGATGCAAAAGTATTGAAAATAAAGATGGATATATTTCTTCAAATCTTTTTGATACAGAAATAAATAAATATTATAAATTTACGTCAGGGCCATTTAACGAAAAAATATTTAAAATAATTGAGCTTCAAAAAAATAAGATCAATATTTTAATGGGAAGTGTAAAAGCTAAGATAAATAAAAACGAGTTTTTATATTACCCAGCATAAAAGATGAAAAAAAAAGGTAAAATCGGTTTTTTACAAAGTGCGGAGCTTTGCCCAAATAAAAATTGAATTTTTATATAAATGAAAAAAAAATCTTTTTGGAAGGGAAAACATGGCCCCTTACTAATTGCAGAAATCGGGGGAAATCACGAAGGAGATTTTTCATATGCAAAAAAATTAACAAAACTTGCTATTTCAACGGGCGTAGATGTCATTAAATTTCAAATTTATAGTGGATCAGGTTTAGTTAGTCGTGTTGAGTCTAAAAAGAGATTTGAACATTTTAGAAAATTTGAGCTATCCAAAGATCAACATATTGAAATTGCAAACATGTGTAAAAAAGCAAAGGTGATATATTTAGCATCAGTCTGGGAAGAGAGCTGTTTAAATTGGATCGATAGATATTTAAAATTTTACAAAATTGGATCAGGAGATTTGACAGCTTATCCGATCTTGTCCCAGTTAGCCAAGAGAGATAAGCCTATAATTTTATCCACTGGACTGTCGACTTTAAAGGAAATTAAAAACACAATTAAATTTTTAAGACAACAGAATAAAAAATATAAACAAGAAAACTATTTAGCTCTTTTGCAATGTACTTCATCATATCCGACTGATGATAGAGAGGTTAACTTGAATGTAATCAATACTTTGAAACAGTCGACAAATCTACCTGTTGGTTATTCGCATCACAATAAAGGTGATCTTGCATTAATCGCAGCTTATTTAATGGGTGCACAAATTTTAGAATTTCATTTTACAGATACTCGAAAAAGAAAAACTTTTAGAGATCACAAAATATCCCTAAATCCTCAAGAAACCAAAGAACTTATCTCTAAAATTAAAAAGATAAATCTAATAAAAGGAAAAAGTATTAAAAAACCAACTCAGAATGAAATTAAAAGTAAGCACATTCAATCTTTTAGAAGGGCTTTATATCTTAATAGGGACTTAAAAAAAGGTCAGATAATTAAAAAAGAGTTTATTACATGCTTAAGGCCAAACAAGGGAATAGATGCAAGAAATTATAAAAAAATTGTAGGAAAAAAATTAAAAAATAATATTTCAGCATTTGAAAAACTCAAATTAAAAATATGAATGATCTAATTACTGTATATATAACGAATTATAATTACGGAAATTTTTTACAAAAAAGTATTAAAAGCGTAATTCAACAAAATTATAAAAATTTTAAATTAATTATCATTGATGATGCCTCTACGGACAACTCAGTTGAGATTTTAAAAAGATTTAAATTTAATCGAGACGTAAAACTAATATTAAACAAAAAAAGAATAGGGCACATAAAGTCTTCTAACAAAGCAATTAAATCAGCAATAGGAAGGTATATTTTAAGATTAGATGCAGATGATTACTTAAAACAGAACGCATTAAAAAAACTAGTGAAATCAATGAGAAAAAATTCTAAAGTAAAAATGGTCTTTCCTAACTTTAATTGGGTTAATTCTAAAGGCAAATCTCTTTCTAAATTTACTTATAAAAAAAAATCAAAATATTTGATTAATGACCAACCGGCACACGGTGCTTGTTCTCTAATTGATTTGAAATTTTTAAAAAAGATAGGTGGGTACTGTGAGAAATTTGATAGGCAAGACGGCTTCTATATTTGGATGTCAATTCTTTTAAGAAAATTTGAAATCAAAAATTTAAATGAGAATCTTTTTTTTTATAGAAAACATAAAAATAATTTGAGCAAAAATAAAGTAAAAATACTACAAACTAGATTAAAAATTATAAATTATTTTTTGAATAAAAACAGACTAAACAAGGAAATTTTAATACTTAAAACTATTACAAAAAAAAAATTGAGAAATTTAATAAATTAAATGAAATATTATTTAAGATTGAAACGAAAGATTCAAACCAAAAAGGCAAAAATTTGTGTAATTGGATTAGGGTATGTTGGCAGTGAAATAATAAAAAAATTTGATAAGGAAGGTTTTAAAACAATAGGAATTGACATAGATATAAAAAATATAAAAAAAAAACAAAATTTTATTAAGAGAATAAAACTAACAAATAATTATAAATTTATAAGCGAGTCAGATGTGATCATAATTGCACTTCCAACTCCTTTAACAAAAAATTTAAATCCTGACCTCAGTATTTTAAGAGGTAGCTTGTTAAATATGAGGGATTATTTAAAAAAAGGACAATTAATATCTTTCGAAAGCTCTTCATATCCTGGCACGACCGATGAAACAATTGGACAACTTTTGAGATCAAAAAAATTCTTAATATCGCAAAACTTTTTTTTAGTCTATTCTCCTGAAAGAATTAGTCCAGAAATTAAAATAAAAAACAAAAGTATTAAGTACAACTTACATAACACACCTAAAATATGTGCAGGATATTCAAGTGATTGTTTAAATCTTGGAAAGGAGTTGTACAAATTCATAACTAACAAAGTCGTAACTTCATCTAATATTAAGTCTGCAGAAACCGCTAAAATGATAGAAAATGTTTTTAGATCCGTAAATATTGCATTGGTAAATGAGCTCAAGATGTTTTTGGATAAAATTAAAATTGATATTAATGAAGTTTTGGATTTAGCTGGAACTAAACCTTTTGGGTTTACAAAATTTAGCCCAGGCCCAGGTTATGGAGGTCATTGCATCCCTCTAGATCCATTTTATTTATATTGGTTAGCCAAAAAAAATAATTTTGAATTAAAATTTGTCAAAACTGCAGGGCTTATTAATAGAAAAATTACTGATTGGATTACAAAAAAGATTGTTAAATTTATAGATAAAAATAAAATTAAATTAGTAGGAAAAAAGGTTTTAATTTTAGGAGTTGCTTATAAAAAGAATATTGATGACACAAGAGAGTCTCCCGCTTTAGTTATTGCCAAAAAACTTAAAAAAAAGGGCATAAATTTTGACTACTCTGATCCTCATGTAAAATCAATCGTTTTCCAAAATAAAAAAAAATATAGTCAAAAATTAAATCTTAAACTTTTAAAGAAACATGAAATCGTAATTATTGTGACCGATCATACAAATTTTAATTACAACCTTATTTCAAAAGAATCAAAATATTTATTCGATTGCAGAAGTGTAATTAAGAACAGAAAAAAAAATTATTTTAAGGTTTAATACATATAATGAAAAAATTGGGAATTTTAATTTTTGCGAGGTACAATTCAAAGCGACTACCGGGAAAAGTATTAAAAAAGATATTTTTAGAAAAAAAATTAATAGAAGTAATCATCTTGCGATTAAAAAAATTCACTAATTTAAATATAGTTGTTTGCACATCATCATCAAAAAAAGATGATCAAATAATAAAAATATGTAAACAACTAAAAATTCGTTTTTTTCGAGGTAATTTAAAAAATGTTTTTGATAGAACTATTAAATGTCTTAAAAAATTCAAATTCGATGCTTTTGTTCGCATAAATGCTGATAGACCTTTCGTTGATTTTCATGAGGTAAATAAAATGGTTAAGATTTTTAAAAAAAATAAATTTGATATCATTACTAATCAATTATCAAAAAAATGCCCTAAAGGATTAGCTTGCGAAGTTGCCAGAGCAGAAGTTTTTTTTTCAATCACAAAAAAAATGAGCTCAAGTGATAAAGAACATATATTTAATTTTTTTTATAGAAACAAAAAAAAATATAGAATTTATAACTTAGATAATAAAGATTATTATAAAAAAAGAAATATGAGATTAAGTGTAGATACTCATAAAGATCTATCAAAAATAAAAAAAATATATAAAAATTTAGGAAGTATTTACGTTCCTACTAAAAGAATTTTAAAATTTATTTAACATGAAGTTTACAGCAAAAAATAATTGGCATTATTGCAAAAAAAATAAATTTAAGGTTTTATTTAATTATAAAAAAAAACCAAATAACGAGAAAAATTTTCATATAAATGGAAATTATTATCGTGCATTTTTCCAATGTAATTTATGTAATCATGTAATGGCGCACCACAGATTTAAAATTAATGATATTTATAAAAAAGACTATTTAAATTTGACTTACAAAGACGAAAGCGGAGTGGAAACGAGGTTTAAATATATAATAAATTTACCTCTAAAAAAATCAGATAACAAAAATCGAGCATTAAGAATATATAAATTTTTTAAAAAAAAAAAAATTTCTTTACTCGATGTTGGTTGCGGGACCGGAGTTTTTTTACATGAAATGAAAAAATTAGGTCATAATGTCTGTGGGCTAGAACTTGATGAAAGATATGCAAATTTTCTAAAACAAAAAACAATTAAAGTTTTCACTAAAAAACTGAATAAATTTAAAACTACTAAAAAATTTGATTTATTAACTTTTAATAAAGTTCTAGAGCATGTTTATGATCCACTTCAAATGTTAAAAAATTGCAAAAGATTATTAAAACAAAAAGGTATTTTATATGTTGAGTTGCCAGACGTTAGAGCAAAAATCAAAGGTAAATTTGCTGGAGAATTTTGTATTGACCATCTGCAAATATTTTCTTTAAATTCATTAGATCAGCTAGCAAATAAATCAGGTTTTAAAGTATTAAAGTTAGAGAGAATTATAGAACCATCTGGTAAATACACAGTATTTGGTTTTTTTCAAAATATTTAAAGTATGCAAAAAATATTAATTACTGGAGTTGCAGGATTTATAGGATTTCATTTAGCAAAAAGACTCCTGCAAGAAGAAAATTTAATAGTTATCGGAATAGATAATTTAAATAATTATTATAGCGTAAAACTTAAAAAAGAAAGATTAAAAATTCTAAATAGATTAAATAAAAAATTTACTTTTAAAAAAGTAGATATATGTGATCAAAAAAAGATTAACAATTTATTCTCAAAGAATAAATTTAGTAAAGTTATCCATTTAGCTGCTCAGGCTGGCGTGAGATATGTCAAAAAAAATCCATCAACATATTTTCAAAATAATTTAAAAGGTTTTTTTAACATTATAGAGGCTTGTCGTATTAATAAAGTTAACCATTTAGTTTCGGCAAGTACTAGTAGTGTTTATGGATTAAATAAAAAAATGCCTTTTAATGCAAATTTACCCGCAGATCACCCCACACAGTTTTACGCAGCGAGCAAAAGATCTAATGAGTTGATGGCACATTCCTATAGCCACATGTTTAATTTGCCAACTACTTTAATAAGATTTTTCACAGCGTATGGCCCTTGGGGAAGACCGGATATGGCACTTTACATATTTGTTGACAGTATTTTGAAAAATAAAAAATTTAAAGTTTTTAATTACGGTAATCATTCAAGAGATTTTACCTACATTGATGATATTACAAAAGGTATTTCTTTAGCAATAAAAAAAGTCCCCAAAAAAAATTTAAAGTGGAGTCCAAAATATAATAATTTTTCATCGAGTGAAGCTCCTTTTAAAATATTGAATTTAGGAAATGGAAAAAGAATTAACTTAAAAAATTATATTAAACTTATTGAAAAGTATTGTAAAAAGAAAGCTAAAATACAATACGTGGGGTTTCAAACTGGTGACCTAAAAGATAGTTTAGCTGACATTAGGGATACTCAAAAGTATCTTAAATTTTCTCCTAAAGTGACTGTAAAATCTGGTGTGAAACAATTTATCAATTGGTTTAAAAATTATCACTCTCACACAAATTAAATTAGATGAAATACTATAATCAACTAAATAATATTTTATCCTATAAACAAAAAAAATCTTTTGTAATACTTATATTTTTGATGTTAATTTCTGTTTCACTTGAAATCTTAACGTTAAATTCTCTTTTTTTATTATTAAGTTTTTTTTCTGATCCATCTAGTATCTTCGATAATAAAATGTTTGCTTATCTAAAAGACATAGACCAATCTCATTTAAATTACTTAAATCTAATTATAGTTTTTTCCTCTATCTTCTTGCTAAAAACAATTTTGAGTATAACCATTATTTATAAGGAAAACTCATTCATAAATAATTCTAGAGCTGAGATAAGTAATGATTTTTTTAAAGGCTATATGTACATGCCAAGAATATTTCACTTAAGAACAAATATTTCTGAAACAACTAAGAACATTACCACAGAAATAGATGTATTTATTGCTGCTTTACTTTCAGTCTCAACAATTACTTTAGAGATTTTTGTTTTAATTGGATTAGTCGTTTTTTTATTTTTTGTTAACTATCAAATCACATTATTATCATTTTTAAGTTTATTTCTTTTTTCAATTTTATTGAGTTATTTAAACACAAAAAAAATTCTGAATTTGGGTAAGGAAAGAGTAAAACTAACCCAAATAAGACTTAAAAATATTTTAGAGGGCCTGTCTGGAGCAAAAATTTTTACTCTGACTGGCTCTCAAAACAAGCTTATTGATGATTTTAAAATTACTAATAACCAACTAGCTAAAAACAATATTATTAATAGTTTTAGAAATGGTATCCCCCGACCATTATTTGAACTATTTATTCTATTGCTAGTCGCATTTTTCTTTATTTTCTTTATAAAAAATGGCACCTCATTGAAAAATTTAATTCCAACTTTAGGAGTTTTTTTGACGGCCGCATATAGGTTAGCACCTTCATTTGGAAAAATTTTGACTAATATACAAAAATTTCAATATAATATTGCAGCGGCTAAAAAACTTTATATTGATAAAGAAAAATTTAAAAGTCAAACAAATAAAAAAAAGTTTACAAATAAAGTCAGTTTTAAAAAAGAGATCAATATTAAAAATTTAAGTTTTACTTATGATAAAAATTTAAAAAACGAAAAAAATTTTGTTTTAAAAAATGTAAATTTTTTAATCAAAACTAACCAGAAGATCGGAATAGTTGGTGAAAGCGGATCGGGCAAAAGTACCTTGTTAGATCTATTGATGGGAATTTCAGAACCCCAATCTGGTGAGATTTTAGTTGATGATACAAATCTTAATGAAATCAAAGATAATTGGTACAAAAAAATTGGTTGTGTTCCTCAAGAGGTTTTTATTTTAGATGATAGTTTAAAAAAAAATATAGCGTTTGGTTTGCCAGATGATCAAATCGATGAAGATAAAGTGTTAAGAGCAATTGATTTAGCTAATCTTTCAAAATTAAAGGAAAATTTAAAATATGGAATTGACAATTTAGTTGGTGATAAAGGATCACGATTATCTGGCGGTCAAAGACAAAGAATTGGTATCGCTAGAGCTCTATATAATAACCCTACTATTCTATTTTTTGATGAAGCTACTAATTCGCTGGATGTAGAAACTGAAAAAAAAATAATCGATGAGATTTTTAATAAACAAATCAATAAAACAATCATTTTTGTTTCTCACAAAAAAGAAAACCTTAAATATTGTGATAGTATTTATGAAGTTAAAGAGAAAAAGTTAATTAAAATAAATTAAATGTCTTGTACTTTTTGTAAATCTTCTGTTGTGCAAAAAAAAATTAAAACTTATAAAGGTAGTATAATGACAATATACGCACAACTTAAAAATTAAAGATTTTATATAAAATCATGCGATCAAAAATATTATTAAAATTTGGAAAAAAATTTGAAGATATTCTAAATATCAAAAAAAATTTTTATAAAGACAACGATGTATTGCTAAAAAAACAAAAAACAATTGCACAACTCTATAAAAGGCAGTCTGTGAGACAAAAATGTAAAGCCTGTGAGTCTAAACTGAGAGGCCAAAAATTTATAAATCATAATGTCGAGTATATTCAATGTAAAATTTGCACCCATGTTAATGGTAGATTTAATGACACAGAAAGCTTTAGTAAAACTATTTATGAGTCTTCAAATATAAACTATTCTAAAACTTATAAATCAGACAATTCCAAAAAATTCTTAGCAAGACAAAAAAAAATTTATAATCCAAAAGCTGACTTTTTAAAAAAGTATTTAAAAAAAAAAAATAAAAAAATTAAAATTTTGGATTTTGGATGCGGCTCAGGGTATTTTGTATCATCTTTATTTGATCGTGGTTTAAGGTCTGTTGAAGGAGTAGAATTATCAAAAAAACAAATAGACTACGGAAAAAATATTTTTAAAAAGATCGGCAAAAACCAAAATTTATTAAGATATTCTGATAGAAAAAATATTTACAAATTTTTAGAAAATACCAATGCCAATTGTATTACTTTGATTGGTGTTCTAGAACATTTAGTCGATATACATATGTTTTTAAAATGCATTAAAAGAAATAAAAATATCAAAATTATTTATCTTTGCGTGCCAATGTTTTCTGTATCCTGTTTAATTGAGAATAGTTTTCCGTCAATTTTCAATAGACATCTAGGTGGAGGCCATACTCACTTATTTACCAGCGAGTCATTGAAAAAATTAATGAAAAAATTTGGTTTTCAAGAAAAAGCCGCTTGGTGGTTTGGAACAGATATGCCAGATTTATATAGATCGTTTTGTGTTAACAGTGAGAAAAATAACTCTCAAGCTTTACAAAATATTCTTAATAAGTTTAAGCTCTTAATTGACGATTTACAATTGTCTGTTGATAAAAGAAAATTATCTTCCCAAGTTCACATGATTTTTAAAAGATAAGTTTTACAACTCTATCCATACTATGATTACTCTTACTTCAAGTAATAGAAAAATTGCTTTTACAAAAAATAAAAATTTTTCTCAAATTTCAGATATAATAT
>Ga0055584_100003056_pt1 | contig 16547 bp, 14 predicted proteins | sample OSDHelmetaG_FD_58716 | JGI IMG/M metagenome (GOLD analysis project Ga0055584, IMG submission 58716) | Pelagic marine sediment microbial communities from the LTER site Helgoland, North Sea, for post-phytoplankton bloom and carbon turnover... | ecosystem: Environmental > Aquatic > Marine >... | reverse complement strand
GGAATAAAACGACGGCGCGTGCGGTTCTTGGCATGGGATACATTATTGCCTGATTGTGGTCTTTTACCTGTAACCATACACACTCTAGCCATTACTCTTGCCTCTGTCTTGCTAAAAACACCCTAAAAAGGAGTGCTTTGAATTCTGTGAAAAAAAAGAGCTGCGATTTATATCAAAACAGCCTTTTAATAGCAAGGATTATGTAGTGTTATGGGGCATATCAACGCTTGAATTTCAGACTCTAGAGCCAGCCTCTTTCCGCCATGGAAGTGACTGCTCCGTCTCCAACCACTAGATGATCCAGAGTTTTAATATCAACTAAATCCAGTGCGGATTTCAAACGGCGGGTAATTGCAATATCTGCTTCACTAGGCTCGGCTACCCCAGAGGGGTGGTTATGCGCAAAAATAAGTGCTGTTGCATTATGATAAAAAGCCCGACTAAGCACTTCCCGCGGATAAACGGCAGCACTATCAATCGAGCCTTGAAACAATTCTTCCTGCGCAATTACGCGATGCTGTGAATCCAAAAACAGACATAAGAAAACTTCTCGGTGACATGCTCGTAGTTTGCTTTTGACATAGAGCCGGCTAAGCCTAACACTAGTTAAAGTATCTTCTCTTTGCAGGTTTTCTAACAAATGACGCTGAGCCAGCTCCTGGACTGCCTGTAATTGGGCATATTTACAAGGTCCAAGACCTCGCTGCAAACAAAACTCACTTAATCCGGACTCTAATATTCCTCTTAATCCGCCAAAATGCTTCAATAAAGACCTCGCTAAATCTAGGGCTGACACACCTTTAACGCCAGTTCGGAGGAATATAGCCAATAATTCCGCATCGCTAAGATAAGCCGCCCCTTTCGTTAGAAGTTTTTCCCTGGGGCGTTCCTGCTCAGGCCAATCTCTGATAGTCACCTGCTAATCTTCCCTGATTGCTGCAATCTTAGAACTCTAGCGCTGATTCAATATAGTTTAGCTTTTCATAGATTGAAAATTTATTAATTAAGTTCAATTAACATTTCATCATAGATGAATTAGGCTTTTTAGCATTACCTCTACTATTGGTTTACTTATTATGGGCTCGTTCGCAGTTCAGGCCGATACCAATATTGTTGATGGCAGGCTGTGCATGCGTTATCAACTGAACCTCCAGCTTCTGTGTAGGCATCTAAATCTCTTGCGTCAATTGCATTAATAACATTTAGAGTCGCTAGTTGCAGCCCTTGGGAATAAGCAACCCATGACGCCCTGTCTTGCCGTAACTTCTCTTCAACTTCGAAAGGCTCATATTCTGCATCAGGGTAAGGGGTGGTTGAGCCTGGAGGGGCTACGCGCCGTCCTGGAATCATTAAAGAATTTGCTCCCTCAATAATTCCTATAGCGCTCTTGCGTAAAAGATTCCAGTCTTCATCAGTTTCGGGCACGCGTTCAATTATCCCTTCATCAAGAGAGGCCTCATAACTCATCGCTTCCCAAATAGTGTCTGCATTAGGATCAATAAATGTATTCATAACATCACGAATAGTCATTTGAGTATTAAATTCTGAATATAGAGATCTTTCTTCAGAGCCCATTCCTTCTGAATTGACTCCTGCAGAACTAAGCCCTTCTTGCGGAAATTCACTCACCACCGCCACTTGCTCTTCCTGAGCGCATGACTGAATCAAGATAATTGGAACAATTATTAATAAGGCACTGCTAATGACTGATTTCATACTGGCCTCCTGAGGCTGCTCTGTTTAAATAGCTTGGCCAACTTCCAAGCCCTGTGCCTCCAATAGTAAACCCATTTATTTAACCAAAGTGATATTAACGGGTTGTGAACAGTTTACGACTGTTAAAGAATCGTTAATATTTTATTATTTCAAGCTGCTTACAGCCTTCTTACTACCCTCCCCCTAAGTTAGCCTGCTACTAATAATCTGATTTGGCCTTTATAGTGGCAAAATTGAATAATAGATAACTTACTGCTAGGCTTTCCCGACTCTTGGGCATGTCAATAATTCATGCCAATAACTCATGCCTAATAAATATGCATAGCCTCATCAATAAACAAATCTTGCTGGGCATTACCGGCGGAATAGCAGCCTATAAAAGTGCTGAGTTATGCCGTTTACTGGTAAAAGCCGGCGCTGAAGTCCGTGTTGTAATGACCGCCTCTGCTTGTGAATTTATTACTCCGCTAACTATGCAGGCTTTGTCTGGCAATCGCGTGCACATTGAATTATTAGACGAAGAAGCTGAAGCTGCCATGGGGCATATAGAGCTGGCTCGTTGGGCTGATTTGGTTTTAGTTGCACCTGCAAGCGCTAACTTTATCGCCAGATTAACGCATGGTGAAGCCAGTGATTTATTAACAACCGTATGTCTTGCCGCTACTGCTCCTCTGGCATTGGCCCCGGCAATGAATCAGGCAATGTGGTCAAATCAGAATACCCAGGACAATATGTCTGCGCTCAAACAAAAAGGCCTGCATATTTTCGGCCCTGCCGACGGTGAACAAGCCTGTGGCGATATAGGTTTAGGCAGGATGCTGGAGCCAAGCGAGTTAGCTTTGCTAGCTGCTGGCCTTTTCCAAAATGGCGCTTTTGCAGGTTTAAAAGTGTGCATAACGGCAGGACCTACTCGCGAAGCAATTGACCCGGTTCGCTATATTAGCAACCACAGCTCAGGAAAAATGGGATATGCCTTGGCACAAGCAGCTCTTGAGGCCGGAGCCCAGGTAAGCTTAATTTCTGGCCCAGTTAACCTGCCTCCCCCTCCACATGCATACCTGGTCAATGTAGAAAGCGCAGAACAAATGTTAAACGCAGTAACAAAAGAGCCCTGTGATATTTTTATTGCCGTTGCTGCTGTTGCAGATTATCGGCCACAACAAATCGCTAGCAACAAAATTAAAAAAACAAGGGAATCCATACAACTAGAGCTAGTTAAAAACCCTGATATTTTGGCAACAATTGCGGCCCAAAAACCGAAACCATTTTGTGTTGGCTTTGCTGCAGAAACTGAAAACCTTAAACGCAATGCTTTGGCAAAGCTGACAAATAAAAATATTGATCTGGTTATTGCTAACCATGCAACAAACACTTTCAACAATGATGAGGCGTCTGTTAACGCTTATTGGCATAAAGGTGAAAAAGTCTTAACACCTGATCGAAAAGAAAAAGTTGCCAGAGAGTTAATATTGCTTATTAAAGATTTAATGTAACAAAATTAACGACAATGACTTTAGCGGTAATTCAAGATGATATTTTTCGTGCTTATGATATTCGAGGTATTGTTGGTGAGGGTCTGAATGCTGAGGTCATGTATTACCTAGGAAAAGCGATTGGCAGTGAAGCCTTAGATATTGGTGAAAATTGCTTACTGCTTGGTTCAGATGCTCGTTTATCTAGCCCAGAATTTTCTGAGCAGATGAAAGCAGGCATACTTGCCACCGGCTGCAGTGTTATTGATCTAGGACAAACTCCTACTCCCTTACTTTATTTTGCAACCCACTTTTTAGATGTTCATTCTGGCGTTATGATCACGGGCAGTCATAATCCAAAAAATTACAACGGGGTAAAAATTGTCTTCAAGCATCAATGCTTAAGCGATAATCAAATAACTGTATTTAAAGAACGAATTAAATCCAATGATTTTCACAAAGGCAAAGGCATTTTAAAGAGCTTTGACATTAAAGAAGCTTATTTACAACATATTCTAAACGATATAAAACTAAAACTTTCCTGGAAAGTTGTTATCGATAGCGGCAATGCAATTGCGGCAAATGTTGCCCCGGAGCTTTTCTCAAAATTAGGCTGTAATACCACAACTTTATTTTGTGATATTGATGGCGCTTTCCCTAATCATCACCCCGACCCAACAATCACTGACAATCTAGTTGATCTAATTGAGCAAGTTAAAATTGAAAAAGCTGATCTAGGCATAGCTTTTGACGGTGATGGTGATCGCGTTGTGCTGGTTAGCGGAAGCGGCAAAGTTATTGATGCAGATAAGCTACTCATGGCTTTTGTAAAAGATATTCTGCCGCAAAATGAAGCAGCCTCAGTTGTCTACGACGTCAAAAGTTCCCAGCATCTGCATGCTCTAATTAAAGATCTTCACGGAAAGCCTTTGATGTGTAAAAGTGGCCACTCTTATGTAAAAAAAGCCATGGTCGAATCAGGTGCGCTTATTGGTGGAGAATATTCTGCTCATATATTTTTTAAGCATCGCTGGTTTGGCTTTGATGATGGGATTTATGCCGCAGTACGTTTTATTGAGCTAATGGATAAAAATAATATTTCTGCTGATGAAATTATAAATGATTTACCCGCAAGCATTAATACTCCAGAAATTTTTATTGTCGTTCCCGAACAAGAAAAATTTAAATTAATAAAAGCTTTAGCCGCTAATTTTCAAATTGATGGGTCCGAGGTTAATGCCCTAGATGGTCTTCGTGTATCTTTTGACTTTGGCTGGGGTATAATTCGTGCCTCAAACACCACGCCAAATTTAATGCTGCGTTTTGAAGCAAATAGTGAGCAAGCCTTAGAGCAAATTAAAACACTATTTAGTAATGAAATTACAAGAATCTTACCTCGGCTATCTATAAACTTTTAACTTATAACTATGCGTACAAATGCCAATTTTTTCTTAAGCCTGCAACAAGGAATTCAAGCTTCTCATTCTAAACTTTGCATAAGCGGACCTGACTTCCCCGAACTTACTTATCTAGAGTTAGAGCAGTTAACTGCACAGACCGCTAATTTATTAAAAAAGCTTGATCTCAAAGCGGGCGCAAGAGTCTTAGCTCAAACACCTAAAACGCCCCTGGCGATAGCTCTCTATCTTGCTTGCTTACGCGCTGGGGTAATTTATGTTCCTCTCAATAATGGCTACACCATCGATGAGCTAGATTATTTTATAGAAGATACTGAGCCTGAACTATTTGTTTGCAGCCCAGCACAAAGAGAAAAGCTCGAAGGGCTATTTAACAAGCACAACATTTCTTCTGTACTCGAGCTCGATGAAGCCGGTCATGGCAGCTTATTAGATAGTTTAAAAGACCTTACTCATGAGCATGAAGTTGAGCCCGTAGATACTGATGATGTCGCTGTTATTATTTATACATCTGGCACAACTGGCAAACCCAAAGGCGCCATGCTAAGTCATGGCAACCTCGACAACAATTCCCGCAGCCTTTATTCACTCTGGGGCTGGCAAAAAGACGACGTGCTTATTCATGCCTTGCCCATCTTCCATATACACGGTTTGTTTGTTGCCCTGCATGCGGCTTTATTAGGCGGCTCATGTATGTTGTTCTTATCGCGCTTCGATACAAAACAATTAATCACCTTACTTCCTCAGGCAACGGTATTGATGGGAGTGCCAACTTTTTACACGCGGCTATTAAAAGACGACGCCCTAGCCCCTGCTTTATGCAACAACATGCGGCTTTTTGTCTCAGGTTCTGCTCCTTTATTAGAAGAGACCTTTAAAGAATTTTCAGAGCGTAGTGGCCACCAAATTCTTGAACGCTATGGCATGTCTGAAACCGGCATCCTGGCTTCGAACCCTCTAAATAATGAAAGAATCCCTGGCACTGTTGGTTTCGCACTGCCAGACGTGACTTATCGTGTGTGCGACGATGAAGGCAATGTCTTGAGCCACGGCTCAATCGGCACCTTGCAAGTAAAAGGCCCTAATGTTTTTAAAGGATATTGGCGCAACCCTGAAAAGACCAAACAAGAGTTTAAGCAGGACTATTTCATAACTGGTGACCTGGTCAATGAGGCTGATGATGGACGCATCAGTATAGTTGGCAGGAACAAAGATTTGATTATTTCTGGGGGATTCAATGTTTACCCCAAAGAGATCGAGCTCGTAATGGATGACTTCGAAACAATTGTTGAAAGCGCAGTAGTTGGTGTAAGTCATCCCGATTTTGGTGAAGCCGTTATTGCTATCGTAGTGCTTTCCGACCCAGGCGGGGACTTTAATGAGCAAAAGATGATTAATATGCTAAAAGATCAGCTGGCTTCTTATAAGGTGCCCAAGAAAATAATCATTCAGAATGAACTCCCCAGAAACACCATGGGTAAAGTCCAAAAGAACCTGCTGCGCGAAGAATACGGGAAATTGTTTATTTAAGAAGGGCTTTGCGACATCACAGTTTCCTCATGTGCCACCAGCAGATCCATTTGTGTAGAATTTAATTCACTCTCTTTCTGTGCAAATTTGAAATTATTCCTTATAATTCAGACAACTATAAGTTAGTAAGTATTCGCTTATTAAACTCTGGAAAAACTTATGACTCTGGATCTCGATGCAGCCAACAATATAGCCGGCGTTCTTACAGAGGCGCTACCGTATATTCAGCGCTTCACAGGCAAAACTATCGTTGTGAAATACGGTGGCAATGCCATGACAGATGAGACGCTGAAGAACAGCTTTGCCCGCGATATCGTGCTCATGAAGCTGGTAGGTATGCACCCTATTGTTGTGCATGGCGGCGGACCTCAAATCGGCGCCTTGTTGGAAAAGCTGAACATCAAAACAGATTTCGTTGATGGTATGCGAGTCACTGATAGCGCCACTATGGATGTCGTAGAAATGGTGCTTGGTGGCTTAGTGAATAAGAGCATCGTTTCACTATTGAATAAAAATGGCGGTAAGGCAATTGGCCTGACGGGCAAAGACGGCGACTTTATCCGTGCTCGAAAATTAAAAATGTCACGCCAAACTCCAGAAATGCAAGCGCCCGAAATTATAGATATTGGCCACGTCGGTGAGGTTGAGAGCATTAACCCTGAGATCATAGAAATGATCACTCAAAGCAATTTTATTCCCGTAATTGCCCCTATCGGCACGGGCGAAGATGGCTCTTCTTATAACATTAATGCCGATTTAGTTGCTGGCAAACTGGCCCAGTTGGTTCAGGCAGAAAAACTGGTGTTATTAACTAATATAGCTGGTGTTCAGGATAAGGCAGGCAATGTGTTGACAGGATTAAGCACTCAGGAAGTCGATGAGCTAATCGCCAACGGCACTATTCATGGCGGCATGCTGCCTAAAATCCGTTGTGCTCTAGACGCGGTTAATTCTGGCGTCAAAAGCGCACAAATAATTGATGGGCGTGTCCCCCATGCCGTATTACTAGAGATATTCACTAATAAAGGTATCGGTACTCAAATTAGCAACCGGCTTGAATCCATAAATTAATTAGGAGAGCAGGTATGGCAAGTAATGAGAAAATTTCCCGCCGCGATAATATCTTGCAAGTGCTTGCTCAAATGTTGCAGGAAAACCCTGGTGGACGCATTACAACTGCGACTCTTGCTGATAAAGTGGGCGTTTCAGAGGCCGCACTTTATCGGCACTTCCCTAGCAAAGCCAGAATGTTTGAAGGTTTAATCAATTTTATTGATTCAACCTTGTTTTCCCGAATAAACCGAATCATCAACGAAGAATCCACTGCCCTAAATCAGTGCGAAAAGATCATATTTTTGACCCTGACTTTTGCAGAAAAAAATCCCGGCATAACACGAGTTCTTAATGGTGACATTCTAACTGGGGAACCAGAACGCTTGCGTACGCAGGTCAGCCAAATTTTTGAACGATTGGAAACGCAATTAAAACAGCAGCTTAGAGAAGCTGAAATCAAAGAAGGCTTAAGGACTCAGCAAACAGTGACCGCAACAGCAAATTTATTGCTGGCTTTTACTGAAGGAAAAATTTCACAATATGTCCGATCTGATTTTAAGCGCTTACCAACAGAAGACTGGCGTGAACAGTGGCTTTTGTTAAAAGCTAATTTATTCTATATCCCGTAACTGGCTTTATAAGCCTTCATCGCTTCTAAACTATCGTCAAAGCTTCTGTCTTCTTTCTGGCTGAGATAATCTAAAATTTGTTGCAAGTTAATTATACTTATTACTGGCATATCATAGTCGGTTTCAATTTCCTGAATCGCCGACAATTCACCTTTACCTTTTTCCTGCCTATCCAGAGCAACAACAACACCCGTTGCTTCAGCCCCTGCTTCATCTATCAAGCCCATTACTTCCCTGATAGCAGTGCCTGCCGTTATAACATCATCAATAATCAACACCTTGCCAGCCAATTTGGCCCCAACAATGTCCCCCCCCTCGCCGTGATCTTTAGCTTCTTTACGATTAAAACAGTAGGGTTTATTGATTCCAAAATCTTGGCTTAAAGCGATTGCCGTTGAGGCAACCAGAGGGATGCCTTTGTACGCGGGCCCAAACAATACATCGAAGTCCAAATTTGCTTCCGCTATTGCAGCTGCATAACTTCTACCAACCTGTGTGAGTGAAGCGCCTGAATTAAATAAGCCTGCATTAAAAAAATAAGGGCTCTTGCGGCCGGACTTTAGAGTAAATTCTCCAAAGCTCAGAATGTCTTCACTAGTGGCAAAATCTAGAAACTGAGTCTGAAAGTGTTTCATATTAAATAGTCAGTGCTTCTTGCTGAACTGAGAAAAGTTGCACAATACCACTTTGCGCTAATGAGATCAGCTGGCTCAACTCATCCGCGCTAAACTCGCCAGCTTCACCAGTTCCCTGAACCTCGATGAAACCACCATTACTTGTCATAACAACATTCATATCGGTTTCCGCGGCGGAATCTTCCAAATAATCCAGATCTAGCACTGGAACGCCTTGGTAAATGCCAACGGATACCGATGCGATCATTTGTTTTAAAGGCATCTGTTTAATTAGCCCTTTATCTTGCATAACATTTAAAGCATCTACCAAAGCAACACAAGCGCCTGTTATTGAGGCTGTCCGTGTGCCCCCATCTGCCTGAATGACATCACAATCTATTTTAAGAGTATTCTCGCCTAGCTTTGTCATATCCACCGCCGCTCTCAAAGAGCGACCTATCAAGCGTTGAATTTCTTGCGTGCGCCCGCTTTGTTTTCCCCTAGCTGCTTCCCTATCCATGCGCGAGCCAGTTGAGCGTGGCAACATGCCATATTCTGCTGTTACCCAGCCTCGCCCTTTGCCTTTTAAAAATCTGGGGACATTCGTTTCCAGACTTGCAGTGCACAAGACTTTGGTGTCTCCGAACTCAACCAATACTGAACCCTCAGCATGCTTAGTATAATTTCGTGTAATTTTGATTTTTCGTAACTCATCAGCAGTTCTTCCGCTTGGACGGTTCAGTTCAGACATACTTACCCCAATTGATTTTTAATCGTTTATTAAAATTCATTGTAATGGCTAGCTGCCCATCTGGAAATGAATTTTATAAAATCAGGCAAATCCGCTATAGTGCATGCCTTAATTTTTGGTATAAAGCAGCAAAATGACACAAAGCATGACGGCCTTTGCACGGCAACAGGCAGAACACGAGTGGGGAACTTTAGTTTGGGAGATTCGTTCTGTTAACCACCGCTATCTTGAAACAAATTTAAGACTCCCTGAATCCTTACGTTCGGCCGAAACACTTTGCCGAGATTTACTACGAAAAAAGTTAAGCAGAGGTAAAGTAGATGCGCAATTGAAGTTTACTCCAAACCCAGCTGCCAGCTCTATTAGTGTTGATCAAAATCTACTGAATCAAATTACCGAAGCCAATGCTGAAATTTCTAAGCTCATGCCAGATCTACAACAGCCAAGCACTCTTGATATCTTACGTTGGCCTGGCATAACGCAAGAAAGCCAACAGGATGCTAAAGAAATCGAATCTGAATTAGTTTCTTTGTTTAACCTCTGCTTAAATGGTTTGCAAGAACAAAGAGAAAAGGAAGGCGCTCACTTAAAGCACTTTATTGAGCAAAGGTTAGATAGTATCTCCAAAATAGTAGATGACATAAAACATGCTATGCCTGATATCTTGCAAAGCCAGCACAGCAGACTCAAAGACGCATTAGCTGAATTAGCTGAGTCACTTGATCCTGCCCGACTAGAGCAGGAAATGGTTTTGCTTGCACAAAAAGCCGACATTTCTGAAGAAACCGATCGCCTGCAAGCGCATGTTCAGGAAGTAAGCAATATCCTTAGCCAAACTGGTGCCGTAGGTCGTAAACTAGACTTTTTGATGCAAGAGCTAAATCGTGAAGCCAACACCATATGCTCTAAAGCCGTTGTGATAGAGACCACTTTAAATGCTGTTGAGCTCAAAGTTTTGATTGAGCAGATGCGCGAACAAATACAAAATATTGAATAGCTGATTAACGTCTAACTTATGTCTTTAGGTTCACTTATTTTAATCTCCGCTCCTTCTGGAGCCGGAAAAACATCTTTAGTCGATGCACTGATAAAAGCTGCAAATAACAGCGAGAACGAAAAACTTTGTGTTTCAATTTCCCACACTACCCGGCCGATGAGGCCTGGTGAGATTGATGCAAGCAACTATCATTTTGTCAGCTCGAAAGTCTTTGCTCAAATGGTTGAGAAAGCAGAATTTCTGGAACATGCCGAAGTTTTTGGCAATAATTACGGTACGTCCAAAGCATGGGTTGATGAGCGCTTGCAGCAAGGCTGCAATGTGATTCTAGAGATAGACTGGCAAGGCGCAGATCAAGTAAAAAAAATTATGCCCGAAGCGGTCAGTATTTTTATCTTGCCCCCTTCTTTGGAGGCCTTACGAGCAAGATTAACTTCCAGAGGTCAGGATGACTCTAGCGTTATCGAAAAACGCATGTCTGAGGCAGTTAGTGAGCTATCTCACTATGCTCAAGCAGATTATTTGCTCATCAATGATAATTTTGAAGCTGCCTTGAAAGGCCTTATGGATATCATCCATGGTCAGTATAAGCCTTCAGCTAGTGATAAAGCCTCTTTAGCCGCGTTATTGCAAAGCTTGCTACCATAATTCTAATAAACACTTTATAATTGCCGCCCCTGAAAAATCAGAGGATTTTCTCTCTAGCTATGGCTCTAAAGCCTAAACAGGATACAAAATGGCACGAATTACGGTTGAAGATTGTTTAGAACATGTAGAAAACCGCTTTGAACTGGTTATGGTCGCCAGCAAACGCGCTCGTCAAATTCAAACTGGCGGCAAAGATCCTCTGGTATCTGAAGATAATGACAAGCCTACAGTGCTTGCTTTACGTGAAATCGCGGATGAACTTGTAGACGCATCAATTTTAATTGATACTGCTCAGATAGAAGCTGAGGAAAGTGTTGCTAACCTAGAAGCCAGCGAAGCAGATGCTGCAAGCGCTCCTAAAAATGACATCTCAATTGAAGATGCTATGGATGCAGAACTGATTCCTGAAGAGACTGACAATACTGCTAACTCTGCTGATGTCGACGGAGAAAGTGAAGAGCAGTAGAGATACCTCCGGCCTCTACTGTCTTTAAGTGGAGGCTAAAATTAACACCATTGACTCTCTATCTGAAAGCCTGACTGAGTACCTGGAATCTGACCAGGTAAACTTAGTGCGGCGTGCCTATTATTATGCCGAACAGGCGCATGATGGGCAATTCCGTATTTCTGGAGATCCTTATGTAACTCACCCCTTGGCTGTCGCTGGAATTTTACGTGAAATGCACATGGATCATCAAAGTGTTGCCGCGGCCATGCTGCACGACGTCATTGAAGATACTGGTTTGTCTAAAGAAGCTATTTCTGGTCAATTTGGAAGCTCAGTCGCCGATATTGTAGATGGGGTTAGTAAATTAAACCGTATCGAATTTAGTTCACAGGCTGAAGCACAAGCGGAAAATTTTCAAAAAATGGCTTTAGCCATGGCAAAGGATATCCGCGTGATCCTGGTGAAGCTAGCAGACCGCATGCACAATATGCGAACCCTTTCTGCACTCAAACCTGAAAAACAACGCCGTATTGCCCTTGAAACCCTTGATATTTATGCTCCTATTGCTAATCGCCTTGGCATGAATAATATGCGGATTGAATTTGAAGAAAGGGGTTTCGAGGCCCTTTATCCCATGCGTGCTCGTAGACTAGAGGCCGCCGTGAAAAGCATTGCTGGAAATCGCAAAGCAATTGTTTTACAAATTGAATCTGCTCTGACTGCATGCTTGCAAAGAGAAAACCTCCCAGGAAGGGTCTTAGGTAGAAAAAAACACATCTTTAGCATCTATAACAAAATGCGCGAGAAACGTATTTCTTTCCGTGAAATAACAGATGTTTTTGCCTTTCGCATTGTTACTGATGAAGTTGATACCTGTTACCGAATTTTAGGCGCAGTACATAATCTCTACAAACCTGTGCCGGGTCGTTTTAAAGATTATATTGCTATCCCCAAAGTTAATGGCTATCAATCACTACATACAACCCTGTTTAGCATTCATGCCATACCTATTGAAATTCAGATTCGCACTGAAGATATGGAGGCCATGGCAAATAACGGCATCGCAGCGCATTGGCTGTATAAATCAGAAGAAGAGATGCCCAACCAAAGTCATATCCGTGCCAGGCAATGGGTGCAAGGCCTGTTAGAGATGCAAAAACAAGCAGGAGACTCCCAGGAGTTTGTCGAGCATGTAAAAACTGATTTATTCCCCGACGAAATTTATGTGTTTACGCCTAAAGGCGCCATACTAGAATTACCTGCCGGATCTACCGCCGTAGATTTTGCTTATGCCGTCCACACTGATGTTGGCAACTCCTGTGTTGCCTGTCGCATCAATCGTCGTCTGGCACCATTAAGTCAAATTTTACAAAGCGGACAAACCATAGAAATAATAGCTTCTGGCGCTTATCCAAATCCGGCTTGGCTAAATTTTGTAGTTACCGGCAAGGCCCGAAGCAATATACGGCATTATTTGAAAAACCAACGCCGTTCTGAAGCCATCACTCTTGGTAGACGCCTGCTGAATAAAACACTTGCCGGTTTTGGGTATAACCTTTCTAATATCCCGAAAAATAAAGTTGGCGGATTACTGGAAGAAACTGATTTCGATGTGCTTGATGATTTGCTAGAGGATATCGGCCTTGGTAATCGTATGGCCTATATCGTTGCTCGTCGTCTATTGCCAGATGATGGCAAACACTTACATGAATCAGGTGAAAATGATTCCGCATTAGCCATTCATGGCGCTGAAGGGATGGTCATGTCTTTTGCGAAATGTTGTCACCCAATTCCTGGCGACCATATTGTTGGTTATATCAGTTCAGGCAAGGGAATGGTTGTGCATCTTGAAAGCTGCAACAATGTAGCTGAAGTAATTAATGACCCCAAAAAACATTTGGCTCTACGTTGGGACCCTGTTGTAGAAGGGGAATTTCCAGTTGAGCTGCGCGTAGAAATCGAACACCAGCGCGGTCTAATAGCCACTCTGGCTAATGTCATTACTTCCAATGAGGCGAATATTGATAAAATAAGCACCTCAGATCGCGACGCCCAATTCAGTATTGTTTATCTGACCATTAATGTCAGAAATCGAATTCATTTGGCAAATGTAATGAAAAAAGTTCGAGTAATTAAGTCAGTTATAAAAGTCAGCCGTATTAAAAATTAACTTAAGCATTAATTTTTTGTTGCTTGATCATTTCTTCAGTGTCTAACACAAACCTTTTAGCCTCATCGCTTGGAACACCTTGACTAAAAATGAACCCCTGCACAACTGGGCACTTCAACTGGCGTAAATAACGCAGCTGATATTCTTGCTCTACACCTTACGCTATCATTTCTAGCTTTAAGCCTTTAGAAATATGTGCAATTGCTTCAATAATTGAACGGTCTGTTCCCAGCTCCATATCTTGAATAAAACTTCGGTCTATTTTTAAACGATTCAAAGGAAGTTTTTGTAAAAGGCTTAAAGATGAATAGCCTGTTCCAAAGTCATCAATAGCAATACTTACGCCAACGTCATGTAGCTGCCTAAGCTTGTCAATAGAGCTATCAATATCACGCATTAAAATACTTTCTGTCACTTCTATTTCTAAAGAGCCTTTTGGGGTTCTATATTTTTTTAGTGCTTTCACAATTTTATCGACAAAATCTTTTTGTTCAATTTCCTTGCCAGAAAAATTTACAGAAAATTTAGTTACATGAATACCTTGCTCTTGCCAGTCGTGCATTTCTGAAAGCGTTTCTTCTAATACCCAATCACCAAGCTCGCAAATTAATCCGGACTCTTCCGCAACAGATAAAAAATGTGATGGCGAAAGTAAGCCTTGAGTTGGGTGATTCCATCTAAGAAGGGCTTCTACACCACAGACTTCTCCAGAATTAAGGTCAATCTGAGGCTGATAAAAAACTTCAAACTGTTTTTCTTTAATACCTATACGAATTTCATTTTCAATATTCAACAATAAATTATTTTTCACGCTCATATTGTCTTCATATAAATGATAACTATTTTTGCCTTGGTCCTTTGTATGGTACATCGCGACATCAGAATGTTTTATTAATGTTTCCGCGTTATCACCATCGCGAGGATAGATAGAAACACCTACACTAACTGTTAGATATAATTCATGCCCTTCAACCTTAAAGGGCTTTTTAATTGTTTCCACAACCTTATTTCCAACCGCGTGCACATCAGACTCTAATTGCATATGCGGCAATAACACGATGAATTCATCTCCACCTATTCGAGCGATAGAGTCCCCCTCTCTAAGGCAAGAACTTAATCGCTCGCCCACCCGTTTTAAAAGCTCATCTCCGATTGAATGGCCCAGGCTATCGTTGACTATTTTGAAGCGATCCAGATCAAGAAATAAAATAGCTAAACTATGGTCGTCTCGTTTGGCATTGCTAATTGCAGTACTCAAACAATCTAAAAATAAGGCTCTATTAGGCAAGCCAGTTAACAAGTCATGATAGGCTTGAAAGTGAATTAATTTTTCCGAAGACAAGCGTTCCGTGATATCTCTTGCTACAACATAAGTTCCAGAAAAATTCTTTTCTTTCTCTTCATCATGCTCATGCTCATAGACTCCAGCTGAACTTAGTTCAATAGCAATTTTATTTTTATCACTCTCAAAATGCTTGCCGGGCTTACACGTTAGCCAAATTTCTTCTTCACTTGTAGCTCTAGCCCCCTCTCTTCTTTCCAGAAAACAGTGAGAAGCTTGCTCTAAACATGATGGCTCAACCACGTATGAATAATGTTCACCAATTAGCTCATCTTTGCTATAACCCAATATTTCTTCAGCTCTATTATTGGCAAAAACAAAATGCCCCTGTTTGTCGACAATAAAAATTATATCAGGAGAACTTTCAACCATGAAGCGGTGTAATTTTTCAGATCTTTCGAGCTTCTTACGTAAAGTCAGAAAGCTTTTTTCTAGTTCTTGTTTGTTCAACGCATTTTGAACAGAATTAATTAGAGCATCATATTCATAGGGTTTTTGCAGAAAATCAAATGCGCCCAAAAGAAAAGCCTGACTAACAGCATCGAACCCGGTCTCGCCACTAATAACTAACATTGTAGTGTTTAGACCTTCTTGATTAAAAAACTCCATGACCTCATGGCCACTGACTCCTGGCATATTCAAATCGAGAATGGCCAAATCAAAATTTTGTGCTTTTAATTTCTCAATGGCCTGCTCACCATTTTGCGCAGTAGAGACATCATAGCCCGAAAGTTCTAGTAACTTTTTGCCGCTTTCCAGCAACTCTATTTCATCATCAACCAGTAATAATTTAACGCTTGAAGTCATAGACCTTACTCTCAGAGTCACTTGTGTTTACATTATCCACATCATCATTGCTTTTTGGCAATGGCGATCCCTCTGGCCGCGGCAACAATAAAGCAAAAGTAGTTCCGCGTTGATCACTTTGGCAGCTAATAATGCCTCCGAGCTCTTCTACAAAATTTTTCACAACAGCTAGTCCGGAACCAGTATGGCTATCATCCTTACTCGTATTGCCCGGCATAAATAAATTTTGCATTATGCTTTCCGTTATTCCCGGCCCATTATCAATTATATTAATCATCACGTAGTTGACCTGGTTCATATTTAAATTACTACGTGTTTCAACTTTTATTGCGCCGTTTTCTACACAAGCTTCTGCTGCATTTTTAAGTAAGTTTATTAAGATTTGCTTGAGAGAGTTTTCTTTGCCTAAGATAAATGGCAACTTTGGATCTAAATCTAACTCAATCGTTATAGCTTTTTCTTCAGGTATCGAGGCAGAAAAAACTTTGTTGATCCCAGTGATAATTTTATTCAAGTCTAGAGAGCTTGCTTTGTCCTCTGGTTCAGAATTATTACCAAGCTTATTAAGTATTTGTCTGACGCGTTCAATTTCAGTTTCAATTACTTTAATCTCTTCGTGCAGCTCTGAATCTTCTTCTTGTTTTAAGCTTAATATTTTCATGTAATTTTTAATAATACTTAAAGGGTTATTAGCCTCATGCACAGCTTCCCGAATTTTTTGTTGATAGTAAAACTCCTGATTATTAATTGCGCTGTGGGCGGTGAGTACTTCTTGCTCAATATATAACTGATGCAAAGTATTTCTTAAGGTCGTTTCTTGTAAATATGCTTTCCCCCCCATCTCGTTAACCCCAAACACTACTAGGGCTACTACTTTATTTTTATAAATAACAGGGTCACAAAGTAATGCTGTCTTACCAAGAGCTTTTAAAATTTGAAGATCTGCTACTTT
>Ga0055584_100003054_pt1 | contig 16549 bp, 13 predicted proteins | sample OSDHelmetaG_FD_58716 | JGI IMG/M metagenome (GOLD analysis project Ga0055584, IMG submission 58716) | Pelagic marine sediment microbial communities from the LTER site Helgoland, North Sea, for post-phytoplankton bloom and carbon turnover... | ecosystem: Environmental > Aquatic > Marine >... | reverse complement strand
TATTATTATTAAAAATTATAGATAGTTGTATAAATTTAAAGTATTAGTTTGGAAATGGCTATTTTTAAAGAGTTATTCTGTAATTAGTTTTATTGAATTAAGTAATAATTGCTAGTAATTAAGAAATGTGAGAATTATAGTGTAGCATTGATAAATTAACGGAATATCTTGTCTTTTATAAGAGGGTCAGGAAATAAAAAAATCTCTTAAAGAGATAGTTGAAATTAAATGCAATAATTTAATCCTTAATTTAGTATAGATATCTACGCTCCTCATTAAAAGTATGTATATTTCCCTAAAATTAACTTAATAATATATTTTTCTATATAAAAATGCCCCTCTTTAACTTGTGTTTTTTTAACTACAATTTAAAGGGGGGCATTCTATTTGCTAACTATTATATTATTGAAGATAGGGTAGTGTCTCTGCCAATAAAGTTTTTAATGTGGTTTTTTTCATTTCATTGTTCATTGCTACTTGAATTTTTAGTAAGTGATCATCAAGAATGGTATGAATATTTTTTCCTACAGGACAAGTACAATTTGGATTCTCTTGAAAACTAAATAAAAATTTTTCATCAGCTTCAACTGCAATAAATATATCTAATAAAGTGATTTCTGAAAAATCTTTAGCTATACTTGAACCACCTATTCCAGCTTTTGTTGTTATTAGATTTGCTTTCTTTAATTGTCCTAATACTCTTCTTATTACTACTGGATTAGCATTTACACTGGATGCTATAAAGTTTGAAGTTACTTTAATTTTATCTGAGTAACATGCAATACATAACATTGTTTGGATTGCTATTGTAAATCTTGAGGTTACTTTCATGACCTATACCTCCATTTTCATATGATATCATAGTATGTTGTAATGTCAATAATTACATCAATAACTGTATTATAAACAAATATTTATTTAGGTGGAATTAACTAATGGAAATGATATGATTATTATTTTGCTTTTTTATGATAGAATTAATTTAGTTATAAATTTTATTTAAGTAAGGTGGGGTTACTATGGATATTAGAATTGAGAAAATAATTAATTTATTAATTAATAGAGAAGATTTTTTATCTCTTAGGGAGATTTCTGCACTTAATAATTGCAGTAGAAGAACAGTTTATTATGATCTTGATAAAATTAATGAGTTATTGAAAGACTGTGGCCTTGAAGAATTAAATATTATTCGCAATAAGGGAATAATATTATCAAAAAAACAAAAGGAAAAAATTTTAATTAAGTTGCCTACTATTCAGAATAATAACCATTTTTTTTCTCCTATGGAAAGAGTTAAAATTATAATTTGTACAGTTTTAAAACGAGATAAGAAAATCTTTGTTGAGGACTTTGGTGTTTTATGTAAGGTTAGTCGCAATACTATCTTAAATGATATTAAAGTTGTTCAAAGATTAGTAAATGAATCAGATTTGAATTTTGTGTATAGTAAAGATAAGGGCTACTATATTGAAGGTAATGTTGTTAGAAAAAGATCATTATTTTTTCTTTACTTTAATGATCTTTATCGTGACTATCGTAATGGTTTGATCCATCTTGATCATTTAGATATTATTAAAGATTATGTTTATAGAATTAATTGTATAGAAAATGAATTAGGTTATGAATTTGTATCTTCTATTACCTATTCTATAGCAGTGTTTTTTTCTACAATCAATGAAAGAAGAGATTTAATTTCTTTTAGTGAATCTGAAGTATTAGAGATTTCAAAAACAAAGGAATTTGAATTAGTTTCAAAGTACTTTAGTCAAATATCATCCTTTGAACAGTTATATATGACACTTCATTTATTAGGATCAAGATTACAAACTGCTATCTTTAAAATAGATAATGAAAATGATAATGAAACTTATGATCTAGCGTGTGATTTAGTTGAAGAATTTTCTAGAATATCGAATATTGAATTTAATGATAGAAGCAGTCTTGAAGAGGCTATCTATGTTCATTTTAAAAGCTCTCTTTATCGTTTTAGATATGGAATTCAAATTGGTAATCCGCTACTTAATGATATTAAAAGAGAATATAAATACCTTTTTAATGTAACTAAAAAAGCTGTAGAATATCTAGAGCAACAATTAGCTTTACCCATTAGTGATGCGGAAATAGCTTATCTTACCTTACACTTTGGAGGAGCAATTAAAAAGAATAAAAATAAAAATCAACGAATATTAGTTGTTTGTCCTAACGGAATATCAACATCAAAGATGTTGCTTGCGGAAATTAAAGCGATGACAAGTGAAAACTGTATAATAGAAGTTGCAACTATTACTAATATCAATGATGATGATTATGACGTTGTAATTTCAACAGTTGGAAATGTTAAGTTAAAAAATATGACTAAGTTAATCGTGGTAAATCCGATCATTACTGATATTGATCGAATTGCAATTATGAAGCGTTGTATGGTTAGAAGAGAAAATATTTTAGAAAAAGAAATGTTGTTTAAACAACTAAAAAATTACATTAAAGAAGATAAACTAAAAATTGCAAAGTCAATTATTTATCATAGCAGTAACAATGATAATTTAAAGATTATGGATTCTAATTTATCATTTTATAGTGTTGTGAAAAAGGGGTTATTCTTACAAGAAGAAAAGAATGTTAGCTGGGAAAAATCAATTTATGATGTCTGTGATTTATTAGAAAAAAAGAGCTATATTAATGAGTTTTATAGCCAAAATATTATTAAACAACTTAATCTTTATGGACCATATATGTTTGTTGCAGATGGCGTAATTGTTGCACATAGTAAGATAAGTGATGGTTCATTAAAATTAGGGTTGGCTATTGGTTTCTATCCAAATGGTGTCAAATTTGAGAGAAATAAAATTGCTAAATTAGTAATGGTGTTGGCTTGCCAAGACCAAAGTAGTCATCTATCAATTATCTCAGACATTATAACTTTGTTCTCTCAACCAGAAAATATTGTTTTGTTAAAAAAAGCAAAAACAACTAAGGATTTAAATAGCATTCTAGAAAAAGTTTCAATAAATAATAAAGATGATTATTAAAAATAGCTTTATTTATAACTAAATATAAAGAATTACAGACCGTTGCACACTTTTGTGCAAGATTTTGGTCTGTTTTTTTTTTTTGATAATTTCTATAATTTAAATGTAAACAAAAGAGGTGATTATTATGAGTGACATCCTAAAACTGGAAAATATCAAAATTATTGATTCTGTAAAGGATTGGAAGGAGGCAATAAATGTTTCTTTACAAGAATTGGTAAAACAGGGCTACTGTAGTGATAATTATGTTGACGGTGTATTTAGCAATACTGAAAAATATGGACCCTATTATGTTTTGTGTGAAAATTTGGCATTAATTCATGCATCAAGTGATCAAGGAGCCATTAGAAGTCAAATTGCTATTACTTTATTGAATAAGCCAATTAAATTTAAAGAAGATGGTTTAGATGTTAGGTTACTAGTTGCCCTAGTAGCTACAGATTCAGAAAGTCATTTACATGCACTTCAAGCGCTCTCTACAATTTTTGAAAAACAAGAAAGTATTAATCAAATTTTAAACGCAAAATCTGAGCAAGTTATTTATGATATGTTTATTGCTCTGATGAATAATTAATTAAGAAAGAAGGAGAAAATCATATGTTTTTAATTGATGTAATTGTTAACATTCTATCAACGCCAGCAATTCTTGTTGGTCTTCTAGCATTTATTGGTTTGCTTTTACAGAAAAAAGCAAAAGATCAAGTTATTAAAGGAACTATAAAAACTATCGTAGGATTTATTGTTTTAGGAGCTGGGGCAGATTTCTTAGTTGGTGGTTCACTAAATGATTTTGGAACAATCTTTAATTTTGCATTTAATATGCAAGGGGTAGTTCCAAATAATGAAGCAATTGTTGCAACAGCATTAGTCGATTATGGTCAAGCAACAGCGTTAATTATGTGTTTCGGGATGATTTCAAACTTAATTTTAGCTCGATTCAGTAGAATGAAATATGTATTTTTAACAGGACATCATACTCTATATATGGCTTGTTTAATTGCTGTAATCTTAACAGCAGGTGGACTTAGTGGTGCAACATTAATTATTGCTGGTTCATTATTATTAGGATTAATCATGGTATTATCACCTGCAATTTGTCAACCTACAATGGAAAAAATAACTGGTACACCAGATTTAGCTTTTGGTCATTTTGGTGGAGTAGGTTATTGGTTATCTGCTCAAGTTGGTAAGTTATTTAAAGGTACAAAATCAAGCGAGGAAATTAAATTTCCTAAGGGATTATCATTTTTGAGAGATACTACAGTTTCAATTGGTTTGACAATGGTTGTATTCTTTATCATCGTAACTGCAGTCGCAATGTTAAACGGTGGTATGAGTGACCCTGTTATATCTCAATTCTTTATCGGTGGAGAAACTAGAACTCATTGGATTGTATGGGCATTTATGAGAGGTTTAAATTTTGCCGGTGGTGTTTATATTATATTAAGTGGTGTTAGATTAATTATTGGGGAAATTGTTCCAGCCTTTAAGGGTATTGCTGAAAAATTAGTTCCAAATGCAAAACCAGCTTTAGATTGTCCAGTAGTTTTCCCTTATGCACCTAATGCAGTTTTAATTGGGTTCTTAGTTTCATTCTTAGGTGGTATTGTTGGATTATTTGTATTAGGATTTATTAATAAGGCCTTAATTCCAGTAGCATTAATCTTACCTGGAGTAATTCCTCATTTCTTCTGTGGAGCAACATCTGGTGTTTTTGGAAATGCTCAAGGAGGTATTAAAGGTTGTATTGCCGGATCATTTGTTCATGGATTATTAATTACTTTCCTACCAGCTATTTGTATGCCAGTAATGGGTGCGTTAAAATTTGCAAATACCACATTTAGTGATGCTGACTTCTCAGTTGTAGGAATTTTTATTGGTAATGTTGCTCAGTATGTACAAGGATTTGGATTGTTAGTATTTATTATAATTTTATACATAATTCCAATTGCTTATAACTTATTAGCACCAAAAAAAGCATAATATAAATTATAGTCAAAAATATATAATTCTATATATTTTTGGCTACTTTAGAAAAGGAAGGTTATTATGAAAGTTGAAAAAATAATGTGTTGTTGTGGTTCTGGTTTAGGATCAAGTATGCTAGTTAGGATGAATGTTGAATCAATTCTTAAGAAACATGGTGTTGACCGTGAAATAGAAGTTATCCATTCTTCGGTTTCTGATGCAGTTGAAACAGCAGCTGATTTATTCGTTGTTGGTTCTGATTTAGAAGAGTTTGTACAACATTTACCAAATAAAATCATTTTATCAAATATTATGGATAAGGTAGAACTTGAGAATAAATTAAAAGAAAAGTTGGATTTATAAGATGACTGATAAAAACATCGAATATTTAGCGAAATCTATAAGGTATGATTGCTTAAAGATGTTATATCATTGTGGATATGGTCATCTGGGTGGTTCTTTTTCAATAATTGAATTATTAGCAGTTTTATATTCTAAACATATTAAATATGACCCTAAAAATCCGAATTGGGATCAAAGAGATTACTTGGTTTTATCAAAAGGACATGCAGGACCAGCTTTATATAGTACTTTAGCCAACTTAGGTTTCTTTGATAAAAAAGTACTAATGACTTTAAATCAGGGGGGAACTAAATTACCTTCTCATGCAGATAGAAACTTAACAACAGGAATTGATGTAACTACTGGCTCCTTAGGACAAGGTACTTCAAAAGCAGCAGGTCTAGCAATGGGATTTAAAAAGTTAAAAAAAAGTAATTATGTGTATTTAATTGTTGGAGATGGAGAACTAAATGAAGGACAATGTTGGGAAGCTTTTCAATTCATAGCAAATTATTCTTTAAATAATTGTGTAGTTATTATTGATGATAATAAAAGACAATTAGATGGATATACTAAGGATGTTATAAATCCTTTTGATATCAAAAAGAAAATGGAATCTTTTGGTTTCTTTACTAGAAAAGTCAAAGCTAATAATATTGATGAAATAGATAAGGAGTTAAATATTTTAAAATCACATAAAAGTCAAGCAGTGTGTTTAATCTTAGATAGTATTAAAGGTCAAGGTATAAAATATTTTGAAGAATTAAATGAAAATCATTCTGTAAAATTCAATAACGAAAGAATTATCAAAGAGACTGAATTGGCTTTAGCTAATCTTAGAGAAGAGTTAAAGGGAGGAAGTTATCATGATTAAAATAGTTGATGATCTTAATATTAAAGGTGATGAACTTAGAAAAGTAATTGCTAATACAATTATTGAATTAAGTAAAGATGATTCTAAAATTATTGCTTTAGAAGCAGATTTAGGAGCAGCTAGTTATTTTAATGAAATAAGTAGGGTTAGGCCTGAGAATTTTCTTCAATGCGGGATTAGTGAAGCTAATATGATTGGGGTGGCATCAGGTTTGTCATTGTTGGGATTTAAACCATTAGTGCATTCTTTTGCTCCGTTTATTACTAGAAGATGTTTTGATCAAATTTATATGTCAGCAGCTTACTCAAAAAACAATGTTAATATTTATGGTTCTGATCCAGGATATATGGCAGCTGCAAATGGTGGTACTCATACTAGTTATGAAGATATTGCTTTAATTGGTTCGATTCCTAATTCAATAATTTGTGATGGAACTGATGCTATTTTGACAGAATTTATTATTAGAGAATTTATGAAAAGAGATGGTGTTAACTATCTAAGAGCTAATAGAAAAGCTGCATACAATATCTATGATAAAGAAAGTACTTTTGAAATGGGGAAAGCTAATCTTTTAAGAGAAGGTAGTGATATTTTAATTATTTCTTCAGGAGAATTAGTTAGGGATTGTTTAATAGCTAGTGAAAAACTTAAGGAACTTGGAATAAGTGTTTGTATATTAGATATGTTTACAATTAAACCTATAGATAAGGCAGCAATTATTAAATATGCAGAAGGTAAAAAAATAGTTTTAACCTATGAAAATCATAATGTTGAAAATGGCTTGGGTTCAAGAGTTGCAAATGTTTTATCAGAAAATTCAAAGATGCCAAGATTGGTTAGAATTGGTGTAGATAATAGGTTCGGTCAAGTTGGACCGGTTGACTATCTTAAAAAAGAATATGGTTTTACTGTTGAAAATATAGTTAACCATATAATAAAAGAAATTAAATAATTAGATATTTTATTTGAATTTTAAGATATTATACTTTAAAAGGATTATAAAGAGTACATTAAGTAGATTTAACTTAATGTACTCTTCTTTTTATTATCTTAGATAGACTTATACTACTTCTCTCCACATTTTACTTCGATTTATAATTAAAAACTCAATACTCTTTTTTTCCTTTGAAAAATTATCTGTCAAAAGAAATAAGAATATTGAGTACCTGTATTAGGTGATTATTATTTATTATAGGCTTTTATTTCTTTTTTTATAAGGCCCTTAACATAATTGGATGCAGGACTTTTGATTATTTCCTCTGGAGTTGCAAATTGTTCAATTTTACCTTTATCCATAATTAGAACTTTGCTAGCAAGTGTTAATGCTTCATTAACATCATGAGTAACGAACAATACTGTAATGTTGGTTTTTTTGTGGATTTCTAAAATTTCTTTTTGTAGTGAGTAACGAGTTATTTCATCAACGGAACCAAAAGGTTCATCCATTAGTAAGATATCTGGACTTGCAGCTAAGGATCTTGCAATCCCGACTCTTTGCTGTTGCCCTCCTGATAATTCATCAGGATACCTTTGTAATAGATCTCTATCTAATCCGACAATATTCATCCATTTTTCAACAGCTTGATTAGTTCTTTCTCTATCTGATTTATTTAAAAGATTTGGTACATAGGCAATATTTTCTCTAACTGTCATGTTAGGAAATAATACAGATCCTTGGATGGAGTAGCCAATATTTCTTCTTAATTTAACAATATCCTTATTCCTAATATTTTCTCCATGAATGTAAATATCTCCCTCAGTAGGAATAATCAAACCGTTAATCATTTTTAAAATTGTTGTTTTTCCAGATCCGGATGTTCCTAAAACGGTTATAAATTCTCCATTTTTAATTTTAAGGTTAAAATCTTTTATTATTTCATTGTTACCATATGACATTCCGATATTTTTATATTCAATTGCTGTATTTGTCATTTAATCAACCTATTAAACCTTTCTCTTTTAAAAAGCTCATTGCCACTTCATAGGGACTTTCATTTTCTTCTTCAACTTGATAATTCATTTCTGCCATTTCGCTATCCGTAATTAAATTATTGAATTTAATAAGAACAGATATTAACTCTGGATATTTAGCTAAGGTTTCATTTCTAATTACGGTACCAGCCATATAAGATGGGTAAAAATCAAGATTGTCTTCTAAAACTACAACATCTGAATTTGCCAATTGCCCATCAGTAGTAAAGATATTCATTACATCTATTTTTCCTTCATTAATTGCTTGATATTTTAGTCCGATATCCATGTCTTTTGTTGAAGAGAAACTTAGTCCGTATTTATCACTTAGTGCAGCAAAACCGTCTTCTCTTTCAAAGAAATCATATTCGCCACCAAATATTAGTTGACCATTTAATTTAGCTAAATCTGCTATAGTTTTCAAATTATACTTATCGGCAATTTCTCTTCTAACTACTACGCCATAAGTATTGTTAAATCCAAACATAGACTCCCAATTTAAATTTAGTTTATCGTTATAACTTTGTTGCAGTTGATCAAACTGATCCTCGTTATAGATTGAATCATTTTTAAGAACTAAATTCCAACCTGTTCCAGTGTATTCTGGATAGAGATCAAATTCTCCATTTTCAATTGCCGGTTGAATATTTGAGGTTCCACCCCCGACTCCTTGAGTTACATTAACCTCAATATTTGTATCATTCTCAATCATTATTTCAAGCATATTACCAATAATAAACTGTTCTGTCATAGGTTTTGTCGCTAAATTAATTGTATCAGTTTCTTTTTTGAAATATGGAATAATTATAGAAATTAAAACAGCTAAAACTATGGATATTAAAAAAATTGAAGGAATTTTTATATTTTTTCTTTTAGCTATATTTTTTTCTAAAAATCCTAAAATAAAATCAAGTAAAAGAGCTAATATAGCAATAAGAAACGATCCAATTATTGTCATATTAACATTATTAGTTGTTATTCCTCTGTAGATTGCTACACCTAAACCACCGGCACCAATAAAAGATGCTATACCTGCTAAGGCTACAGTCATTACAACCATTGAACGAATCCCACTTATAATATAGGGTATAGCTAATGGTATTCGTATTTTAAAAAGTAATTGAAGTTTAGTAGAACCCATTCCAGTTGCAGCCTCAATTATTCTAGGGTCAACATTCTTAATACCAGTATAGGTGTTTCTCACCATTGGTAATAAAGCATATATTGTTAATGCAATAATTGCACTATTATTTCCAATCCCAGATAATGGAATTAAAAATCCTAACATTGATATAGCGGGAATTGTATAAAGTAAGTTAATAATTGCAAGGATAAATTTGGCTATTTTCTCTCTTTCAGAAATAAAAATACCGATTACTCCCCCTATTATAATTGCAATGGTAATAGCGATAACTGATATTTGAATATGTTGAATTAAAAGATTCATAAAAAAATCGAAGTCTTCTATAAGTAAATCATATGTTTGTCTAATCATTTTATTTGCCTTTCTGTTATAAGTTCCAATAGTATTATCTATTCAGAATTAAAGCTTAATACGATTTAATTATATAATCTATGGTTATTTTTTACCAGTTTAACTATTTTAAGCTTTATTTTAGAATTTAGAGAACTTAATATTATTTTTAAATTATAATTTTTAGTTATTTGTTGTTATGTTTCATGAAAGAAATTATAATATATATGGAGATCGTGATATTTATGAGAATGGTTATATTAGCAATTGGAAATAGAGAAGATGTTTTTCCATTAATTGCTCTTGGCTTAAAGGCTAAAAAAATGGGACATAAAGTTACAATATGCACTAGTAATAATTTTGAGAGTATAATACCTGAATTAGAATTAAGTTTTAAACCTTGTAGTTTAGAATTTAGTAATTATAATGATGGAAATCACAATGAATTATCAAATAATAAGTTGAATAGTAAAAGAAAATTAAAAAATGAAGTTATAAGGCCTAAAATAAAGGCTAGTCTAAATGAATTTTTAGTTGTTTGTGAAGAAAATGATGTAATAATTAGTAATTTAAAAGCTATAGGGGCATATGATATAGCTGATTATTTAAAAATACCATTAATTATTATTTCAGCTAATGAGTTTATTAAACCTATTAAGGAATTTGCAAATAGTAAAGTTACAATAAAAAATTTGGGCTCATTTTTGAATAAAAGTAGCTATTTACTTAGTAGAGAAAAATACCTTAAAGAAATAAATAGTTTTAGAGTTAATACTTTGAAAATTGAAAAGAGAGGTAAAAATGAATTTTTAAAAAAAATCCGTAATAATGAAATTCCAATAATATATTCAATATCTAAATATCTATTTAAGGATATACTTGATTTTGACTCAGGGGCTTATATGCCAGGATTTATATTTTTAGAAAGTACCGATCAAGTTAGTTCAGATTTAATTAAGTTTATATCAAAAAAAATTAGACCAATATTGGTTATATTAGAAAATAGTGATATAGAATTTTTAAGCAAATTTAAGGATATGTTTATTGAAGCTTTAAAATCAACTAATAATACTGCTATTGTTATCACTCAATCAAGGAATTTTGAATTTAATTCTGATTTAATTTACCATATTGTTGGGGAATATAATGAGAGGATATTTCCTCTTGTTAAAGGGATATTTAATCAAGGTACAATAGGTATTTTGGCAGATAGTTTAAAAAGTGGAAGGCCTATTGCGTTGCTTCCTAGAGAAAAAAAACAAAAGTTCTACGCAAATAGATGTCAAAATCTAAATTACTTAGTTGACTTATGTAGTGAAAAAGATATTTCAAAAGAATTTTTTGAGGGAGCAATGATTAAGATGTCAGAAGCTAAGTATATTTTAAAAGCAGAAAATATTGAAGAAAAGATTGAAAAGGAAAATGCGACCGCAAAAATAGTGAAATATATTGAACATTATGTATCACAAGATTTTTATAAAGTATAGATAGGAGTTATAATGGCAAATGTAGTCCATTTTGGAATGTTAATAGAAATTAACAAGTTATTAAAAAAAAATAAATGTGGATACTCTCTACATTCAGTAGGTGGTTGTACAAGTTGTGGTTTAGAGTTAAGAAATGATGGAAATTTTGATGAATATGAAAATGCTATTTATTTAATTAATGAATACCTTAATGATAAGTATATGCAAGTTAAGGCTCAAGATAATGATCCTAAATATTTATACGTTATTTCAAAGTTTGATTTAGAAAATGAAAAAAGTTAATAATGTTACCTATACTATGAGAGTATATTACTTAAAAAAAAAATACTAAAGTGTTAATCTATATGTAGCAACAATGGAATGTTGATATTAAAAATAGGAGAATAATTATGAACGAATTAGATATAGGCCTTATTGGCTTAGCTGTAATGGGACGAAATTTAGCATTAAATATCGCCGACAAGGGTTTTAAAGTTGGGGTTTATAACCGAAGCTATGATTTGACTGAGGAATTTTTAGCAGATGGTCCATACAATAATTTAGCTTCTTTTAAAGAATTAAAAGAAATGGTGAATTCCCTAAAAAAACCACGTAAAATTATAATGATGATTAAGGCAGGAAATCCAGTTGATTCAGTAATTAAGCAACTAGTTGAATTACTAGAAGATGGAGATATTATAATGGATGGAGGTAATTCATTTTTTAAAGATACAATTAGAAGAAATGAATATCTAAAATCAATTGGTATAAACTATTTTGGAGTTGGAATTTCTGGAGGTGAGCTTGGAGCTCGTTTTGGTCCTTCAATTATGCCAGGTGGTGACAAATTAGCATACAAAGAAGTTGAACCAATTTTGAACGCTATTTCTGCTAAAGCAGATGGAGATGACTGCTGTACATATATTGGTGATAATGGTGCTGGTCACTATGTTAAAATGGTCCACAATGGAATTGAGTATGCTGATATGCAATTAATTGCGGAATCTTATCTTGTTTTAAAATATGCAGGTGGTTTCACAAATAAAGAACTTGCAGTATTATTCAACGAATGGAATAATACTGAGTTAAAAAGTTATTTAATTGAAATTACTGCTGATATTTTTGCAGAAAAAGATGATTTTGAAGTAGGAGAACTATTAGATTATATTGTGGATAGTGCTGGTCAAAAAGGAACAGGTAGATGGACTAGTATCGAATCTATTGACCAAGGGGTTAATGTATCTATGATTACTGCTGCTCAAAATGCTAGAGTAATATCAAATTTAACTAAAGAGAGACTAGAAGCTAAGGAAAAAATGATTCAGTTTTCTTCTAATAAATTTGAAGATAAAGAAATGCTTGCTAAATTAGTTAAAGATGCTTTGTATACTGCTAAGATAGTTGCTTATTCTCAAGGTTTTTCTTTGATGAAAGATGCTGCAGAAAATTATAATTGGGAGTTAAATTTAGGGCTAATTGCATCAATTTTTAGAGCGGGATGTATAATCCAAGCCGCTTTTTTAAACGATATTACAAATGCCTATAAAAATAATTCGGAATTGACAAGTTTAATGTTAGATGAATTTTTCTTAAAGAATATTAATGAAAAACAAAATAGCTTAAGGGAAGTTGTTAAAATAGCAATAACTTCAGGAATTCCAGTTCCTAGCTTAAGTAGTTCTATTTCATATTTAGATGGATTTAGAGGGTCACCTTTAGGAGCCAATTTAATTCAAGCACAAAGAGATTGTTTTGGAGCCCACACTTTTAATAGAAAAGATCGCGAAGGTATTTTCCATCACAATTGGAATAAATAATATTTAATTTAAATCATTTGATTGACTAGTTTTACTAGCTATCATTTGATTTTTTTTATATATTTCTAATAAGTTTTTACTTGTATATTATGATATAATAAAATTTAAATAGAGGTGAATTATGGGAGAAAAAATATTCGGGATTATTAGTAGTAAATATGCAAGATCATTGTTTAAAAGATATGGCTTCTTTTATTTTTTAGGAGCCGTAGTATTAATTATAGTAGATTATACTCAAACCTTAATTCCAATTTATACTGGGAATTTTATTGATTCTTTAAAGTCAGGTATTTTGATAAAAAATAATATTATGACATTTTTATATCCAATTATCTTTGCTGCTATTTTCGTTATCTTAGGTAGGTTTTTATGGCGTCAATTTTTAATGGGAAATGCTAGGAAAATAGAAAGAGATATTAGTAATGATGTATATAATCATTTACAAAGACTAGGTGCAAATTATTATTCAAACCATAAAACCGGTGAGATCATGGCTTATGTAACAAATGATATAAATGCTATTAGAGAAGCGATGGGATTCTCATTTGTAATGGTTTTTGATGTTATATTTTTATTTATATTTACGATAAATAAAATGATTCAAAATATATCCTTGAAATTAACACTAGTTGCTTGTATCCCTTTAATTTTTATTATTCTAGTAACGACTTTTTTGGAAGCTAAAATTCATGCTAATTTTACAGATAGGCAAAAAAAATTCTCTTTAATAAGCGATTTTATACAAGAGGATTTAAGTGGTATTAATGTAATAAAATCTTTTACTCAAGAAAAGAATAAAATCAATCAATTTGAAAAGGTTAATAATAAATATTATGAATCAAATTTAAAACTAGCTCAAACAAGGGCCTTAATGGATCCGCTATTAGATTTTATTATAGGTATTTCATTGTCAATTTCTATCGGTTATGGCGGATACTTGGCTATTTATAATATTATAACTGTTGGAGAATTTGCAGCTTTTATTCAATATTTAGGAATGCTTGTATGGCCTATGATGGCTGTTGGTTTCGCCTTAAATATCTTGACTATGGGTAGTGCATCTTTAAAACGCGTTGAGTCGGTCTTAAATGAAGATATTGAGATAAAAGATGTAAATGTTGATAATAATATTAAAACTTTAAAGGGAGATATTGTTTTTAGAAATCTTAATTTTAAATATCAAGATTCAAATACACCTATTTTAAAAAATATCAACCTAGTTATTGAGAACAATAAAACTCTTGGTATTGTTGGGAAAACAGGTTCAGGTAAAACTACACTTGTTAATTTGTTGGTAAAACTTTATAATGTTTCAAATAATACTATAGAAATAGCTAATCATGACATTAATTCTATTCCATTAAAGACTTTAAGATCTAATATTTCTATTGTAAGTCAAGAGAATTTTCTTTTCTCTATGAATATCTTTGATAATGTTAGTTTAAAAGATCAGCGTTTTAGTAATGAACAAGTTATAGAATCATGTAAAGTGGCGTGTGTTCATAATGATATTTTAGAATTTACAAATGGGTATGAAACAGTTGTTGGTGAACGAGGAGATAATTTATCAGGAGGGCAAAAACAACGAATATCAATTGCAAGAGCTCTAATTAGAAATCCTGAAATTCTTATTCTTGATGATTCGTTATCAGCGGTAGATACGAAAACAGAAGATACAATCTTAAAGCATCTTAAAGAGGAAAGAAAGGGAAAAACAAATATTATAATTGCACATAGAATTTCAACTCTAAAGCATGCAGATAAAATTGTGGTATTAGATAATGGAGAAATAGTCGAAAGCGGAAGTCATGAAGAATTGATGAATTTAAAAGAAAATTATTATCGACTTTATCAGGAACAATTATTGGAAGAAATGGAGGAAAGTTATGAATAAAAAAAGTAGTTTAGTAAGATTATTGAATTATGCTAGACCTTATTTGACTGAATTTTTTATTTGTTTAATAATGATTCTGTTTTTAGTTGGAATAGATTTATATCAACCTATAATTATTGGGAATGTTACTGATATAATTACTGAAAATATTAATGGAGACCTTAATTTTTTAGTTGAATCTACCATAAAATACTCTATTATTTTTGCTATTTCTGTTATCCTAGCTGCCTTGTTACTTCTTCTTCAAAGAATGATTTTAAATAAAATAGGGCAAAAGATTATATTTAGGATAAGAATGGATGTGTTCGAGAAACTTCAAAATTTGGATATGAAATTCTACAATAATAATCCTATCGGTAAATTAGTGACGAGAGCTACAAATGATATTGAAACTCTAAATGAAATGTATACATCAGTTATTGTTAAGGTATTTGCTGATGTACTATCATTATTAGGTATTATAATTGTGATGATATATATTAATTGGGAATTATCGTTACTAACATTCACAGTTATTCCCCTAATATTTATTTTCACTTATATCTTTAAGAAGTTAGCACACAAGAATTATCTGCAAATCAGATCAAGAATAGCAAGTGTAAATAGTTTTATTTCAGAACATATTTCAGGTATGAGAATAATTCAAATGTATAATAGTGAAGATATAATGAGTTTGGAATTTAAGGAAAAAACAGAGGCCTTAAGAAAAAAACACAAATTTCAAATTAATTTATTTTCAATTTATCGACCATCAAATTATTTATTAAATATTCTAGCAATTGTTATTTTGTTATATTTTTCTGCTAATCAATATTTTATTGATGAAATTTCTATTGGTACAATTGTTATTTTTCAAAATTATATTTCTAGATTCTTTCAACCCATTCAATCTTTGACTGAACAAATAAATGTAATTCAGTCTGCAAGTGCTGCTGCTGAAAAAATATTCACATTACTTGATGAGAAAGTGGAAATTTACAATGACGATTCTGGAATAGAGTTAAAAAAATTAGTTGGAACTATAGAGTTTAAAAATGTTTGGTTTTCATATAATGAAAATGATTGGATTTTAAAAAATGTTTCATTCAAAGTTAATGAGGGAGAAACGGTAGCATTCGTAGGAGCTACTGGGGCAGGTAAATCTACAATCCAAAACTTGATTACAAGATATTATGATATTCAAAAAGGAGAAATTTTATTAGATGGAGTCAATATTAAAAACTTAAAATTATCATTTTTAAGATCAAGTGTAGGTCAAATGTTACAGGATGTTTTTCTATTTACAGGAAGTATTAAATCAAATATATCCTTAGATGACAAAGATATTTCTGATGATGAATTAGTTGAAGCTAGTAAATATGTTAATGCTGATAAATTTATTTCTAAGTTAGATAATAAATATGATCAAGTAGTTAAAGAAAGAGGTAGTTCTTTATCAAGTGGTCAAAGACAGTTATTAAGTTTTGCTAGGACTTTAGCTTTTAAGCCTAAAATATTAATTCTAGATGAAGCTACTTCTAATATTGATACAGAAACTGAAATTTTAATAAAGGATGCTATTGAAAAAATTATGAAAAACAGAACTACTTTAATAGTCGCACATAGATTATCTACTATTCAAAATGCCGACAAAATTATAGTTCTTCACTCTGGAGAAATAATTGAGCAAGGAAAGCATCAGGAATTATTAAATCTTAAAGGTAATTACTATAAT
>Ga0055584_100003053_pt1 | contig 16550 bp, 17 predicted proteins | sample OSDHelmetaG_FD_58716 | JGI IMG/M metagenome (GOLD analysis project Ga0055584, IMG submission 58716) | Pelagic marine sediment microbial communities from the LTER site Helgoland, North Sea, for post-phytoplankton bloom and carbon turnover... | ecosystem: Environmental > Aquatic > Marine >... | reverse complement strand
GACGACCGCAAGTCCAGCCGCAAGAGCCGCTACGACGACGACGACGACGACGACGACGACGACCGCAGGTCCGGCCGCAAGAGCAGCTCGTCCGACGGCCCCGACTGGCGCAACGCGCGGGTCGGCTTCCTCGCCGGCGACGTGTCCGGCGAGCTGAGCGTGAAGGACATCAGCCAGTCCCTGGACGACAAGCTCGACAAGCTCGACAAGATCTGGCGCAAGGCCCGGTCCTACCGCGCCATGGTCAAGGTCGAGTTCAAGATCCGCGACGACGGCACGGTCAAGGCCGTCGACATCGAGAAGTCCCGCGACGCTCAGGACTTCGAGGGCGACCTCGTGGACTGGCTCGAGGACATCGAGTTCGACGAGTCCGACGACTCCACGAAGGTGGTCTGGACGTTCACCTTCAAGCGCTGAGCGCCGGGCTCAGCCGGCCCGCTCGTCCGCCAGCTCCCGCGCCAGGGCCGTCAGCACCGCGGCGCTGAGCTCCGTGGGCTTGCGGCAGATCGAGCCGCCCAGCTCGTACAAGACGAAGTTCCAGGCCGGCTCCGCGCGCAGGAACGCCAGCAGCCCGGCGTGGTCCAGGCCGGGCAGCGCCGCGGCGACGGAGGCGTCCAGATCGCCGCCTTGCTGAACCACCGCTACCAGCGACTCCACCAGCGTCCGCGGGTCGCTCACAGCACCGCCAGCGGCGTCGGCTCGGTGGCGTAGTGGTCTACGTCGCCGTCGTCCAGGGGGCGGGCGAGCACGGCCTGCACGGGCCCGACGACGTCGATGAGTGCCCCCAACCGGGCGGCGCGCTCCGCCGGCGAGCGGCCCGCCAGCACGACGAACCGCCGGGCGGCGGGATCGAAGCGGGAGTCCCCGCGGTCGGCCATCAGCGCCAGCAGCTCGTCCAGCAGCGGCGCCGGCCCCGCGAACTTCAGCTCCTGCAGGATCCACTCGACGTCGAGCTCCAGCCGCACGGACCCGGGGGGCCGCAGCTCCGGAGGGGCCTCGCCCCGGACCGCATGCACCAACACCCGCCGCTGGGGCCACGGCCACCCGCGGGCCGCGCACACCGCCGTCACGCCCGGCTCCTGGGGGGCCGCGGCGTCCACGTGCTCGCCCCCGGCCTTCACCGCGTCGGCCGCCGGCGGGGGCAGGTGCACGAACAGCGACAGGCTCATCGGACCTTGAGCAGCTCGATCTCGAAGATCAGCGTGGCGTTGGGGGGGATCTTGTTCGAGGGGGGGCTGCTGCCGTAGGCCAGGGGCCCCGGGATGGTCAGCTTTCGCTTCCCGCCGGCGCACATGCCCACCAGTCCGCGCTCCCAGCCCTCGATGACCCGGCCCGCGCCGAGTCGGAACTCGAATGCCCGCACCTGGTCCCGACTGGAGTCGAACTGCGTCCCGTCCTCCAGCCACCCGGTGTAGTGGACCGTCAGGGTCCGGCCGGGCTGGGCCTCGAGCCCGTCGCCCAGGACCTCGTCGTCCCAGTCCACCTCAGCGCCGCGGACCCGCTGCGCGAGCCCCTTCAGTCGATCCCGCAAGCCCATGGTTCGCTCCCGTCGCGGGCACCGTGCCACGCAGCCCGACGCACGGCCAGTTTGCGGGCCCCGCGCGCTCGTGCATCCTCGGGCCGTGGACGCCATCAACCAGGCCCTGGACCGTGCCCTCGCCCGCCGCGGCCTCGCGCTGACCGTCGAGGACGACCAGCACCTGCTGCGGGGCCCGACGCTCAAGCTCTTCGTGGACCGGGCGACGCTGCAGCGCGCGGTGCTCGACGAAGGGGGCTCCCCCGACGACGCCGCCACCGCCTTGCTCGACCGCCTGCTGGATCGGGCCGCTGGCTTGCCCGACTGGTTCGTGGCGAAGTCCGGCGTGCGCTTCGCCCTGGTCCCCGACAGCGACCGGCTGACGGGCCACCTGCACATGCCGGTGTCGCCCCATGCGGCCGCCGTGCTGACCTACACCGACCCCCACGAGCTGATGATCAGCTGGCTCCGCGCCGACGTGCTGAGCCGCTGGTTCACCGACGACGAGACGCTGCACCGCACGGCCCTTCAGAACCTGGACGGCGTGCTGGCCAAGACCACGCTCGAGGTCCAGGACGCCCGCGGCTTCAAGCTCGGCATGCTCTCGGTCGACTCCGCCTACAAGGGCGCCCTGCTGCTGGCGCCGGGCCTGCGGGCCGTCGTCGAGCCCGAGTTCGGCTGGCCGGTGTGTGCCGTGGTTCCTTGCCGGGACTTCGTCTTCGTCTTCGCCGACGCAGACCGGGAGCCCCTCATCCCCATGCTGGCGGCGGCCGTGATGACCGAGTTCGAGAGCTCCGCCCACCCCGTCACCAACGAGGTCTGGCGCATCACCGACGACGGGATCGAAGCCATCGGCGCCTACGGAGACGCCCCGTCGTGACCGCCCCCGACGTGCCCGCCTCGCTCAAACCGTGGGCCGCGCTCGGTCGCTTCACCGAGGTCTGCGGGCAGCGGGTCTTCTACGTCGACGAAGGCCCCCGCGACGCGCCGGTCCTGGCCGTCCTGCACGGCTTCCCCACCTGCAGCCTCGACTTCGAGGCCGCCTTGCCGCTGCTGTCCACGCACCGCCGGGTCGTGGTGCACGACCACGTGGGCTTCGGGCTGTCGGGCAAGCCGGCCGACGGCACCTACTCGCTGTTCGAGCAGGCGGAGATCGCCGCGGGCTTGTGGGCCCAGCTGGGCATCGAGCAGGCGGACCTCCTCGGCCACGACTACGGCACGTCGGTGGCGACGGAGCTGGTCGCGCGGCGCGAGCGGGGCGGGCTGCCGCTGGACTTGCGAAGCCTCACTTTGTGCAACGGCTCCATGCGCATCGAGCTGGCGAAGCTGACCTGGCCCCAGGTCGGGCTGCGGCACCCCGTCGCCGGCCCGATCATCGCGTCGCTGGCGTCGCGCCGGTTCTTCGGCTGGCGCCTGCGCAAGACCCTGGCCACGCCGTCGGCCCTGACCGACGACGACATCGCGCGGCTCTGGGACGCGGGCACGTTCGAGGACGGCAACCTGCGGCTGCCGCAGATCAGCCAGTACCTGCACGAGCGGGTTCGCTTCGCGCCGCGGTGGATGGGGGCGCTGGCCCGCTTCGACCGGCCCGCCCACGTGCTCTGGGGCCAGGCCGACCCCATCGCCGTGCCCGCCATCGCCGAGGCCGTCGCGGCCACGCTGCCGGCGGCCACCCTGCAGTGGCTGCCCGGCCTGGGGCACTACCCCATGGTCGAAGACCCCGCGCGCTGGGCGACCGCCGTGCTCGGCTTCCTCGACGACCTGGACGCCGAGCCGCCGACCGTTCAGTAGCGAGGGCCGTTCAGCCGCGAGGGCTGCTCAGCCACCCCGGCCGCTCAGTAGCGCGGCACGCTCGGGTCGACCTCGCGGGACCAGGCTTCGATGCCCCCGGCGAGGTTGTAGACCGTCGTGAAGCCCATCTGCAGGGCCGCCTCGGCCGCCTTCTGGCTGCGCCCACCGTGGTGGCAGTGGAACAGCACAGGGGTGGCGCGATCCAGATCGGCCAGCAGCGCCGGCTCGAACAGGGTGGCGCCCAGCGTCGCGGTCGCGCGCTCGGCGGCCGAGCGCACGTCGAAGAACTGAAGCCCCTCGGTGCTGTCGATCAGCTCCTTCGCCTGCTTGGGGCGGATCTGCTGGACCTTCGCGGGCTCGTTGGGGTTCGTGATCTGGAACCCTTCGCCCATGGTCGACTTCACGTAGTCGATGACGGTGCCGCCGGCTCGCTGGGCCGACGCGCGGTCCAGCAGGAAGGTGACCCCGCCGGCCTCGACGGTGACGTCGCCGAACATCGCCGCGCCCAGCTGCAGGTCGTAGCGATAGTTGGCCGAGACCCCGAATCGCAGGGCCTCGGTGGCGCCCTCCAGCGCGGCGGTCAGCGCCTCCGCGGCCGCCGGCGTGACCGTGATCTCCGGCGTCTCGACCTCCTGGAGCTCAACGCCCAGGGCCTTGTGGAGCTCGCCACTGCCGGCCATCTCCTTGACGATGTCGCAGCCGCCCTGGAACTCGCCGTCGATGTAGAGCTGCGGGATGGTCGGCCAGTCGGAGTAGTCCTTGATCCCCTGGCGCACGGCGGGATCGGACAGCACGTCCACCGTCTCGTAGGAGTCCAGCATCCCGTCGAGGATGCCGACCACGGTGGCCGAGAAGCCGCAGCGCGGCATGCGGCGGTTCCCCTTCATGAACAAGACGACCTTGTTCTCGCGGGTCAGGGTGTCGAGTTGGCTCTTGAGGGCAGGGTCGAGCGCCATGAAAACCTCCGTGGGTGGCGGCCGGCACTGTAAGGAGCGTTCCCGCCAAAGTCGACCGATTCGGTCCATGGATCGGCCGATCGGGCGACCGGGCCGCGATGACTCAACGGCCCACCCACACGTCCTCGGCCGTCGCTTGATCGCCGTCGATCACCAGCCGCACGTGGTGGCGGGCACCGTCGGCCCGGTGCCGCGGCACGACCGCGGCGTTCAAGCAGAGCGTCCCGTCGTCGTCGGCCTGCCATCGCCGTTGGCCGCCCCCCCTCATCCGCCGGTGCATGTGCCCCGCCACCACCGCCACCACCGTCCGCCCGGTCGCCCGGGCGTGCTCCACGGCCGCCCGCAGATCGGCGTCGCCCCAGTCCCCTTCGTCGCGGTGGAAGTCACGGCCCCAGGGAGCGTCCCGGGTCGCCCCCAGCCCCGCCGGTCCGTTGTGCGCCAGGAACAGCAGCCGGGGCCCGCACCCGTCCACCAGGGCCCGCAGCCGCTCCGCCGAGGACTCCATCGACTCGATCCCGTGCCGCGCTCGGAGGTCGTGGGGGAACGTCAGCGTCGGGCCCCCCATGCTGTGGGGCCGCCCCACCACCACGTCCAGGTCCCCGAACCGGTGCCGGCTGTACCCGCCGACCTCCACCGCCCCCAGCTTCGCGGCCGCCGCGTCGGCCCGCCGCGGGAGCCCGCCGGCGAACGCCCGCCCCAGCAGGGCGCTGCCCAGGAGCTCGGCCACCATCTGCCCGACCCGGGGGCCATCGTGGTTGCCGGGCACGAGCAGAGCGGGCTTGCGCAAGCGGCCGATCCGCTCGGCGACGGCCAGCGTGTCCCGGTGCCGGTACCCCGCGAGATCCCCGGTGAACAGCACGGCGTCGCAGTCGCTGGCGTCGAACCAGGCGACGTCGGCCTGGTCCCAGGCGTGGTGGATGTCGCCGACGACCGCAAAGATCATGGCCCAGGCTACTGCAGTGGGCCCAACGACCCCGCCTCACCGCCCGGACTCGTATGCTTCGGCGGTGACCGTCCCCGACCGCCAGCACATCCTCGACCAGCTCGCCTCCCTCGTCCGCACCGAGGGGCGCAACCTGCGCCTCGACCGGGCCGCCGCGCTGGTTGCCGTCCACGAACAGCCTTGGCTCGACCCCAAGGCCCCGCTGGAGGCCCTGGACGCATTGGCCGCGGGCCTGCGCATCCCCGAAGGCGCCGACGTCTTCGAGGCCACCGCGCGGATGAACCAGCACCTGTTCGTGGAGCTTGGGTTCGCCGGCGACACCGACGACTACCACGCGCCCCACAACAGCTACCTCGACCGGGTGCTGGAGCGGCGGCGGGGCCTGCCGATCCTCCTGTCCCTCGTCTACATCGAGGTCGCGCGGCGGGCCGGCGTGGCCATGGAGGGCATCGGCTTCCCCGGCCACTTCCTGGTCGCCCCCAAGGACGACGGCCGGTTCTTCATCGACCCCTTCGCCGGCGGCGCCGTGCGGCGGCGCGAAGAGATGATGACCCGGCTCGAGCAGATCGCCGGCGCTCCCCGGGCCCGCATCGTCGACCCCGACAAGTACCTCGCCCCCATCGACGGGCCGCGGTTCCTGGCGCGAATCAACCAGAACCTCAAGAGCGCGTTCCTGCAGAACGGCGACATGGAGGGGGCCCTGCGCGCCGTCGAGCGGCTGCTCATCCTGACCCCCCAGCGCCGCCAACACGCCCGGGACCGCGCAGTCTTGCTGGGCAAGCTGGGGCGCTGGGACGAGGCGGCCAACGGGCTGCGGACCTACCTGGACGAGGGCTTGGAAATCGACGACCGGGAGCAGCTCCAAGAGCTGCTCGAGCACTTTGAGGAGCAGACATGACCCACGACTTCGAAGCCGTCCTGCAGTTCTGGTTTGGCGACGACGACCCCATCGGGGTCCAGCAGGGGAAGTGGTTCCAGAAGAGTGAGCCGTTCGACCAGGACCTGCGCGAACGGTTCGCGGGCACCTACGCGGCGGCCGTCGCCGGCGAGCTGGATGACTGGGCCCAGGCGCCCCGCTCGGCCCTCGCCCGCATCGTCGTGCTGGATCAGTTCTCGCGGAACCTCTTCCGCGGCAGCCCTCGGACCTGGGCCCAGGACCCCGTGGCCCTGGCCGCCGCCCGCGCCGCCATCGCGGCGGGCCACGACGCGGCGCTGCGGCCGGTGGAGCGCAGCTTCGTCTACATGCCGTTCATGCACGCCGAAGACGTCGCCGCCCAGGACGAGTGCGTGGCGTTGTTCGAGCGCCTCGCGGCCGCCGTGCCCGTCGACCGGCGGGAGCCCTTCGCGGGGACGCTGAAGTACGCCGTCATCCACCGCGACATCGTCGCGCGCTTCGGCCGATTCCCCCACCGCAACGCGGTGCTGAGCCGGGACTCGACCCCCGAAGAGATCGAGTTCCTGCAAGGCCCCAACAGCTCGTTTTGAGCGATCGGCGGCGCGACGCGGGCTGGGCGCTGCTCGCGGCCGTCGTGCCCCTGGCCGTGTTCGCGCGCATGGTCGCGCACCCCGAGGCCCTGCGAGACGGCGAGGGAGCCATCCCGTGGACCATCGGCCGGGAGCTTGCCCAGTGCGGGCTCGCGCCGCTGCTGCACCTGCAGCTGGTGCCGTATCAGGGCTCCCTGATCGTTGACTCGCTGCTCAGCGCCGGGCTGTACCGGACGCTGGGGGACCACCTGCTGTCGGGCTACGGGGTGGGGTTGCTGTGGGCGTACGCGACGGCGGCGGCGGGGGCCCTCTGGTTGCTGCGGGCCGCGGGCCCGCGAGCGGCGGGGCTTTGGGTGGCGCTGCTGGCGACCGCGCCGCTGATCACCAAGGACGCGCTGGCGGCGATCATCGGGGGCCACGCGGCCGCCCCCGCCTTTGCCCTGGCGGCCGGGGCCCTGCTCGCCGGTGGGGTCCGCCCCCGGCGAGCGCTGCTGGCGGGCGCGCTGATCGGGTTTGGCGCCTGGTACGTGCGCACCGCGGTGCTCGGGGCGGTCGTGGTGCTGTGGATGGTTCGCAAGGGGGGCCGATCGGCGATCGCCGCGGCCTTGATTGGCCTCGCGGTGGGGCCGGCGCTCATCGGCGCCAACGCCGCGGCCCTGTGCCACGTGGACGCCGCCGTCGCCCAGGGGAGCCTGGGGCCGTTCCTGTCGCGGACCGTGCTGCCCGGGGCCGACCAGGTCGGCGAGCAGACCGCCGGGGAGCGGATCGGCCAGGCGACGGGCTGGCGGCTTCGACGTTCTTCGTACGCCCGACCGACCCCCGCCACCGGTGGTCAGCCCGAGCCCCTGGCCGCCGGCGTCGCCGCGGGCACCGTCCAGTCCGCCACGACGGTCCTGGGAGCGCTCCTGCTGCTCGGGCTCGCGCGGCGACGCGAGTCGTTGGCCCCCATCGCGGTCCTTCTGGTCACGTTTGGCGCCGTCGCCGCCCGGCTGCCGCCCTTGCCCCCCGAAATCGCCGCGATGCTGGGGCCCGGCTCCATCCGCGTCTCGCCACCCCCGAATCCGCTGCGCTACCTCGCGGCGCTGACGATCGTGCAGGTCTTTGCGGCGTCGGCGGCCCTGGGCTCCGCCCCCCGCGGCCCCTGGTTCGCGGCCCCCGCCATCGCCCTGGGCCTGGTCGCCGCCGTCGCCGACGCGCGCCGCCCCGAGCCCCACCCGCCGCTGCACCGGCTGTCCCCCGCCTGGTACCAGTCGCTGCAACTCACCGGCCGGGAGCCCCCCGCCCACCTGCTCCAGCCCTGCGACCGCTCCGACGACGACAGCCGCGCCTGGCGCCGCAGGATGCTGGGCCAGGGCGCGGCCCAGATGCTGGTGGGCCCGTCAGGCATCGACGTCGAGGCCGTCCGCGAGTTCGCCGCCACCGAACCGAGCGGCGAAGCCTGGGCCGGCGCCGGTCAGGCGGCGGCCGATCAGGCCCGCGGCGGACTCACCACCGCCGACGCCCTGCTGGCCAGCCTGCCCGCCGCGCTCGCGGCGCTGACCCCCCACGACCCGGTCGGCGCCCAGGAGTTCGGCCCCGCCGTCGCCGCCGCCGCGCCCGACGACTGGTTGCCCAGCGCCGACCCCGAAGTCCTGGACGCTCTGTGCCGCTTCGACGCGGTCTGCGACGCGATCGGCGGCCGATTTGCCGGCGCCGGCGCGCGCCGCCCCGACCACCCGGCCGCCCTGTTCGGACTGGACGTCACCGCCTGGGATGCCTTGCCCGCGGCCACCCGCCGGGGCCTGACCCGGGGTGCCGCCCGCGGGCTGCGCGGCCGCCCCGAAGGTGCGCCGCGAATGGGGGAGTCGACCTGGGGCGACGCCGAGGAGACCGGGTGGAACGAAGCGCGCTGAACGCACGCGGACCACAGCGGCGAGCCATCAGCGCCCGAGGCCCGGTCTAGAACCGGCCCGGGCCCTTCTTCTTGGCCTTGGCCTGGGCGAACTTGCCGACGGCTGTGGCGGCCTGGAAGCGCATCTCCGACGGCCCCACCTGGATGCGCGCGCCGTCGGTGAGATCGATCGAGTCCTCGACCTTCTCGCCGTTCACATCGAGCCGCACCCACTTGCTCAGCCGCACGAGCCGGAAGCGGCCCTTGTCCAGGGCCTCCAGCTCCACCGCCCGCTTGCCCCACGGCCAGATCCGTTTGTCGGGCAGCGTGATCGAGCAGGTCTCGTCCCAGCCCAGGATCTCCCGCGTCTTCGTGAGCGGGTGCCGGATCAAGTCGGCGCCGTTCTTGATCTCGATGTGGGCCTGCTGCTTCTTCTTGAGCTCGTTCATCATCGCCGCCAGCTCCTCCGGCGAGACGGCGGTGGTGGACTGGGCCGAGCGGTGGCCGGCGTCGATGCGCACTTCGGCGCTGTCGCCCTTGCCGTGGGCCATGGCCTGGTCGATGTCGCGGGCCCCGATGCGGTAGGCGTTGCCGGCGTCCTTTTCGGCGGCGGCCTCTTCGCGGGTCCGGCGGAACAGCAGCACGTGGTCGGCGATCTCGATGGAGTCGCCGTTGCGCAGCCGCTTGACGTTGCAGTACTGGCCGTTGACGAACAGGCCGTTCTTCGCGCCCATCTCTTCGAGGATGTAGACGCCCTGCTTCTTGACGATCCGGCAGTGCTGGCGGGATGCCGCCGGGCTGTCGAGGGGGATGTCGGCGTCGGCGCTGCGGCCGATCACGACCTCGCGCTTCTCGATCCAGTGGTCAAAGAGGTGGTGCCGACCGCGGTAGACAGAGACCTTGGGCATCGTTCTCCTCGACCCGCCACTCCCCGGCGGGTGCTCCTGTTCCCAACAATACCAGCCGAGTCAGGCCGTCGATCTCAGCCCGCCGCGACCACGACGGGGTCCGTGAACAGCTCCGTCGCCGGACCACCGTCCTGGGGCACGGAGACGCGCCAACGGTAGGTCCCTCCGGCCTCGGCCGGGCCGCCGCCGCGCCGCGTCAGGGGCATGGAGAACTGCCAACGGAACTCACGGTCCGTGTGGTCGGTGGTCTCGGTCCAGGGCGGGGTCGTCGTCAGCTCCAGCCAGAACCCTCGGGCGTCGGAGTCGTAGGGCTGGCCGCCCGGCCGCGTCGCGTCGACCCAGTCGGCCCCGTCCTGTCGCTGCAAGGTGACCAGGGGCGCGCCGAGCCAGGGGTCGCTGCCGTTGACGGCGAAGGTGACGACATCCGAGATCACGGCGTCGGCCGGCGGCTGGGCCACGATCCCTTGGGCCAGGGCCCCCTCGACGGTCCAGGTCTCGCCCGTCCCGTCGAACAGCGGCGGCGCCGCGGGCTCCTCCCAGGAGACTTCCTCGCCGGCCAGCCAGGCCGCGAACACCTGGCCCTGCATGTCGGCCATGTAGTCGCCTTGCAGCGGGCCCCACATGGCACCCGACGACTCGTACCCGCCGTACCACCAGTCCTCTTCCTGCAGCGTGTAGCCCAGGTAGTCGTTGGCGTAGCCGAAGAAGACGACGTCCTGCACTCCCTCGTGCCCGGCCATGGTCGCCATCACCTCTTCGGCGAGGCGGGTCCCACACTCGCCGGCCCAGGTCGTGAAGTGCACGGGGCCGATCTGACCGACCGTGAACATCGACGTGTACGGCGCCGGGCTGTCCTCGGGGAACGGCAGGCAGCCCTCGTCCAGGCCGTCGATGGGCACCGGCGGGTCGTTCTCGCAGTTCTCGACGTTGCTCTCGCAGTAGACGCCGCCGTAGTCGAACCGGAACTCGCCGGGCTCGTAGGGCATCACCGCGCGGCCGATGGGGTAGCGCACGTTCTGCGACAGGAGGGTCGGCTCGGCGATGGGCGTCGCGGCGGCGACGGCGGGCACGACCTGCTCGGCGACGTAGCGGCCGATGGAGTCCATGCGGTCGAACTCGTTGGGCCAGGTCGACAGGTTGGGGGTGTCCACCTGGGCCGGCGTGCTGGGGGACACGTCCCCCGCCCACGAGTTGACGAACAGCGCCATCACGTCGTGGTCGTAGGCATCTTCGATGGCGTCTTCGATGGCGCCCGAGGTGTCCTGGCTCAGGGTGAGGTCGTCGAGGCCGATCGTCGTGCCGTGCACCGCGTAGTTGACGACCAGCGCGTCGACCCGGCCGTCCTTCCACACCGCGAACGTGGGCGCGGCGTCGTTGGTGTAGTCCTCGCCGTCTTCGCAGCGGCGGTCCCCGTGGGAGTCCGGCGCCGACGGGGTCGCGTACCCCAGCTCGGCGGGGCCGAGGTCGGCCAGGGCGGCCTGGATCGTGTCGACCATGCCGTCGATCATCCGCTCGTAGTGGGGACCCAGGAAGCTGTCGGCGATGAGGTGCCAGACCCCGCCCTGCAGGAAGCGGCCCGGCCCCGAGTGGGTGTGGGTGGCGCTGACGATGAGGGCGTCGTCCCAGTCGCGGCCGGTGCGCTCGCCCAGGCGCTGGACCACGTGGTCCCGCACCTGCTGGGGCACGGCGATCATGTCGACGCGCAGGAACACGACTTCGAAGCCTTCGCCGCGGGACAGCGCGACGGCCTTGAACGTGGGGTGATCGTGCAGCTTCGTCGTCGCCGGGTAGCTGTTCACGTACGGCGACGGCGAGTGGGGGCCACCGAACAGGCCGTTGCTGCCCGACGTGCCGATGCCGACGGGCACCTCCATCCGCACCTGGGCGCGGCCGGCCTGGAAGGGTCCGGGCTCGGGCTCGGGGGGATCGCAGGAGACCAGCAGGGCAAAGAGAGCGAGCAGAAACCGAATGCGCACGGGGGCCTCCTCTTCGAGCGTCGGCAATCTACAGGAGCGCTCGCGCGTAAGGGGGAGCACCGGGGCGCCCGGACGCCGCAGGCCCCGCCGCGGGTCGTAGAGTCAGTCGATGGAGGTGAGATGGGCGAGTTCCTGAAACGCGAGCGGCGGCTGCTGCTGGCCATCGCCGCGGTCGCGGTGCTGATGAACGTGCCCGTGGGGCGCTACGTGCTCTACCCGTTCCTGCTGTTCTCGACCTGGGTCCACGAGATGTGCCACGGGGTCGCCGCGCTGCTGCTCGGGGGCGAGATCGAGTGGCTCAAGGTGTTCCCCGATGGCTCCGGGCTGGCTCGCACGCTGCGGCCCGAAGGCCGCATGGCGACGGCGTTTGTGGCCAGCGCTGGCTACGTGGGCACGGCGGTCGTGGGCGGGTTCATGCTGGCGGTCCGCCGGGTCGGCGTGGTGGGGCGGGTGGGCACCGCCGGGCTGGGCGCGGCGATCCTCCTTAGCGTCGCCCTGTACGTGCGCAATCCCTTTGGGTTGCTGGCGCTGCTGCCCATGGGGGTGCTGCTTGTGTTCGCGGGGTGGAAGCTGTCCGACGAGCTGTCGGGGCTGCTGTACGCGATCCTCGCCGCGACCTGCTGCCTCAACGCGGTCACGTCGATTCAGGCCCTGTTCTCGTCGAACCTCCAGGTCGGCGGCCAGCCGGTCTCGGGCAGCGACGCCCACACCGTCGCCGACGCGCTGCTGCTGCCCTACTGGTTCTGGGCCATCGCGTGGATGGGGTTGGCGTTCGCGCTGACGACGGCGGGCCTGTGGATCGGCGGGCGGGCCGCCGAATCGAGCTGATCCAGGACGGCGACGGGATCGAAGGGAACCGCGACGGCGCCGCGAGCGTGTAGGTCGGTGTGTCCCTCCCTCCCCTCGGCTACCGTCGCCGCCTCGTGTCCGACGAACCCCAGCTCCTGCAGCGCGCAGCCCGCGGGGACCCCGCGGCCTGGGATGGCCTCGTGCGGGCCCACGGCGCGGCGGTCTGGGGGCTCTGTCGCCGGTTCGACCCGGAACCCGAGGACGCCTGGCAAGACGCCTGGGAGCACGTGTTCGCCCGGGTCGGGCGGTTCTCGCTCGACGGGGCCGCCAGCTTTCGCACATGGCTCCTGCGGGTCGTGCACCGGCGGCTCATCGACCGCCACCGGGCTCGGTTGCGGGGCGGGGACCTCGTGGCCGAGATCGACTTCGCGGACCCCGCCGCCGGGCCCGACGCCGTGGCCGCGGCCCGCGACGACGCGTCGGCCCTGGAGGCGGCGCTGCGGCAGCTGCCCGAGATCCAGCGCCGCGTCGTCGTCCTGCACCACCTCCACGGCGAGTCCCTCGACGACATCGCCCGCACCGAGGGCGTCGCCGTGGGCACGATCAAGTCTCGACTGCACCGCGGCCGCGGCCGCCTGGCCCGCCTGCTGGGGAACCGACGATGACCGACGAGACCCTGAGCCGACTGCTGGACGGCGACCTGCCCGAAGCCGAAGCCGAAGCCGCCCGCGCGGCGATCGCCGCGGATCCCGCCCTGGCTGCCCAATGGGCCGCCATGCAAGCGCTCCCCGCGGGGCTGGCGGGCTTGACCGACTCCCCTCCCCCGGCGATGCCGCGCCCCGGGCCGCCGCCCCCCGCGCTCGCTGCAATCAGCCGCACCCTCGCTCCGTGGGCTGCCGCCATCGCCGCGCTGGCGTTGCTGGGGATGTGGCTCCGCCCCGCCGAGCACCGGGTGCTGGTGGACGGCAGCGAGTGGATCGACGGCCACGTCTCGGTGCTCGCGGGTGGGGTCCCGGTGGTCGTCGAAGGGCGCGCTCGCATTTCCGTGGAACCTCCGGCCGCCCTGCAGCGTGAGTTGCAGCACAACAGCCCGGAGATCGCCGCCATGGACAAGTCCCACCTGCTCGCTGCCCTCGCCGGCGCCGCCGTCGCCGTCACCGTCTACGAAGGTCGCGCCGCCATCGACTCGCCCGCCGGCGACGTCGTCCTCGAGGCTGGCGAGACCTGGTCCTCGGCGCCCCCGGCCCCCGGTGCCCCCGCGCAACGGGTCGTGCGGGTCGCCGGGCCCGAGGCAGCAACCGACGCCGTCCCCGCCGACCTCGCCGCCCGCGTCGCGGAGCTGGAGCGCGAGAACCAGGCGCTGCGCATGGCCGAAGCCGTGCAGCGCGGGCGGGTCCAGTCCCACGAAGGCACGCCCCAGCCCTGGCCCGAAGACCTCCCCGCGGCCTTCCGCCCCGAGGGCGTGGAGGGGCTGTTGGACGAAGTCCTGGCCGAGCTCGGCGGCAGCGAGCTGCTCGTGGACATCGACTGCGACGAGTACCCCTGTCTGGTGCTGCTCGACAGCCTCGATCCCGACGGCGGCTTCGGGGACGTGAAGGCCATCGGCGACGCCCTGAAGGAACGGCTGGACGACGCGGGAATCGGCATCCGCGCCATGGGCGTGGACACCGGCGACGGCCCCCGCCGCATGGCCGGCCTCACGCTGACGCCCGCCGACGACGCCCAGGACCCGGACCTCGAAGCCCGCATCGGGCACCGGCTGGACGCCGCGCTGCACTCGGAGCTGGGCGAGCCGGGCGACGGGGGCGGACAGGACGAGGACGTAGACGTTCAGACGACGCCCTGAGCCGCCCCGCTGTCAGGGTTAGTCAACTCAACCCTGACGGCAAAACCTTACAGAGCCTGGATCGCCGCCCAACGCGCGCCGGCGCCGGGGTTTGGTGGTTGACCCCCTGCGACCGGGCGGCGAACCTCCTTGTGCGGCCTCGACAGGGGGCCGGACCGGACGACCAACCCACCCGGAGGAGGCCCATGTTCAACATGCTGAACGACCTGCCGTGCGCCATCGCGCCCTCTTGGACTGCCGGCTTCGGCACCTGGGTCTCCGCGATCAAGCGCAGCCAGCGCTAGCTCCGCCCTCGGCGGACCCGTCCGCCCCATCGGACGCATCGCGGACTTCGGTCCGCCCCCCACTTCCCCGACCTCTTCGAATCCTCGCCTGAGGGGACTTCGTCGCGCCCCTCCCGGGTCGTGACCTCCCCCCTTCGGGCCGACCCCGCCCCGCCGCCGCGCTCGTCGCGACGCCGGAGCACACCGCGCCGCTCCGACTTCGGGGCGGCAGGCAGGAGGGTGCCGCCATGGCACACCGCGACGAACTTCCCATGCGGATCGGACCCCTGCAGGTGTTGCGCCTGGCCTGGCCGATCCTGATCTCGATGCTCTCGTTCACGGCCATGATCGTGGTCGACAGCATCTTCGTGGGTCAGCTGGGCACCGCCCCGCTGGCCGCCCTCGGGCTCGCGGCTCCGGCCGTGTTCCTGCTCTTCGCGTTTGGGCTCGGGCTCATCCGCGGCGTCAAGATCGTCGTCGCCCAGCGGGTGGGTGCCGGCGACGAGGCCGCCGTGGAACGGGGCTTGTGGCAGATGTTGTGGCTGGCGACGGGCTTCGGCCTGTTGCTGGCGGTGCTGGCGCCGTTGGGACGACCCATCTTCGTCCTCATGGGCGGCGGCCCGGAGGTCATCGCGTTCGCCGTTCCGTACTTCGTCGTGAGGGCCCTGGGGGCTCCGTTGACGCTGGCGCGGCACGGGGTGTCGGCCTGGCTCGAGGGCCAGGGCGACATGCGGACGCCGATGGTCGCCACGCTGTTGGCCAACGGGCTGAACATTGTGCTGGATCCCATCTTCATCTTCGGCTGGGGCCCCGTGCCCCGGATGGAGACGGGCGGCGCGGCCCTCGCCACGGTGCTCGCCGTGGGGGTTGCCGGGCTGTTCCTCGCCTGGCGAGTCGCCCGGCGGGACGGCCCGGAGGTGGGCCGTGGGCTCGATCGGCGCCTGATGGCGTCGGTCTGGTGGGTCGGCAGCCCGTTGGGCATGCGGCAGCTGCTCGAGGTGGGAGCCTGGGCGGTGTTTGTGTCGATGCTGGCGCGGGTGGGCGAGGAGCACCTGGCGGCCCACGTGGTCGTCATGCGAATCGTCTCGGTCAGCTTCCTGCCCGGCCTCGCGGTCGGGGAGGCGGGGTCGGTGCTCGTCGGGCAAGCGCTCGGCGCGCGCAAACCCTGGCTGGCCGAGCAGGCCTGGCGGGCGTCGGTGCGCCTCGCGGTGGTGATGATGACGGTCGGTGCGGCCCTCTTCCTCGCCATCCCCGAGGCTCTGCTGGCGCCGTTCGGAGTCGAGGGCGACGTGCTCGCCCTGGGCCGAGAGCTGCTGGTCCTGGCCGCGCTGTTCCAGCTGTTCGACGCCGTCGCGATGGTCGCTCAGACCATCCTGACGGGGGCCGGCGACACCCGGTTCGTCCTGGTGTCGGCGGTGTCGGTCGCCTGGGCGTTCAACCTGCCCATCGCGTGGCTGTTGGCCGTGCACTGGCAGCTGGGGGCCCCGGGCGCCTGGCTGGCTCTGACGCTCGAGATCGCCCTGACGGCGGCCTTGTGCGCGGGGCGCATCGCCGGTGGGCGGTGGCTGCAGGTCGGGGCGGCGATGGTGGAGGCCGACAACGCCGAGATGGCGGTGGCGGCCTGAGCCAGCGGGCCGGTCTGCGAGCCCCAGGGTCGCGGGGGTCCCTCGGTTTGTCCGGGGGGCCCCCGCTTCCTTGGGGCCGCCGCGATCCACCGATCGGCAAATCACCAGAAGGATCATCGAGTTACGCGCCTGCTCTGGCGCGTCTTACCACTGCAAAGAAAGTGATCCCGGGCGGTTTCCATCGCACCCGCATGGACCTAAAACAGCAGCATCCGCTTTCTGCGAGCGAGGACAATGACTGTGACCCAGAACCCGACCCTGTACTGCTCCCGTTGCCGCACCAACCGTCCGCCGCTTTTTGCGATGCGGGCGTACACGTGCGTCATGTGTGGCAAGACCCGCAACGTGACGGACTACCGCCTGGAGCTCGACGAGCTGCGGGCCCAGAACGGCGCCCCGAGCCCGGTCCCGAAGCGCGCCCCGGCTCCCGCCGCGAAGCCGCCTCCGGCTCCCGTCGCCAAGGCTGCTCCGGCGCCCGTCGCGAAGGCTGCTCCGGCGCCCGTCGCGAAGGCTGCTCCGGCGCCCGTCGCGAAGGCCGCCCCGGCTCCCGTCGCGAAGGCCGCCCCGGCTCCCGTCGCGAAG
>Ga0055584_100003051_pt1 | contig 16560 bp, 19 predicted proteins | sample OSDHelmetaG_FD_58716 | JGI IMG/M metagenome (GOLD analysis project Ga0055584, IMG submission 58716) | Pelagic marine sediment microbial communities from the LTER site Helgoland, North Sea, for post-phytoplankton bloom and carbon turnover... | ecosystem: Environmental > Aquatic > Marine >... | reverse complement strand
ACAAATATGGGGGTTGTGCCTTTTATATTTTTCTGTTTTAAGTCTGACACAGATAGTAACTATAGCACGAATTCTAACAATCGTAAGTAGAATCGTATGGCGCAGTTGCCTAATCGAGAAACCCCGCAAAAACTATGCCAGCGGGTCCAGTTCCGGCTTAAAATCGGCGGCGTGATACGAACTCCGCACCAGCGGTCCTGAAGCAACGTGACGGAAGCCCTTTTCCAGAGCGACTTCCTTGTATCGATCAAATAAAGCCGGCTCGATGTATTCCACGACAGGTAGATGGTTTGGCGAAGGCCGCAGATATTGGCCCAGTGTCAGCACCGTGACATTGTGGTCACGGAGATCATCCATTGCCTGGAAAATCTCCTCTTCCTTTTCCCCGAGCCCGAGCATGATCCCGCTTTTTGTCGCGCAACGCCGCCCCATTTCAGTGGCCATTTCCCGCGCGGTCTTGAGAACTTTGAGGGAGCGCCAGTATTCGGCTTGTGACCGAACCAGCGGAGTGAGCCGCTCGACGGTTTCGAGATTGTGATTAAAGATCTCTGGCGCTGCCTCCAGCACGACCCACAGACAATCGTCTTTTCCGATAAAATCGGGAACCAACACTTCGATAACGGTCTCCGGATTTACTTCTCGGACCTTGTTGATCGTGTTGGCAAAATGACAGGCACCTCCGTCAGTAAGATCATCGCGGGCCACTGCAGTGATCACCACGTGATTGAGCCCCATTCTTTTCACAGCCTCAGCGACGCGGTCTGGCTCATCTGCCTCAAGAGGAAGCGGGCGTCTCGTATCAACTGCGCAAAAGCCACAGGCTCTCGTGCAACGCTCCCCTGCAATCATGAAAGTCGCCGTGCCCTGACCCCAGCATTCCCAGCGATTCGGACACTGCGCTTCCTCGCAGACCGTGACGAGCTTGAGGTCGTCGATCATGCCCTTTGTATCCCAGAAAACGGGATTATTGGGCAGGCGAACCCGTATCCAGGACGGCTTCTTCTCACGGTGGAGCTGAGGATCAATCTTGACAGGCATGACAGCAGGCTATCTCACCCGGAACCAGTAACTCAACTTTCACCAAATTTCTCCGGAAAAAGCGCACTGATTCCCTGTGCGCTGGCTTCGCAGACGCCCCGCTCGGTAATCAGCGAGGTCACAAGCCGTGCAGGAGTCACATCAAAGGCGTAGTTCTCCACTGGGCTGTCGCCAGAGACGAGTTTCACTTTCACTTCCTCACCTTCCTTTTCTCCGCCTATCCACGCCACCTCGGTTCCGTCGCGCTGCTCGATGGGAATATCTTTCACCCCATCCTTCGTTTCCCAATCAAAAGTGGAAGACGGAAGTGCAACATGGAACGGGACCTCGTTGTCCCGGGCTGCCAGTGCCTTCAGATAGGTTCCAATCTTGTTCGCCACATCTCCCGTGTGCGTGGTGCGATCCGTGCCAGTGATCACCATATCGACCATGCCGTGCTGCATCAGGTGACCGCCGACATTGTCGACAATAACGGTGTGCGGAACGCCGTGCTGATCGAGCTCCCAGGCCGTCAACCGCGCTCCCTGATTGCGAGGTCGCGTCTCGTCGACCCAGACGTGCACCGGTATTCCCGCATCATGCGCCGCATAGATCGGAGCAGTCGCTGATCCGTAATCGACAAAGGCCAGCCATCCTGCATTGCAGTGAGTGAGAATGTTTACGGGGTCTTTTTCACCCTTTTCCCGGGAAATTGTTTCAATGAGAGATCGGCCATGTTCGCCGATCTTGCGACACCATTCGGCATCCTCGTCAGCCACTTCGATGGCCACCTCTCGGGCGCGCTCTACTTTTCCTGCTGCATCGGACGCCGCCGAAACTGCGGCAATACTCCGCTCTACCGCCCAAGCTAGGTTCATCGCCGTGGGGCGTGTCTTGCAGAGCTGATCCCCCTTTTGCTGGAACGCGGCGTCGAAATCATCCGCCTCAGCCGCCTCCTGCGCGGCGAGAAACATCCCATGCGCAGCCACCGCACCGATACAGCCCGCGCCACGCACTAGCATCTCCCGAATTGCATGGCAGGCATCGCCAGTCGTACGCAATGTCACGGTTTCAAACGCGAAAGGCAGCTTTCTCTGATCGATGATGCCCACGGACACACCGTCCGGATACATCCATACCGTTCGCCATGGTTTTCCGTTTATCTGCATGCTGACAGTCTACCCCTGCTTCAGGGCACCGCGCAAGATCCCGACATACCAGACCCAGATCGCCGGTCCCGTAAAAATCCATAGGAATGCGCCCAGTGCGAGGTAGGGACCGAAAGGAAGCGGTCGCGCCCATTCTTCCCGCACCACGCACTTTTGAACGAGACCCACGATGGCTCCCACGATGGAAGCAGCAAAAAGCACAAAAAGCGTGCTTTGCCATCCGAGAAAGGCTCCGATCATCGCGACGAACTTCACATCGCCGAATCCCATCGCTTCGCGTGGCACGACAGCTGAAGTGATTTTGCCCGAAACCTTTTTCACCGACTCGATATCAACTGGCTTGCCATTGAGTTCAAAGCCTTCACCGAGCACCGTGAAAGACTCGAATTCCCGCTCTTTGTCGTCGAACTGCAGTTCCTTCACATCCATTTCAAGCCTGTCCCATTTGCGAAAAAATACCTCACCCCACTCATACTCATGCTCGCCCAGTTTGATGATGATCGGTTCCTCTTCTCCTCCCGGCTGAGAAATCGAAAACTCCGTCAGTTCATCAAACTCGTGTTTGATTTTTCCAAAGGCCAGCTTGCCTAGCAAAACCACCATCCATATCAGTCCGAAACCAACCGCGGCCCCGATGATCCCCTGCACTCCGCCCTTCCACCAAATTGATTGATCATGCAGGGCAGGAATCGCAAAGCTCGCTATAATTCCCCCAACCGTTCCCCCGATCGTGATCGAGTCCGGGATAATGAAATGGTCGAAGTCGATGAACGTTGCCGAAATCAACAAGGACGCCAGCACCCACAGAGCAACGACATCAAAAAGACCTACGTCGTCGATCGCGTGCTTCCAGATCGCAAGGAACAGGATCCCCGTCAGTAGCTCGACCATGAAATAGCGAAACTCGATTGGCTCCTTGCACCACTTGCATTTCCCCCGTAACCACAACCAGGTGATCAGCGGGATATTGTATCGCATCGGGATCTGCGTCTCGCACTTCGGACAGAACGAGCGCTTCGGTTCGTTCACGCTCAGCCCATTCGGAATCCGGTAGACCACCACGTTCAGAAACGACCCAATGCTCGACCCGATCGCAAACGCGAAAGCCGGCAAAACCCAGTCCATGACAATATCAGGATATCCTTGAAACATAGCGGTCGCAAACGATCGCTTAGCAAACCCGAAAAGTCTAGTAATTATGGAACCTGACAGGGCAAGGTCCGATACCCTACCCAGTTAGGTTTGAGAGTGAACAGAGTTTGATGGCCCCAGTCGTGAAGGACGGGAAGTGGAAGAATGATTGGTGCCCTGGCCTAATTCCCCGCCACTATGCGAGAAATGAATCAATCCGAGCCGTTATCAGGTATGCCAGTGCTACCTTGTTTGGGAGCTTGGATGCTGCGCAGCGTGTCTCGTATCAGCCCAAATCCAGCTTCTACTTTTGGGTAAAAGTCACTTGCCAACTGAAGAACTAAAAAGGTCTGCCACCCACTACTGGGACTGTCCCGCTGCCCCTGCTTTAGTTTTCTCGTCACTCTCGGGCTTCGACTCCGGAGCGGTAACAGGTTGGTCAGCGCCGTCTTGTTCGCCGAGCTTCGTTTGAATTGCTGGGGCTATCATGAGAGCAACATATGACTTTACGCCATCGACTCTTCCGGTATCGACGACCGCAATGGTTCTGGAACCGATCTCAGCCAGCAAAGAGTTACCCTTGATCCTTGGTGCGCCCGGCGCCCAGCCGGGGAAAGTGACGTGAACTCTGCCATTAGCTGTGCGCTCACTCACCTGCCCATCGACGGGACAGCCATAGTGCTCTCCATCCAAGGTCGCATCCCAGATGTCGGTTCTGTCCTCACTCCTATCTGCTAGGCGAACCCACCCTGAGACAGCCCTGAACTCTGTCGCGCCAAGCTTCCGCAGCTTTTGAGCGATCCACGACTCAACCGAAGGATGGTCGCCTCCGGCTGGTGCTTTGACCGGCAGAATTACTTTCGCATAAACGGCACTACTCTCAGATGATCGGAGCTCAGGGACTGAACGCGCCTCCTCCTGAGATGCAACGGGTGAGACAACCAAGAAGAGCATTAGAGCATATGAAGGAACGATTTTCATGAGATTTCTAAATTCCTTCAAAAGTGACACGCAGCCTGCACGTTTCCTAGATTCTGGTTCTTTTTTGAGCGAATGGTATTTATTAGTATCACCCCAAAAAGTGATGTCACGGAACCTCTCCGCACCGCATCGTGTCGCGCATCGCCCGGTTGGGCAAGGATATTCTGGTCATCCCTGTCTCTATCAGGGGCGTTTCGCCACTCCCAAACAGGGATGACTGTTCATGCTGATATCAAACCTCAACCGACCAGGTCCCGGCCGGAAAAACGGATTGCTTTCACCCATTGAACCTTGCTCAATCCGGCTTAGTTTCTCGGCCCTGAAAACAACCGCATGAGCGTTCCGCCAACACCTTCTAAAGATTTTATCCGTGAACTCATCGACGAGGATCTTTCCTCGGGAAAACACGATGGCACGGTAACTCGCTTTCCTCCCGAGCCCAATGGCTATCTCCACATCGGACACGCGAAATCCATCTGCCTGAACTTCGGCATTGCCAATGAATACGGCGGCCGCTGTCACCTCCGCTTCGACGACACGAACCCGACCAAGGAAGATGTCGAATACGTCGATTCGATCAAAGAGGACATCAAGTGGCTCGGTTTTGATTGGGGCGACCACCTCTACTTTGCTTCCGACTACTTTGAGAAACTCCACGAGTGGGCCATTCACCTCATCGAGGAGGGCAAGGCCTATGTCGATGATCAGAATGCGGAAGAGATTCGCAAAGGCCGCGGCGATCTCCAGAACCCTGGCTTAGACAGCCCGTATCGCGGTCGCCTCGTCGAGGAAAATATCGACCTGTTCCGCCGCATGAAAGAGGGCAAATTCGGTGATGGGGAAAAGGTCCTTCGGGCCCGCATCGACATGGCGCATCCGAATCTGAATATGCGCGACCCGGTGATCTACCGCATCGTCCATGCCGAGCACCATCGCACCGGCGATACCTGGTGCATCTACCCGATGTATGATTTCACCCACGGGCAGAGCGATGCGCTGGAGTATATCACCCACTCGCTTTGCACCCTTGAGTTTGAGAATCACCGTCCGCTCTATGACTGGTTTCTCGATAATCTCCCCGTCCCCTCTCGTCCGCGCCAGATCGAGTTCGGTCGCCTGAACCTGAACTACACGGTGATGAGCAAGCGCAAGCTGCTCCAGCTCGTCGATGAAGGAATGGTTTCGGGCTGGGACGATCCCCGAATGCCCACAATTTCGGGCATCCGCCGTCGTGGATATCCTGCTGAGGCGATTCGCGAATTCTGCAAGACAATCGGAATCACCAAGTTCAAGGGAACCAATGACATTTCCCTTCTCGAAAGTGCGGTTCGCGATGTGCTCAACCGCGATGCGAATCGCTACATGGCTGTGCTCAATCCGATCAAGCTCGTGATCACGAACTATCCGGAAGACAAAGAGGAAGAGTTTGACGCCGTCATTAATCCCGAGCAGCCTGAGTTGGGAACGAGAAAGGTCCCCTTTTCCCGCGAGCTCTACATCGAGCGCGACGACTTCATGGAGGATCCGCCAAAGAAATTCTTCCGCCTCGCTCCGGGTAAGGAAGTTCGCTTTCGCTCCGCTTACTTCATTCGCTGCGATGAAGTGGTGAAAGACGATGACGGAAACATTGTCGAGCTGCGATGTACCTACGATCCTGAAACGCGCGGAGGACAAAATCCGCCGGACGGCCGCAAGGTCAAAGCGACGATTCACTGGGTAAGCGCGAAGCACGCTGTCGACGCGGAAGTTCGAGTCTACGATAGACTCTTCGCAAACGAGAGCCCGGATAGCGGGGAAGGAAACTTCCTTGATCACTTGAATCAGGACTCGCTTGCCGTTCTGGAAAATGCCAAATTGGAACCTAATCTCGCTGGGCTGAAAACCGGAACGACGGTTCAGTTCGAGCGGCTTGGCTACTTCTGCGTTGATTCCGATAGCGAAGAGGACAAACTCGTTTTTAATCGGACTGTCCCGCTTCGCGATTCCTGGGCGAAGGCTCAGAAGAAAAACTAATTTCGATTACCTCATGAAAAACACACTTCTCACTCTCGCGGCAGTCTTTGGGCTGTTCGGCTCCCTGCTTGTTCAAGCTGATGAATCGGGCAAGTCGCTCTTCAATGGCAAAGACTTAACCGGTTGGAAAGCTCCGGAAGGTAACATCTGGTGGATTGTTGAAGACGGAATCCTCAAGGTCCGAAGCGGCCCCGACCAGAAAGGTTCGATTCTCTGGAGCGAAGAGGAATTTACCGACTTTGTCGTCACTCTCGATTTCAAATTCGGGGAAGGCATCATCGATTCAGGCGTTCATGTGAAATCGCAGGATCAGATTCAGATCGGCATTTCCGGTTCCCTGAAGCGCGACATGACTGCCTCCCCCTACATTCCGGGCAAAGGCTATCCTGTCGAGGCAGAAGGCGTGAAAGAGCTTCTGAAAATGGATGACTGGAACACCCTCAAGATCGAGGTGAAAGGCATGACATACACCAGCTATCTCAATGGCAAAAAGGTGATGACCTACACCAGCGAATCTGGCAAAGAAAAAGGCCCTATCGGCCTGCAGCTACACGGAAAACGCGATATGTCGATCGACTTTCAAAACATCAAGGTGAGAAAACTCAAGTAAGACAGTTTCTACCAGAAAGTGTTGGCAGACCCGGAGTTCTCTTTCTATTTCGAAAAAGCCCCGATGGATAAACTCCTTAGGATGCAAAAGGAGTTCCTCTCCACTGCCACTGGCGGACCCATCACATACAGCGGCCGCCCCCTTAGCGAGGTTCACCGCGGAATGGCGATCAGCAAGCGCGAGTTCGGTTGCTTCACCGAACACCTCATTAAAACGCTGAAAGAGGCTGGCGTAGAGGAGAAAGACGCTTACGAGATCATCAGTCACGTCAGTCTCTACGCAGACGAAATCACCAACGATTCCGTAGGAGCGCCTGAGTAATTGCGATTTCCTCAATTTTGCCCTGCCCTATCGAATCTTCTCGAAAGGGCAGAGGCTGAAGAGAAAGACTAGCGAGGACGGTAGTACTTTTTCTCCGCGTGAGTGCGCTTGCCGTGCTTGTAGCGTCCGTGCTGATTGAAGCGGACATCACCATCATGCACATGATGACCTTCATACTGGCAGCTGGTAGTGGTGACAACGATCAGTGGGCTGGCAACAGCAGCAATGATCAAAAGGATGAGTGTTTTGGATTTCATAGCGATTCTTTTGTAGTAATTTGTTCTCCCCATAGCAAGGAAGAAACTTGTTCGCCCCGCTCACCGGCTCGCGACCGCGGCTTCCTTCCGTTGGGCTGGCAGGTTCCGAGAGAGCGGCTCGAAGAGTGGAGATGATAGTCTGACGCTCATCCTCGTCGAATAATTCATGCCAATCCACGCATACCTCGGCCCCGATCTGCAGCGCCCCACCCGATATGACTCTCGCGATGATCCCGCTGACCCCGGTGTGGCGGCGCAGCATTCCAGTGCGGATTAAGTCTTCTCCGATCAGAGCGGCAATCACCGGTCAATACTCCCACTGAAACAGGCTGACATGCCGCTTGCCCTTGGGGTCCTTCCGTTTCGCCCTGCGATCTCCCACGAGACCTGCTCCAGCGACGGCTGCGACATGTTCAGCAGTGAGCATCTTCTCACGTCTCGCTCTGCCAGTATTCCTTGAGCACAAAAAAAGGTGGAGGAATTTCTCCTCCGCCCTTTTTGAAATTGTTGTTGCAAGCTGCAAGATCAAATCGCCACTGGCTTACCGGTCTCGGCAGCTTCGTAGACAGAGTCGATGATCTGCATGAGGGCAAGGCCCTGCTCTGCAGTGTTGAGTGCAGGGGCAGTTCCCTCGATCGCTTCGATGAAATTCGCAGCAGAGTTGATGCGGCCCATGTCCTCGCACTCTTCGACCTGGATCGTCCTGTCGACGGACTGGCCGCCTTCCTGAACGTAGAGCTCGCAGGTGTCGATTGCAGTGGCGTCGTCGCCATCACTTCCGAAAAGACGCTCCACTTTTCCACCGGCATCTACGCCCTGGAAGACAACGGATACTTCCTCGCGCTTGACCATTTCGGCCCAGGACATCTGGAAGCTGAGAGTCTGGCCCGTTTCAAACATCACAAACCCGTGCGCAGCAGATTCCACATCAGTCACTCCATCTTCCCGGTCGGGAATCCCCCAGGGGCCCTTGAAGTCTTTGTTCGTGATGTGATCATCAAAAGTTCCGCCCATGACGCAGCTCGGCTTGGGGTTGCCCATGAAAAACATGGCCAGATCCAGCATATGAAGCAGGTCGATGACCGGGCCCCCTCCAGAAAGAGCCTTAGTCGTGAACCAGCCACCGAATCCCGGAATTCCCGTGCGGCGGCACCACTTAGCTTGCGCGGAATTGATCTTTCCAACTACACCGTCATTGATCAGCTTCATCATCTCTCGCGACTCAGGACGAGCGCGGTTGTTGAAGTTGAACATGAGCTGCTTTCCGGCAGCATCGCGAGCGGCAATCATTTCCTCCACCTCAGCAGCATTGATCGCCGGAGGCTTTTCGCAAAATACGTGCTTTCCAGCCTGAAGAGCCTGGATCGCAAGAGGAGCGTGGAACTTGTTGGGAACAATGATGGAAACCGCGTCTATGTCGGATGCCAACATTTGAGCGACATCACCAAAGACATTCGGGATATCGCTGTCTCCCGCTGTTGCTTTGGCTGCCTCTTCATTGACGTCCGCCATGGCGACGACTTCAGCGCCGGCCTGACGGAATCCCAAAATGTGGTATTCGGCCATTCCGCCGGCTCCGATCACTCCTACTCTGGTTGCCATAGTAATTGCTACGTGTGGTTGGAATCGAGTTTTCCCAAAGAAAGATTTACTCTTTGCCCTCTGACTTAGCCTCTCCGCCTTTTTCTGCGGCTTTCTCTCCGCCTTTACCAGTAGGAGCAACTACGGGAGTGGCAGGTGTAGGTGCGGCTTGTCCGGCTGCCGTTGCGATGTCGACCTCCATACCTGCCTTGCGGGCAAGCTCAGTCGTTTTCTCGGTGATGTCGACCGCGTTGCTAAAAGCAAAAACGGGTGGCGTGACCTTCATGAGAACCACGTCGAGATTCTTCGACTTGGCAGCTTCGAGAGCGATTGGCTCCAGCATGATGCGAAACTCGTTGATGAGGCGAACCCGCTCGCTTGCGAGGGTGTTCTGGGCCTGCGTTTTGAGCCGATTGAACTCGGAGTTGAGCTGCTGATTGGTCGCGACGATCTGTCGGCGCTGCTCTTCGGTGGGATTCTGGCCAGCAGAGCGCTCGACGCCTGTCATCTGGTTTTGCAGTGCGCCCTGCGTCTTCTGCAGTTCCTGATTCAGTGCGTTTTGCATTCCCAGCAAATCAACTCGGACTTTTTCCTCAACGCCAAGCTCGCGAGCTACAGCGTCAATGTCGAGAATTGCCACCCCGCCCGATTGAGCGTTTCCGGTGACTGCGAGAAAAGCGAATGCCAAAGTGGCGATTAGTGTCGATTTCATAATATAGAGTCTATCGTAGAAGGAAGGCGGAGAGCCTAAAACGTAGTCTCCGAAAAAGTCCAGCAATTTTCGGTCAGGTTTCCGCGTTCTCTTTCCTTTGTTTCTTCGTCTTGTAAACGTGACTCAACCGTCAAATTGACGAAAAATAGTCCGAAAACGCTCCCCATGAGCCAAATCGCTCCAGAGAATACCGACGCAAAAGATCAGGAAAAGAGCGCCAAATGCAAATCAGCCTTCTGCCTGATTCCGGCGGCGTTTGACCCAGAACTGGTAGCTGAAGCAGCTAGATGTTGCCTCGGAAATCTAGGAGGAAACCCGGATCTAGTAGTTGCTTTCGTTTCCTCTGATTATCGAAAAAACCTCCCGCAACTAATTTAATCCCTCCGAATTGCCGGTCATGCGACGCGAATTGTTGGCGCTACCGGTAGCAGACTGTATGGATTCAAAAGGAGCATGAAAACACTTCTGGGCTTTCCCTTCTTTTTCTGAAATTGCCAGGAAACGAAGTTCATCGTTTCGAAAATCCGTCGCAAACAGCAGCTATTTGGCGCAAGACACCTGAGCCCGCCGGATTTTTTCTTTTCGGAAATCCCGTTATCGCAGACACTCTGGAGCTCCTGCCTCACCTAGAAAGCGCATTTCCTCAGGCTCCTGCAGTCGGAGGAATGTGCGCAGGCGGTCCCGGGCCGGAGGATGTTTTCGTCTTCACCGAAGATGGCATCGCCCGTTCTGGAACACTTCTCGTCAGCCTTACCGATCCCATTCGTATGGTCCCTCTCGTTTCACAGGGATGTCGCCCGATTGGTGAACCCTTTGTCGTAACGGGATCGGAAAGCGAAAACATTCTCACGATTGGAAGATAACGCGCCTTCTCTGTTCTCGAAGACACATGGCAAGCACTACCGGATGAATGGCAAGCCGAAGCTGACGGTAGCATTTTCGCAGGATTGGCGATCAAAGAGGAAGTCGACAAATTTGAACCCGGAAACTTTCTCGTCCGCCATATCGTGAGCACCGATCTGGAGAAAGGCTGGCTCGAGCTCGCTGCTACGTGCCGTCTCGGACAAGCGATGCAGTTTCAAATGCGCGACGGCAAATCCGCCGCGGAAGAGCTCAAGGCCCGTTTCCAGAAAATCCACGAAACGCACGGCAGTCCTTTTGCCGCCCTACTCTGCGGCGGACAAGGTCGTGGCAAGAAGCTTTATGGCGCCGCAGATCGTGACTTACGTATTCTCGAAGAGCATCTAGGCATCTTTCCTCTCGCCGGATTTTTCTCAAATGGAGAATTTGGTCCTGCACAGGGAGTCGCCGCGTTTCACGAGCACTCGCTTTGCGCGGTGTTGTTTTATCCTGCTGAAACGTCGATCGAAGAGGATCCGGAGAATTAGACGGAACTCCCAGAGAGCTTCGCAAGTTTCCTTCCCATGACCCTTCTACATGACCCTCTTTCTCGGCTCTGCCAAAGGGCTCGTCGGTTCCGCTTACTACTGGAATCGCTTCTTTATCGAAGGAGGCCGCATCGCGTCTCTGCTGTATGATGAGGACAACAAAGAAGCCGATCCCATGGAGATGTTCGGAGATTTTGAGAGCGAGACTGGACAGATTGCGAAGTTCTCAGCAACAGGTGTAGACATTGCCTACTGCGAAAATCCTCCCGTCGTAAAAGACCAGAACATCGACCTTGCCCGCGGCGAAATTGTAGCTCTCATAGGCGAATCAGGCTGCGGCAAATCAACCATGACCGAGTCGTTCGCCGGACTTCGACGGGCGAATGCGGGAACTTTCACCGCGTCGCTGGAAAATGGTGAAACACGGGAATTCCCCCAAGCCCCCGCCTTCCTTGGTGCTTTCGTCGAGCAGCAGCCATACCTCTTCGTCGGATCCATACGCGACAATATCACGCTGGGTGCGGCGTCGATTTCTGATGACGAAGTCTGGAGTGCCCTGGAGGAAGTGGGGTTAGAAAAGATGATCCAGCACCGGGGTGGATTGGACCACTTCCTGACCGACCGTGGTCGCAATCTCAGCGTTGGTCAGCAATACCGCCTTGCCCTATGTCGCGCTCTGGTCTACGGACGTCCCTTTCTCTTGATGGATGAGCCCTTCGCAGCACTCGATATCGAATCCGCAGACCTCGTCGTGAAAGCGATGCAGGAAGAAAAAGCTCGTGGAACGGGCATTCTTCTCATCACTCACCTATTGCCGGAGAACCTCGACGCTGACCGAAAGTTGTTTAAATCGAAAAATCTCCTTTGCGTTCGTCACGCGCCATGAAATAGTGTCATACAGTAGTACTATGAAGACTTTCCACTCTACCACTTTGTTTTTCGCAGTTATCGGTAGCATTCTGCTTCTCTCGATCGGAATCTCCGAAGCGCAGTCCTATCGCGGTAAAGTCAAACTCCGCGGCGTTCTCGTCCAGCGCGGTCAGATCACGGAAATGTCGGTCAATCTTGAGGCAAATCGCATGGTTGCCAGCAACGGTGACGAGATTCGAATGAATGCTGGTGGTTTTTATTCTCGTGACAGCGCGGATGTTACCGGGAAATACAGAGGCTACCTCAAACGAATCACGAACGAATACGGGAATGTGAAGAGGCAGCGCCAGAACAATCGCGTCACCGTATCCCGTCGCGCTATTACTTTCAAAGACGGTCGAATCCGTCTTCGCCGTCCGCTCAACGTAAACGGCCCCGGTCGCTATCGCCTTCGCGGAGAAGGACGCTTCACCGTTCGTGCCTGATTCGCTTTTCAAGCAATCTGGTCCAACACGTTAACGCGGTCTTGAGCAATCGCGGCTTGCGCGCTGTAGTAAACCAATGATGCGTTTACTCTTAGCTACTGCACTTTTCTACCTGAGTTCCCAGGCTCAGGCCAACCTCTGGCCTGAATTTCGAGGCCCTTTCAAAAACGGACACGCACCCGAGGCGAAAGTTCCTCTCGAGTGGTCGGAGCGAAAGAACATCGAATGGCGTGTCGAGGTCGAAGGCAAGGCGTGGTCGTCTCCAGTAATCATCGGAGATCGCATTTTCATCACCACTGCAGTCGAGGATGGATCTGATCTATCCCTTCGAGCACAATGTCACAAACTCGACGACGGCTCTAAGATCTGGACGAAAGAGATCTTTTCCCGCGAGGCAGATCATCAGCACAAGAAAAACAGCCACGCTTCCCCCACCCCGCTTTTTGAGGACGGCCGACTCTATTGCCACTTCGGCCACCACGGAACTGCCGCGCTCGATGCAGCCAGTGGGGAAGTCCTCTGGAAGCAGGAATCCATCAAGTTCAAACCTGTCCATGGCACGGGCGGTTCCCCAGCCCTCGTCGGTGACAAACTCATCTTTTCCTGCGATGGCGCGAAAGACCCCGTTGTCGTAGCACTAAACAAAAACGACGGCAATATTACCTGGGAAACACCACGCGACGTCGAGGTGAGCCGCCCCTTTTCTTTCGCTACACCACTGAAAATCGAGGTTGCCGGAAGAGATCAGGTCGTCCTCCCGGGATCGGGAGCCGTGATTTCCTACAATCCGGAGGACGGAAAAGAAATCTGGCGTTTTCTTTACGGCGAGGGTTATTCCGTCGTTCCCCGACCGCTCTACCACGATGGGAAGATCTACGTCTGCTCTGGCTTCAATCGTGCCATCCTGTACGCCGTCAATGTAGACGCAGAATCGAGGGGGGATATCACCGAGTCTAACCTGGCCTGGAAAGTGGAAAAGGCGATCCCGAGAGAAAGCTCCCCTATCATCGTGAATGATCTACTTTTTGTGAACGACGACAAAGGTATACTCTCCTGCATCGATCCCGTTACCGGCGAAACGCATTATTCCGAGCGTCTTGCCCCCCAAGGTGGCTACTCCTCTTCACCTGTCTACGCCTCCGATCATCTTTTTTTTCACAATGGAGAAGGCATCACCACAGTAGTTAAACCTGATAAAAGATTCGACAAGGTGGAAGAAAACGACATCGGTGAATACGGCCTTTCATCCTTCGGTGTTGTTTCCGATGGCTTCATCGTGCGAACCGAAGAGGCACTCTTGCGCATCAAGTAGGTGAGCCATCACCCCAGCTTACTCAATGACGCTGCGACCTGCGACGAGCGCTGATCGTGAGGTTATCGAGGCCCTGATTTTCGGAATTCTTCGCGACTACGGCTTTGAGCCATCTCCCGAGACTACCGACGCCGACCTTGCCGATATTGCCGCCCACTACAGTGGGAACAGAGGCAGCTTCGACGTAGTAGAGAGCGACGACGGGAGAATCGTCGGGACGGTCGCCGTTCATCGGACTGGTGATGATCTCTGCGAGTTGAGGAAAATGTATCTCGCGGAAGAATTGCGCGGACAAGGCTGGGGAAAGCGCCTTCTCGACCACGCAATCGAAAGCGGTCGAAAACTGGGCTACCGGACAATGTGGCTCGAGACCGCCGATTCCCTCAAGGAGTCGCATCGCCTCTATGAGCGATACGGTTTCCAATCCTTCGTGCCACCACATCAATCCGATCGATGTGACTTCGCGATGAAACGGGATTTGTAAAGGTTCGAACACACCCACTATAGCTGGAAGGCTAGCCCTGCGGCCTCTGTGAGGCCGGATTGTGTGCACTCATTCCTAGTAAACCCATCCCGAGGTCACAGACCAGATGTTACCCCTCTGACTCCCTCCAATATTCTGACTGGTAGGGGTGCTCTTCCTCGGCGTTAAACCAGCTCACCTTCAGTGCTTTCTCTCCGGCAGTTTCCGCTTCCTCGACAATGCGTATCGTCATCGATCCGGCATCATCCTTAAAGGTCCAGGAATCGCCCACATCAAGCGAGAACCAATCCTCTTCCAAAACGTCAATTACTGTGGAAACGAAGAGAACAAAAACTGCAAGACATCATTTCATTTTGCAATCGGGCACTATATCGCACTCCCCGTCCACCCCAGTTTTTGATGGAGAACTCCAAAGAAATTCTGTCCGGGCAGGGAAATTAATGGCAGGCAAAAGCTGGCTTTCTGCATCGAAATCGTGGAGGGCTGGTTGACCGAAGCGACGAGTTGACCATCGACCATCAGGGCAAGATCGTCCCGCTGCTCAGGTGCTTTGAAAACCACTTTGCTGTCGGCACCAACGACGAGGGGCCGATTTGCCAGTGTGTGTGGACAGATCGGAGTGACCGCAAAAACGTTGGCACCGGGCTGAAGGAGCGGACCTCCAGCGGAAAGTGAGTAGGCGGTCGATCCTGTTGGCGTTGCAAGAATAAGTCCGTCCCCGGTGTAGCGGTTTGCCGACTGGCCATTGATTATTGCCTCGACGTGGATGACCCGGGAATCAACGCCCCGACAAATGGTGACTTCGTTCAGACCAACGAAGCGATTGACCACTTTTCCACCGGTCTCGAATCGTCCCTCAATCACAAGTCTCTCAGTCGTTTCGTAATCTCCGGTCACGAGAGCATCAATCAACACTGAGCTTTCCTCTTCGGTTGCACAGGTGAGGAACCCGAGCGTACCGGTGTTGATCGCGGCGATGGGTTTTACCTTCTCTCGCAGCTGTCGGAGCACCCAGAGAATGGTTCCATCGCCTCCAAGGACCAGAAGAAGATCAATCTTGTCGCAGATATCGGCAAAACTGGTTCCCTCTTCTTCCCCGATAAACTCCGCTGTTTGCTTTTCGAGGACGTATTCCACCTCTCGCCGAGCGAGCTGATCAATGAGATCAGACAACAGTTCCTTTGCTCCTTCTTTTGAAGGGTTCGCTACGATTCCGACTCGGGGTGCTTCAGCCATGCAAGAAACTCGATGTTACCATCAGTGCCACTGATAGGCGACTGTGTGAGACCATTCCACCGTTTTCCGAGCGGCCCGGCAACGAATTTCCGAATCTTTTCCACGGCTTCTTCATGCAGTTCCGGCTCGCGAACAATCCCGCCTTTTCCGATTTGCTCTTTTTTCAGTTCGAATTGCGGTTTGATCAGGCAAATGACATCGCCATCGGATTTCAGCACGGAGAAGATGGGCGGAAGTATCATTGTCAGGGAAATAAAAGAGACGTCAATCACGACGAGATCGACAAGTTCAGGTAGATCGTCGGAGGTGAGATATCGGATGTTGATCCCCTCCCGCGAAACGACGCGATCGTGACTGCGCAACTTCCAAGCGAGTTGATTCTTCCCTACGTCGTAGGCGTAAACCTTTTCGATACCTCGCTGCAACAGGCAATCCGTGAATCCACCGGTCGAAGCCCCCGCGTCGAGCGCAACCTTTCCCGTGACTTCAATGGCAAATTCATCAAGTGCTTTTTCCAGCTTCAAACCGCCCCGGCTCACAAACTTCGGGCGGCTTTTTACGATAATCTCAGCGTCCTCGTCGACCTTCAGGCCCGGCTTCAAATTGCCATCCACACCTTCGACGCGCACCTCTCCGGCAAGGATAAGCCGCTTCGCAATTTCGCGAGAATCGCACATCCCCCGGCGATGCAGCGCCTGATCGAGTCTTTCCTTTCCCATAAAATCGTAGACACTACGTAACCGATTCCGGCGACGCGACGTCTTTTCCCAGTGAACCGCTCATTTTGCCTTTTGCAACTCCCCCATGTCTCTCCCTGTTCCCACCCGTCTCATTCTTGGTTTCGCAGCCGTTCTTGCGATCTTTGTGGGAGGCACCATTTTCTTTGCTGAATTTCTCCAGGCCAAGAAGCCGGAATCCATTGATGCAACGTCAATTCCCGGCCAGACGAGGGCGAAAATTGGTACGGTCAACGCAGCGTTTCTCGAAGAGTGG
>Ga0055584_100003050_pt1 | contig 16561 bp, 10 predicted proteins | sample OSDHelmetaG_FD_58716 | JGI IMG/M metagenome (GOLD analysis project Ga0055584, IMG submission 58716) | Pelagic marine sediment microbial communities from the LTER site Helgoland, North Sea, for post-phytoplankton bloom and carbon turnover... | ecosystem: Environmental > Aquatic > Marine >... | reverse complement strand
ATTATTAATCAATACAATATCAAATTCTTTCTCGTATTTAAGTTCTTCGTTGGCTTTGCCGATTCGTTGTTCAAGTTCGTGTTCAACTTCAGTTTCACGTCTTTTTAAACGTTCCATGAGTTCGTCGACGCTTGGTGGACGAAGGAAAACAGCCAAGGCTTTTTTACCGTAAATGCGCTTAATATTGAGGCCTCCAACTACATCAACATCGAAAATTACCGACTTGTTGTTGTCCCAAATTCTTTCTATTTCTGACTTCAATGTGCCATAGTACAAACCGTCGTAAACCTGCTCGTACTCCAAGAATTCACCGTTTGCTAGCTTGGATTCAAACTCTTCTTGGGTTAAAAAATAGTAGTCTTTCCCATCTACTTCATTCGGTCGTTTTTTTCTTGTAGTAGCAGAAACCGAAAATTGCAAATCCGGATTGGTCTCCAAAAGGTGTTTTACCACAGTTGTTTTACCAGAGCCCGAAGGAGCAGAGAAGATGACAAGCTTACCCATTTTACAACACGTTGAAAGTTTGCTCTTTTATTTTCTCTAATTCTTCCTTCATCACTATGACCAATTCTTGAATTGGTGCAAATCCAGCTTTGGAACCTAGGGTATTAATCTCTCGACCCATTTCCTGACTGATAAAGCCAAGTTTTTTGCCGTTAGCTCCTTTATTGATTTCGTTTTCAAATAATTCACAATGTGTTCTCAAACGATTTTTCTCTTCCGCGATATCCAGTTTTTCAAGATAATAAATCAATTCTTGCTCGAACCGGTTTTGGTCGACCTTATTGTCTTTGCTGAAATCTTCAAGTCCTGCTGTCAACCGATCTTTTACCAATTGCTTTCGCTCTTCTTCAAAGGTTTCTATTAAAGGAATCTGTTCTTGGATAATAGCATTATGTTTCAATAACATGTTGCATAATTCAGCCCCTTCATTAATTCGAAAAGAGTCAAATTTTTGATAAGCTTCGTCAATAACGGCCATTACATCTTCCCAATCTTCATCTTCAAGACCAGTATCATCGGAAGTCATTACGTCAGGCATCATAATAATGCTGCGTAATATGTCTTTATCGTTGGCACCTAATTCGTCTGACAAGGTTTTGATTTGCTCGTAATAATGTTTAGCCAGTGCTGTGTTAAGCTTGGAGCCAGCGACTGTTTCGTCTGTACTGTCGATACTCAACATGCATAAAACAGAACCTCGGATCATTTTAGGAGTTAGGTACTTACGAAGTTGGGGCTCCTTTTCTCTCAACATTTTCGGCGTTCTTAAGTTTAATTCAAGAAACTTTCCGTTAAGAGATTTGAGTTCAATTTTGATGTGGTATCGCTTGGTTATTTTTTCAGCACTACCATAACCGGTCATCGATCGAATCATGCCTTATTCCTGTTAGAATTTACCATATACACACCAGTGAAAATCACGAGTGCAAAAATAACTTTTTCCCAAGAAAGGGATTGATTTCCAGCGTTTATTGCAATAAAAGTTGCTATAACGGGCTGGAGGTAAATATAGGACGCAACCAAATTTGGTGACGCTTTTTGAACGGCCCAAGCATTCAACAAATAAGCAACAAAAGTCGTCATGATGGCTACAAAGGCAATCGAGTACCAAATTTCTACAGGGAATTGTGTGAAGTCGGCAGATTTTAGGTCGTTCCAGGCAAAAGGCAAAACCATAATTGTACCAACTATAAAAAGATGTTTTATGACGAATAACGCCGTATATTTTGATAACAAACGTTTTACATAGACAAGGTAAAAGGCAAAACTAGTTGCGTTAAGTAGTACCATTACATCTCCTGAAGCACTTTGAGTACTAAACTCAAAAGCGGTTCCGCCAATCATTAACATGGCACCAATAGCGGCTATCAACATCCCTACAGCTTGCCAAATTTTTACTTTTTCCTTTAAAATGAAAACTGAAAATATTAGCACGAACACGGGAGCGTTAAGCATTAACACGGACGCATTGATTTCTGATGTATGGGCGAGACCATTAAAAAACAAAAGCATGTTTCCTGCCACACCAAAGCAGGCAGCGATGATAAATTGTATGAAATGACCTTTGTCTTGAACCTTTTCTTTTTTTCGAAACAGATAGACAACGTTAAATAATATAGCTGCCACTAATATGCGAAGAAACACAAACCCAGAAGGCCCAAGGTGCTCTGGCATCACACCTTTTGCTATGGTATAGTTCTCGCCATAAATGATGGCAACCGTTAATAAAGCTAAATGAACGCGAACGTTATTTTTCATTGGCGGCAAATGTAAGTTTTAGATGATTGTAGTTATGTATTGAAAAACATAGTTAAGCGTAGGAAGAATGATTCTAAATAGATATATTGAAAAGTAAAATGTCCCATTTGTGGAAAACAATGTCTACATTTAAATCGAATTGAGGTGGCTTCTGCCGCAACATTCGAACTACTATTACTTATATCTTGATGAAATGCAACTAAAAAACGAACCAAAATTGGGTTTGGAGTTGACCCTTAAAAAATCGTTGGTGATTACAACGGTTTTAGCAATTCTACTTTCACTCGGTGTATTCATGTACACAAACCTAACCTCAACACCTGACACATTTGCCGGAACACAAGGTACTTCTACCTTTACGTGTTATGGACCAGCAGGTATTGGCGACAACACAACCAACCGTTTTTGCTACGACTTGGATTCTTTAACTTATGAAGATGGTGATTTAGTTTCTTCAATTCCAAACCTTGGAGGAAACGGAACCGCATGGTCTCAATCAACTACAGCTAACCAACCTGCTTTTCAATCAGGTAGTTCAGCAATGAATGGTCACCCAGTGCTAGAATTTGACGGTACAAACGACTATTTGCAAATGGCTGATCAAAGCGATTTAAACACCTCTGCCTCGACAGAAAGAACCTATGTGGTGGTTATTCGAACCAGTACGAATATCACTGGTCGACAAGTGATTTATGAAGAAGGTGGTGGAACAAGAGGATTAAACATCTACATCTACAACAGCCTTTTATACATGGCTGGATGGAACAAAGCGGACGATGGAACAGATGCTCCTTGGGTATTTAAAAGTGTTAGTTCTGCAATAGATACGAGCACTGAATACATTGTTACAATGGTATATGACGGAAGTAATGACAATACCACTTCAGGTAAAATATTAGGTTACCTAAATGGTAGCTTAATGGGAACTGCCACTGGAGTTGGTAAGCTTTACAGTCATGGTGACGACATTGGATTAGGTGCTATGAACAAAAATTCAGTGTTTGAAGACGGAAACGGTAGTGGAAACGGGTATTACTACCAAGGAGATTTAGCTACTTTTATTCAATACAATTATGCACTGGATACGGCTCAACGAACAATACTAGAAAACAGCCTGTCTTCGAAATTTGATATAGCGATTCAAAACGACAAATTTTCACATGATGCAAATGGATTTGATCACTTTGTAGCGGGAATTGGAAAGTCATCAAGTGACCTTAACGATTGTGCTGCCAGTGGTGGATTGATTCAATTATCTAACCCAACGGATTTAGACGCAGGTGAATACCTTCTATTCGGTTACAACCTAGAATCTGGAGCATCAAATACTTCAAACCCAGACAGTATTCTTACCCGCTGGAACAGAAACATTAAGTTTCATGAAACTGGCGATGTTGGTGCTGTTGTCATCATATTTAATTTAGATCAAGCTGATTTTACCGTTACAGATGCCGACGATTTAAGATTAATGATTGACACCGATGGTGATGGTGATATGTCGAATGCACAAATTGTACATGGTACATACAATAGCTCAAGCAACACCATTACATATAGCGGTGTTACTGTAAACAATAATGCTACCTACACCATGGGTTCTACAAGTTCAGCAAATGCGTTGCCAGTAGAATTCTTATACATTACAGCAAAACAAGAACTATCTGAAAACCGAATTGATTGGGCTACTGCAATGGAAGAAAACAACAGTCATTTTATTGTTGAACGGACACATGATGGCGCAAGTTGGGAATCTTTAGATGAAATTGGTGGTGCTGGGTTTTCATCCAATATCATGAAATATACATACCTAGATCAAAACCCTTACTCAGACGTTAACTACTACCGTATCAAACAAGTGGATTACGACGGGAGATACGATTATTCACCCATCGTGATGGTGAATAGCTTAATCGAAGAGGCCAATATCAGTTTGAAAGTGTATCCTAACCCTGCAATGGATTATGTTCAGGTGCAGTGGGGACAAGAAGAAGAAACTGGTAAAATAGTACTAATAGGTCTTAACGGAAACGTTGTGGCCGAACAAATGCCAGACCAACACAACGCCATGGTGATCGATCTAACTTCGGTAAAAGATGGCGTGTACTTCGTTCAATTTATTGGTAGCCACGCAACCAAGACTGAACGACTTGTGGTACGACACTAAAGAGAAACTGTTTTTTTATTATTCTATTCTATACTTTTTTCTCCCGACGAATCATCGTCGGGAGTTTTTTTTGTTTAAAATTTATTAAAAAAGAGCTAGGTCCCATGCGGTCTTTCCGTACACCAAACTTTGATTTCTAATCTCTAAAGGACTATCCATATTGTTGCTGTACAAACTACCAGTTCCGAGTCCTTGAGGCATATCGATATCATACTGACTAACCCATTGTGCAATGGCATTTAATCCGATGTTCGATTCAAGTGCAGATGTTGCCCACCAACCGATGTGATGTTTGCGGCATAGTTTCACCCATTCATCTGAAACTGAAAACCCTCCAACGAGATTGGGTTTTAAGATAACGTATTGGGGACGTATGTGCTTGAGTAATTGTTCGCCGTCCTTGAAAACATCAACACCAATCAATTCCTCATCCAATGCAATATCGATCTTTGATTCGCGACTCAATTTGGCCATATCATCCCATTGATTTACTGCAACGGGTTGCTCAATACTGTGGATGTCGAACCGTGATAATTCTTTTAACTGTGCCAATGCTTCATCTGCTAAAAAAGCACCATTTGCATCTAAACGTATTTCAAGATTAAACGCGGAATGATCTGTACGAATACGTTCAAGTAGTCGGCATTCGGCATCAAAATCATGCTGACCCACCTTAAATTTTATGCACTTGTAGCCTGAGTTAATCTTGGTTACGGCTTCCTCATACATCGCTTCCAAATCGGCCATCCAAACCAATCCATTGATTGGAATTGGTTTGCCGCTGACAAATTCGGTATCAAAGTATCGTCGTTTCCCACCATTTTTTAAATCCAAAAAAGCGGACTCTAAACCAAATCGGATAGAAGGGAAAGGGTGTAAGTTAAAGTCTAAGTTGAAGTCTAAGTTGAAGTTGAAGTTGAAGTCGAAAGATTCTTCACAAAACTGCGTACAAGCTGCTTCAAGTTTCTCATCATACTCATCGACATCATCAATACTCAATAGGTGTAACGGCGCAGCTTCTCCGATTCCGGTAACACCATTGTGCGTTAATACGATGTAACGAATGTGTCGTTCTTTAAAAACATTACGACTGGTTTTTGCCGGCTTAACAAACTGTAATTGGTGATGTACAATCCGATATTCCATTTAGCGAAGCATCAAAGTCATCACAATCACCATTAACAAACTCAACAATACATGAAACTTGAGCAGTTTGTTATAAGCAGGTCTGTTCTCTTTTGTATTCTGTAGGCTTCTCAATTTCAACCAATGAAAAATGAATAATCCACCCACCAATAAAACCAACAACCCTTGGCTTGAGGTAGACCTCTGAAAAAACAGAAAAAGCAGCCCAACGCCCCAAAGCACTAAAACTAATTGATAGTATTCCGCAGCACTTTTACCTAAGCGAGCAGCCAAAGTAATTTTACCATTCATTTTATCGCCTTCGATGTCGCGGATATTGTTAATGTTCAATACACCAGTTGCTAGCAATCCTATGGCACAGGCCGGTACGATAGACGCATAGAAACCATGATCGAATTTGCCAGATTGTAAATAGTACGTTCCCAAAACTGCCACCAAACCAAAAAAGATAAAGACAGCTACATCACCTAAGGTGCTATAACCATACGGGTTTTTACCTACCGTATATTTAATAGCAGCTCCAATACTTAATAAACCAATAACAAACAGTCCAATAAAACCAAAGTTAACGGAATCGAAGGAAATCCAAAGTAATGAAACACCACATATCAAGGTGAGAATGGAGGTGAGAATCAAGGCATTTTTCATTTGATGAATGGTGAGCGAACCACTTGCCAATGCCCGATCCTGACGTGTGTCGTCATCGGTTCCTTTTTTAAAGTCCCCGTAATCATTCGCAAAGTTGGAAAGCACCTGTAAGAGGATGGCCGTCAATAAAGCCAAGGCTGTTATCCGCCAATCATGTTCGTAGAAAAATGCAGCCAATGCCGAACCTACAACGATGGACCCAATGGCTAAAGGCAGGGTGCGTAATCGTGCTGCTTGAACAAAGGCCTTGACCATGCTAATTATTTAATAACGTCTAGTTCCTTACCAATTTTTATAAAAGCGTTAATCGCCTTATCCAAATGATGTCGTTCATGTCCTGCTGAAACTTGAACACGGATACGAGCTTGACCTTTTGGAACCACTGGAAAATAAAATCCAATAACATATATACCTTCTTCTAACAGCTTTTCAGCAAAGTTTTGAGACAACTTAGCATCGTACAACATGATGGGAACAATAGGATGTGTTCCCGGTTTAATGTCAAATCCAGCTTCAGTCATTTTACCTCGGAAATAGTTGGTATTGTCTTCAAGTTTGTCGCGAAGGTCAGTCGTTTCACGAAGCATATCTAAAACCGCAATACTGGCCCCAACGATGGAGGGTGCTACGGTATTTGAGAACAAATATGGTCGTGAACGTTGACGTAAAATATCAATAATCTCCTTTCGTCCTGAAGTGAAACCTCCTGACGCACCACCTAAAGCTTTGCCTAAAGTTCCAGTGATGATGTCGATCTTACCAACTACGTCACAGTGCTCGTGCGTACCTCGTCCGGTTTTACCCATAAACCCGCTAGCATGGCATTCATCTATCATAATTAATGCCTGATATTTCTCAGCTAAAGCAACAATTTTATCTAGTTGGGCAATGGTTCCGTCCATAGAGAAAACCCCATCGGTGACAATGATTCTATTGTTTGATGATTGACTTTCTTGCAGGCAACGTTCTAAATCTGCCATATCATTGTGCGCATATCTAAACCTGGCTGCTTTACATAATCGGACCCCGTCAATGATGGAAGCATGGTTCAACGCATCACTAATGATGGCGTCATCTGGACCAAGAATAGGCTCAAAAACACCTCCGTTTGCGTCAAATGCTGCAGCATATAAAATGGTATCTTCAGTGCGAAGAAACTCGGATATCTTTCGCTCCAATTCTTTATGTATGTCCTGCGTTCCACAAATAAAACGAACAGAGGAAAGTCCATAACCATGGGAGTCTATGGCGTTTTTTGCCGCCTCAACCACCTTTGGGTGAGAAGACAATCCTAAATAATTATTCGCACAAAAATTAATGACTTGTTCGCCAGAACTTAAGGTAATATCGGCTGCTTGAGGTGAGCTAATAATGCGTTCATTTTTATACAGACCAGCTTCTCTAATGCCGGCCAATTCTTTTTGTAAATGCGGTTTTAAGGTATCGAACATAGGGGTGATAAATTTTGAACAAATCAACGTATTTTTTGATTAAAACCGACGGTGAACTCTGGCGAATTCACTTTGAAATAGGAGAATTTGTGTTTTTGGCCTAAAAAAGATGACTTTTATCGGGCAAAGCCAACCTTTTGGTGACTAAATGGTTTGGATAGTATTGGCTTAAATAAATGTTACTTTTGCCGCTTAGAATAGGCATGGTACGGTTTAAAACCAATGACCTAATTTTACGTTTTCGAATGGCAGAAGAAAAGAACAAGAAACCCAAAATTGTTGTGAAGAAAGATTCAAACAAACCTGAGAAAAAGGGAGGGCTTCCAAGATTTAGCATGAGTTGGATTTATGTGCTAATTGCAATAATCCTATTGACCATGTTATACTTCCCTGGTGGAGGTGATAATTCATTAACAACTCGTGAGTTGCGGGATATGTTGGCGAACAAAGAAATTGAAAAGATCGATGTAGCGAACAGAACCAAAGCGTATATCTATTTAACGGAAGACGCTAAAAAACTAGAGAAGTATACCAAAAAGAACCTTGATAAAGGCTTTGGAAAGTCTATGAATCCAAATACCCCGGATTTTGTGATGGACCAAATTCTTGACAACCAAGAGTTCATTAAAGAAGTGGCCGACGCGCAAGCGGATATTCCAGAAAATGAACGCGTTTTCTTAAATCCAATTCCTGAAGCTGATCACAGCAACATCATTAATTGGATCATATTCTTTGCCTTATTATTTGGCTTTTGGTACCTAATGATGCGCCGTATGGGCGGTCAAGCAGGTGGTGGAGCAGGTCAAATATTCAACATTGGAAAGTCTAAAGCACAGTTATTCGACAAAGACACTAAAGTGAATGTAACCTTCCATGACGTGGCAGGTTTGGAAGAGGCTAAAGTGGAAGTCATGGAGATTGTTGACTTCTTAAAGAACCCTAAAAAATATACCGACTTAGGAGGTAAGATTCCTAAAGGAGCACTACTTGTAGGCCCTCCAGGTACGGGTAAAACCTTATTAGCGAAAGCGGTAGCAGGTGAGGCCAATGTGCCTTTCTTTTCACTTTCCGGTTCTGATTTCGTTGAAATGTTCGTGGGTGTTGGAGCCTCTCGAGTGCGAGACCTTTTCAAACAAGCAAAGGAAAAAGCACCTTGTATTATTTTCATCGACGAGATTGACGCGATTGGACGAGCACGTGGTAAAAATGCGATGCAAGGTTCAAACGATGAGCGTGAAAATACACTGAACCAACTGTTAACAGAAATGGATGGTTTCGGGACAGACACTGGTGTCATCATTTTGGCAGCAACAAACCGTGTGGATGTGTTAGACTCAGCCCTTTTAAGAGCAGGTCGTTTTGATCGACAGATATACGCAGACATGCCAGATCTTAATGAGCGTCGTGCCATTTTTGATGTGCATTTGAAGCCATTGAAGATTGAAAAAACGTTAGATAGAAACTTTTTAGCCAGACAAACCCCTGGGTTTAGTGGTGCGGATATCGCCAACATGTGTAACGAGGCAGCTTTAATTGCAGCTCGTAAAAACAAAAAGGTGATTGAAAAACAGGATTTCTTAGATGCCGTAGATAGAATCATCGGTGGTTTAGAAAAGAAAAACAAAATCATCACGCCAGAAGAAAAGAGATCTGTAGCAGTACACGAAGCTGGACACGCAACCGTGAGTTGGTTATGTGAGCATGCGAGTCCTTTGGTAAAGGTGACGATTGTTCCACGAGGACGAAGTCTTGGAGCTGCATGGTACCTACCTGAAGAACGACAAATCACGACAACAGAACAGTTGTTAGATGAAATGTGTGCTACGTTAGGAGGAAGAGCTGCAGAGTTTGTAACCTTCGGAAAAATATCAACTGGTGCATTAAGCGATCTTGAAAAAGTGACCCGCCAAGCGATGGCAATGGTGTCGATTTATGGTTTAAATGACAAAGTAGGAAACATATCTTACTACAATTTAAACGAGGGTTTTACAAAACCTTTTAGCGAGCAAACGGCTGCATTGATAGATTCAGAGATCAAAAAACTGACTGACGAACAATACGCGAGAGCGATTAAGTTGTTGTCTGAGAACAGAGATAAGCTGGATCAACTCGCTGATAAATTATTAGAAAAGGAAGTCATTTTCAAAGAAGACTTAGAAGCGATTTTCGGGAAACGACCTTGGGAAAAACCTGAGGAAGAAATGAAAGCGGTTGCGGAGGATGTGGAAACTGCAGTTGAAGAGGAAGTTGAAGCAGAAAACAAGAATGAAAAGACGTACGAGTCATCGACTTCGCCTGAAGATACGTCCTCAACAGAAGATTAAGCATATTTAAAGACGATATAGAGGAGGTTCCCAAAGGGACCTCCTTTTTTTTGTCAAATCCCCAACCCGATTTGTCCGGTTCTTGAAAACAAGGACTGATTCAGCTTCAATTTTTCATTGTTTAAATGATACTTCGATTTGGCAAGTTTAAACTGTTGTTTGATGACGTCTGAGTAATTTCCTTCTCCAGACATGCGTGTTTTAAACCGACTGTCTTGGACATTACCGCCGTGGCAATCCGCTATATGCATCAACACTTTTTTCTTTCGATCAGGGAAATGACGCGCCAACCAATCCCCAAACAATTCCTCTACACAGCCATTGAGCCGAACGATGGTGTAGTTCAACCATTTCGCACCAACGGAAGAAACCGTTTTAGCCACATCCATGATTTCTGTACTGTTAATTGCCGGAATAATTGGAGCCATCATGACGCCTACAGGAACACCCGCTTCTGTGAGTCGTTCAACGGCGTTTAATTTGCTTTTTACTGAGGCTGTCCGAGGTTCAAGAATGCGTCTCAAACTGTCGTCTAAAGTGGTGATACTAAATATGACTTGCACCAACTGGTCTTTGGCCATATCTCTTAAAAGGTCAATATCTCTGGTCACCAGACTGTTTTTGGTGATTATACCAACAGGGTTTTTGTGGGTTTGGCACACTTTGAGCAAACCTCGAGTGATCTCGAGTTTGCGTTCGACTGGTTGGTAACAATCTGTATTGCCACTCATCATTATGGGTTCCCCTTTCCAACTGCGACTCATAAACTTCTGTTTAAGTAATTGAGGCGCGTCTTTTTTAACTAAAACGACATTCTCAAAATCCACACCACCGCTGTATCCCCAAAATTCATGAGTGGGTCGGGCATAACAATAGCTACAGCCATGTTCACAACCTTGATAGGGATTCATACTCCAAGGCATGGGTATGTCTGGACTTAATACTTGGTTTAAAATGCTTTTGGCTTGTATCTCGATGATTTTGGTGTTCGACGCCCCAATGTCTTCCAATCGTTCTCCTTCATCAGCCACATATTGGTGCTTGTCAAAACGATTTTCTGAATTAATGGAAGTTCCTCTGCCTTTGATCATAGTGCATAATACATGATTGAAACACGTTTATCAAACAACGCAATACACTATGGATAAGTTTGAAATTGTGCACATTAAACACACAGGATATGTATCACACTTTCCTTATTCCACTTCAAAACTCCTCACCACAGCAAACCCATTTTCGTCCGTTACCGTGAGCATGTGTTTGCCCTTGCTCGGCTGAAATTCGACTTGATGTACGTCAGTAGTCGTAGTTAAAAATGTTTTATCCAAATACCAAAACAACTCTGCATCACCACGTCGATGAACTGCCTCGAAGATTACCTTTCCTTTTTCACCAGATAACAATTTAGGTATGTGGATCACACTGTTTCGTAACGGATATAAGATGTCTAGGTCTTGTGTATTTTCAGCACAGTCCTTTTTAAACTTTGGTAGTGGCACATACTCTGGGTGGTTGGATTTATAATAACTCTCTGCCGCTGTTGGTATCACAAACCATGATTTAGTTTGTGCGTTTCCAGGCAATTCGCAGCCTGCAAAAACGCGTTCTCCCGTGGTTTTTGAAACATGTATTTTTTGATGAAACACACAAGAAGGTGATGGCATGCAGGCATTTGGCAAATAAGCCTTAATGGTTTCATCACAGTGTTGCCCCATTCGCTGACCACTTTGTTTGCATAGATTAACAAACTGCATATCACGTGTAGGTTTGGTAAACCATTCGGATTTTGGAAGTAGCTGAAAAACCTCGAATAATACAGGCGCAGCAGTGTTACTTCCCGTCATACCAGGAACGCCTTCTCCAGAAGCATTTCCAACCCATACTGCCACCACGTGGTTTTTAGTCACACCTATGGCCCAAGCATCCCGTGCACCATAGCTTGTTCCTGTCTTCCATGCGATTTTTTGTTTACCATCAAACCGCGACCAATACTGCTCAATCACAGGCCGGTTCACCGACGACATAGCTTCCAATACTTCGTAGGCTACTGCAGGAGAGACAGACGGATTTACGGATGTGGACTGAGCACAAGAAGAGACCTCTGCATACGCCCTACTTAAGTCCCATAAAGATGCTTCAGCACCACCTAGAATCAAAGACAAGCCATATTGTTCAGCGGGTCTAAACAGCGTGGTTAGTCCGAATTCCTGTAGGTTTTGTTTAAACTGCGTAACGCCATAATCGCTTAATAATCTGACGGCTGGAATGTTTAAAGATCTTGCCAAAGCTTGGGAAGCGGGCACCATACCGTCGTATGCCTCTTCATAGTTTTGTGGGGAATATCCGTTGATTCTGGTTGGATAGTCGGCCACCAACGTTTGAGGAGATAATTTCCCGTTTTCCATTGCTTTGGCGTATAAAAATGGTTTTAAAATACTACCTGTACTTCTTGGTGCCTGAGCGATGTCTACATGCACCTTATTCTCGTCTGAGCAGTTTGTGTTTCCCACATATGCCACCACATTTTTTGTTTGCACATCCAACACAACTACAGCCATGTTGGCAATTCCTTTTGTTACGTTACGCTGGTAATGACGATCGACTATGGTATTAGTACCAGATTGAATTCTAGACTGAATACTGGTTTTGATTCTACTGCCTGTCAAACCTTGGGCGCTGAAATATGCCATATAATGAGGTGTTAACTGGGGCAATCGTTTTGGTTTTTCAGGTAACGGTTCAGCAATGGCTGTGTGGTATTCCAATTCCGTTAATTTTTTATCGTCAAACAATCGTTTCAATAATCTATTTCGTTTATCCTGTAAAGCTTTTCTGTTTTTTGATAAATGCATCAAAGACGGTGCATTTGGCAATACCGCCAACGTTGCTGATTCAGCCCAAGAAAGGGTGTGCGCATTGTGTCCGAAATACCGCCAACTTGCCGCCTCTAAACCAACCACGTTACCACCAAATGGTGCGTGACTTGCGTGTAAAGTCATGATCTCTTCTTTGCTGTACTTGGTTTCTAGTCGAAGTGCCATCACCATTTCTTTGAGCTTATCAGTGAGGCTCCGCCCTGTTCGTTTTCGACTCATGCGAATCACTTGCATAGATAAGGTACTTCCGCCGCTGACCAGTCTTTTTGACCGGATGTTCTGTATAGTGGCTCGTCCAAGTGCCAACAAGCTCACGCCATGATGATTCTGGAATCGCCTGTCTTCAAATTCAATCAATGCCGTTGAAAATTTGGTAGGAATGCTATCGGATAAAGGGAATCTCCATTGTCCGTCAGGAGCAATGTGTGCCATCAGTAGTTGTCCATTGGCATCTTCTAAAACAGTGCTGTAGTTTTCTTCGAATAGTGTTTCGGGCAAACAAACAACAAAATAGAAGCCCAATACAACGAGCAGTCGTTTGAGCCATTTTTTAATTTTAGGTATTCGTCTTAACGCTAACATTTCTATATCTAAGTTCAAATATGAGCCAAGACTTATTATCTGCACCGATGAAACTATTATCTGCTTTTGGTTACAGCATAAGGGTAGCCTATTTTTGATTAAATGTTAAAACGAGCGATTATTGGTCTGTTTGTAGTCTTGTCGATGTGCATCGAAGTACAAGCACAGCAAAACTATTTTAGACATTTTGGCTTGGAGGAGGGTCTACCTCAATCACAAGTGTTTGATGTACTTAGTGATAGTCGCGGCTTTATTTGGGTCGGCACTCGTGGAGGTGGAATTGCCAGGTTCGATGGGAATCAATTTGTTTCGTACAACACCAAAGACGGCTTAATAAACAACTTTGTGAACTGCTTGTATGAAGACGCTGAGGGAGACATTTGGGCGGGGACGCAATCAGGTTTAAGTCGGTACAACGGACTAAGTTTTAGCAATTATCCATTGTCGAAAGACGGAGATGTTCGCGTTTTTTCATTATACGAAAAGGACTCCACCTTGTTCATCGGTACATCGAACGGTTTATACATAAGGCAAAATGAAAGTCTACAGAAAATAGCCAATCAAGATACGAATGAAAATTTCTATGTGACCGCATTAACCAGTTTTGGTCAACACATCTATATGGGCACCAATCGAGGATTGTATTTACTAAATAAACGCAACAACAAAACAGTACGGTTTATCAGTAAGACAGACGGTTTGCCTGACAATTATGTGCAATGTTTGTTGGCCGATAGCAACGGCGTATGGATTGGTACCTATGGCAAAGGCATCCGGTATTATAATGGTGATGATTTGACCACAAAGGTGCTTCCATTGCCCTATAATACCATCTGTTACGACTTAATGAACGTCGACAACCAATTGTGGATTGCCACCCAAGACAATGGTGTGTATGTGGTTGACATTGGCGACCAAAAAATCATTCGATACGGTATTACAAATGGTTTAACCAACAACCATGTGCGGTCGTTGGCATTAGATTATTGGGGCAATGTATGGTTGGGCACCTCAGGTGGAGGTTTGAATCAATTTGCAGGACAACAGTTTAATCATCTAACAACCAAAGAAGGACTTCCAGAAAACTATACCTATGCTGTTCACCAAGACACAAAAGGCGCTATTTGGGCTGGGACCGGTCGTAAAGGCGTGGTGAAAATTGATTCAGGGAGGTATACGGTTTATGGCCAAGACTCAGGTTTTGCGGATATCAAAGTAAAAGCCATTGGGGCTTCGATCGACGGGACGGTTTGGTTTGGAACTGAAGGTGAGGGATTGGCGTATTACCAAGACAGTATTTTTACTTGGTTGACGGTCAAAAACGGTTTGTGCGGGAACTACATCAAAGACATTATTTGCACACGTAAGACTGATGTATGGGTCGCTAGTTTAGATGGTGGCATATCACATCTTACCCGTGTTAAAGGAGGATACAATATTAAGAATTATCGGTACCTGACGGAGTTGCCGTCCAACAGAATCCATGCGTTACATGCAGATAAATCAGGAGCGATATGGTTCGGAACGGAGAGTAAAGGCATTGGGGTCATTTCGAATGGAAAAGTAGAAATGGTGTTGTCTGAAAGTCAGTTAAACTATCAGAACATCAGAGCCATTCGCAGCAATAAAAACGGTATTTGGATAGCCACTTCTGGCGGTTTGTATCGGTATGACCGTTCCACCAAACAATTGTCGCAGCCAGTCGAGGAGGGATTAAAATCGAATAACTTGTATTTGTTGGAATTCGACAAATTGAGTCATGTGTATTTAGGACATGAACGAGGATTAGAAAAACTGACCTTAAACGAAACCGGTGATGTGATTGAGGTAGAGTACTTTGGCGCAGCTGATGGATTTAGTGGGATTGAGACTTGTCAAAACGCAAGTTTGTGTGATGATGAAGGCAATATGTGGTTTGGCACCATCAACGGACTTACGCAGTATAATCCCAATAACATTCAAACCAATGAAACGAAGCCTCGTGTTTGGCTTGACAACATTGATTTGTTTTATGAAAAACTTGAAGCAAATCGCTTTAATTATCAACCGACGTCATGGAACAATTTGTTGACGTCTCCGATATTTCCGCACGATCAAAACCACCTCACCTTCAGTTTTACCGGAATTGATTTAAACAACCCAACCAAGCTAAAATATCAGTGGAAGTTGGAAGGATTTGACGGAGAATGGCGGAAACCAACCCAGAAGAAAGACGCTGTATATTCTAATTTACCTTCAGGCAAATACACGTTAAAGTACAAGTCTATTTCGTCAGATGGAATTGAAAGTGAGGTGGCCGAATGGCCGTTTGAAGTCTTACTTCCTTTTTGGAAAACATGGTGGTTTAGATTACTCAAATGGACAATACTCATATTGCTGATTGGGTTGTTTGTTTGGATATACGTACAACGAATTAAGGCAAGAGGCAAGAGGGAAAGAGACAAATTGGAGGTTGAAAAAGAATTGATTGAGTTGGAACAAAAGGCTTTGCGTTTGCAGATGAATCCACACTTTTTGTTCAACGCTTTGAACTCTATTCAATCGTTAGTTGCCCTAGAGAAACACCAAGAAGCCAGGAAATACTTACAAAAATTCGCCAAGCTAATGCGGTTGACGCTTCAGAATTCTAGAGTTGACTCAATTCCACTGTCAGATGAAATCACCACCCTGAGTAATTATGTTGAGCTGGAACAGTTTAGTATGAAAGCACCATTTAGTTTCTCCATTACAACGTCTGATGAAATCAACCCCGACAATATTTACATTCCGCCAATGATGCTGCAGCCGTTTGTTGAAAACGCCATTAAACACGGATTACCTGAATTGGGGAATAAAGGACAATTGAACGTGACATTTGAATTAGACCAGCAACTGCTCATTTGTACAATCATGGACAACGGTATTGGTAGAGAAGCGGCAATCGAAAAGGCCAAAGGCAAAAGCAAAAGCCACGAATCAGCGGCGATTCAAGTCATCACCGATCGTCTGAAAATGTTAAACAAAGGCCATACTGGCAATAGCCTCGACATTCAAGATTTGGAGAATGGAACTGCGGTAGTGATTAAGTTGGTGGTGGGGTAGTTTTGAATTATAGAATTATAGAATTAT
>Ga0055584_100003048_pt1 | contig 16564 bp, 14 predicted proteins | sample OSDHelmetaG_FD_58716 | JGI IMG/M metagenome (GOLD analysis project Ga0055584, IMG submission 58716) | Pelagic marine sediment microbial communities from the LTER site Helgoland, North Sea, for post-phytoplankton bloom and carbon turnover... | ecosystem: Environmental > Aquatic > Marine >... | reverse complement strand
CGCGCGCCGGGTTCCGGCGTTGCACAATGACGGCGCGCGCGGCCTCGGGTGAGGCCGCGGTCGGGAGCCCCGGTGAACAGTCCGCGTACGCGCTCGGCAGTGTTCCTGCCGCTGTCATCCCAGGCGGACGATCCGGCGACGGTGACGTGGTGTCGGGGCGTGCCGCTGCTGCTGGCCGAGGAGCTGCGGGCGCTGAAGGCGTCCAACGCGACGTTTGCGGCCTGGACCAGCGGCCGGGGCGCCACGCTGCAGATGGTCCACCTGCAGGAGAGCCCGCCGGTGGGTCACGTCGCGGCCTACGCTCGCGCCGCCGAGGTGGACCTGGGGATCTCGGGCTGGGGCAGCTTCCTGGGCGACCCCTTCATGAAGCTCGCGGTCGTCACCCCCGACGCCCAGAACCCCCGCAAGATCCTCGTGGACTGCCCCCCGGGCAGCAGCTGCGTCCAGTTGGTGCGGGCCGCGTTCAAGGCGGTGTGCACGATCCTGGGGCTCCCCAACAACGCGGTGCCCCCGCTGGCCACGGCCACCGATTCGGACGAAGCGCTGCTCGCCTGGCTGCAGGATCTCGAGCACCAGTGGTTCCTGCGCCGCCGGGGCCAGGAGCCGAGCCCCGCCGATGGCTGCCGTGAGCTGCTGTCCGCCCTCACTCACGATCCCGACTTCGAGCCGGCGGCCCGGGCGCTGCTGCGGCGCTGCGGCGCGGCGCTTTCCGCGTCGGTCGAACAGCACGGCGAGGCCGAGGTCCGGCGGATCCAGAACGTCTGCTCCGCCAACCTGCTGCAGATGCTCCGACTCCGGCCCAAGGACTTCCTGGGGTGGACGCTGCTGGGGATGCTCCAGCGGGAGGTCGATCAGGCGACGCCGGCGCGCACGAGCCTGAAGATGGCCGTCCGGCTTGCTCCCGACTACGCCCCCGCCTTCCGGGAGCTGGGCGCCCTGGAGCTCAAGCACGGCGAGTTCAAGGCCGCGGGGGCGTACCTTCGCAAGGCCGGCAAGCTCGCTCCCCAGGACCCCAGCACCCAGTACGCCCTGGGCACGCTGTACCTGAAGCTCAAGGACCGGGGCCGCGCGATCCAGCACCTGCAGGTCGTGCTGCGGCTCGCTCGGGGCACAGAGACCGCGCGGGTCGCGGCGCGGCTCCTGCGGGACATCGACGAGGGCCCGACCCGCCAGCCGACCTCGGCCTTGGACCAGGTGCCGCCCGCCCGACGCAAGCAGGACCAGGCGCTCATCGCCCGCACGTTCGGCCTGTCCATGGACCGAAGCGTCATGGACTTGCCGGACTTCTTGGCGGATCTCGCCAACGAGGCCTGAGGGCCCCTGCCCACTTCGCCGCCGTCCCGCCCGGGATCCTGGTGCCCGGGTGCCCCGGCGCCCGCCGCGACATCCCTGTCCCACTTCGCACACCGCCCACGCGGCAGTCGGGCACGCCAGTGCCCGGTCGGTATGCCCTGTCGACGACACAGATCGAGTAGAGCCGACGGCGATCCCCACAACGTCGCGGTCCTCGGCGATCGGGCCGGTGGATTCCCGGGCATGGCACGGACCTTGCTCATTCGTGGGGTGAAGCCGCGGTCCACCCCCGCGGCCACTCGGAGGAAGCATGGTCGCACTCGCTCCCCTCAACGGTCGGAACCCGGCCGAACGTCCTGGACCCCACACCCTCAACGGAGAGGCCCGCGTGGTCTTTACGCTGCTGGGGCTGGTCTCCGACGTCGTCCTGGACCTCGACATGACGGTCACCCGTGCCCGCGAGCTGTTCACGCTGGCGATGTACGACCGCGCCGAGTCGCGCTATCGCACCTCGACGCGGGTGTCCCTGGCGTTCGACACTGCACTGCGGACCGTCAAGAAGATCAAGAAGCGGTACCGCGAAGGGGCCGTCAACGAGGGCGAAGGGCCGCTGTTCAACCTGCGGCGCAAGGTCTACTTCATGCTGCTGGACCGCGAGATGGATCTCGACGAGATCGCCCGCGAACTGCCCATCAACTACGAGGTGAACTACGCCCGCCTGTCGGTGGAGACGCTGATGGAGCAGGGCCTGGTCGAGGAGATCGACCGGGGCCGAGGCCGCGTCACCTACAAGGGCCTCGTGCCCGAGGGCTACGTGAACTTCTACCGGGGCGACCACGAGGCCGCCGTCGAAGGCTTCGAGCGCTTCCTGGGCGCCATGCGCAAGGTCGTTCGCGCCCGCCTCCTCAAGGGGGAGACCGAGGTCGCCATCGCGCGTGGCTTCGTCGCCCGGGTCAAGCCCGAGGACCGCGAGGACCTCGTCGACGACCTGCGCGCCGCCGTGCTCCGCGTCCTGATGGAGTACGAGGCCAACGCCGAGGGGCTCGACGACGACGCCGCCGCTGAGTACGAAGTCCTGCTCGGCGCTGCGCCCGCCTAGAGCCCCCACCGATCGCCTCCGCCCGGGTGCCGAGTGCACCCGGGCGGAGCCAATCCCGTGCAGCACGGGTCCCGGTTGCTGCCGGGATCGCCCTGCTACGCTGCAAAGCAGCACGGCCCGTGCCCCCTGGGAGTCCTCGGAACATGCGCATCTTCGCCCCCACCGTCTTGCTGTCCCTGGCGCTGGCCACCGGCTGCGTCCTGCCCGAGGACCAGGTGCCCGACGGGATGCCCGCGGACCTCTGGGTCCCGCCGTCGGCGGCGAACCTGCCCGTCGCCGAGCTGGACCTCGCGCCCTTGTCGCGGCTCGGCGAGGAACCCGATGTGGACGGCCTCGTCGAAGGCCCCCAGGAAATCGCCGTGACCATCGGCGAGGAGATGGACGTCGAGCTGCACGTCCTGCAGCCCAGCCTCGCCATCCAGCCCGGTTCCCTGCCCGAGGCCGCGTCGTTCCTGACCCTGGACGATGGCGCCCGCGTGCTCTGGGTGCCCGGCGCCGGCGACATCGGACACCACGAGTTCGTCTTCCTCATCGTCGACGTCGACGAGCCGAGCCTCGTCCTCGCTCAGCGGAGCATCCTGGTCGACGTGCTGCCCGGATTCTCGCTGATCGAGTACGGCTTCTAGCGACCCCCCGGGGGCCCTCCGGTCCCGTGTCGCAGCGCCGCTCTTGCAGCCAATGGCTGCTCCGTTGGGCCCGTCGTCGCCGCGTGCGATGATGCGAACATGCCCGATTCCGACGCGCCGCCGCCCACCTCCAGCAAGCCTTCTCTCGGCCGGCGAGGGCCCAAGCCCCCACGGTCTGCAGCCGCTCGTCGCGATGAGCGCCGGCTCGGGGAGATCCTGCGGGACCAAGGCTCGGTGAGCGACGAGCAGCTGGCTCGAGCGTTCGCCGCGCAGCTGGGCCTGGACTTCGTGGACCCGACGGCGGTCGAAATCCCGGCGGCCGCCTTGACTCGGCTCCCGCGGGCCGTCGCCCGCGATCGGGGCGTCTTCCCCGTGGGAGTCACCGCCTACGACTCCCTCGTGGTCGCGCTGTCAGACCCATACGACGATCTCCTGGTGGCGGACCTGACCGCCGCCGCGAACTGCGCCGTCGACCGGGTCGTGGCGACGGCGGCGGCCATCGCTCAGGCCTTGGAGACCCACCTCCCCGACGTCCCCGAGGAGCCGGCGCCGGCGCCCCCCCCGGAGCCCGAGCCGGAGCCGTCGCTCGCCCCCGCCGGCACGGCGGCGGGCACCGTCGTGGCACCGTTTGAGGCGGACGACGCGCCGGAACCCGCGGCCCCGTCCGCGGCCATCCCCATCCCGTCGGAGACGACCTCGCTGCCCGCCGTGGCGGCGCACCTCCGGCCCGACGCCGAGGACGAGCACTGGACGGTGCTGCTGGCCGGCTGGCTGGGCAACGCGGTGGCCGCCGGCGGGACCGAGGCGTGGATGGTGCCGGCCCAGGGGCAGTTGAAGCTCGAGACCCGCGTGCGCGGGGTCTGGCGAGAGGTCCTCCGGCTGCCCGACTGGACGGCCGACCCCCTTCGACGCCGACTCCTGGCCGCCGCGGGGGCCGGCGCCTTTGCGCCGCGCGACGAGCTGCCGGGCCGCGTGGTAGCGACGTCAGGCCGCGATGGCCTCAGCGTCTGCTTCCACCCCAACCCCGCCCGGTCGGCGGCAGACTCCGTGCACCTGCAGCTGAACGACCCGGCGCTGCAGCTCACGCTGGCCCAGGCCGGCCTTGGGCCCGACGACCAACGCCGTCTGCGGCAGTGGACCGCAGCTCGTGAGGGGTTGATCTTCCTGGTGGGGTCAGCGGACTCGGGCCTGTCGACGACGGCGCGGGCGCTGGCCGCGTGGCTGTCGGCCCGACGGCCCACGGTCTACGTGGGTTCCGGCCCCCTGAGCCCCGGCAGCAAGGCCGCCACCATCCCCCGCGGGGTCGGCGCAGCCGGGCTGGACGCAGCCCTGGGCGGCCTGGACCCCGCGGCCCAGGTCCTCGTGGTGGACGACGTCGACGACGCCGACGAGGCGACGCGCGTGCTCCCCCTGGCCGTCCGGGGTCGAGTCGTCATCGCGGCGACCCATGCACCGGACGTCGCCGCCGCCCTGGCCGACTTCCGCGCCCGGGGCGTGCCCGAGCACCTGCTGTTTGGCGAGCAGCTGATCGGCGTCCTGGAGCAGCGGGCCGTGCCCCTGCTCTGCCCCTCGTGCGGCACCCGCGGTCCCCTGGACCGGGCCCTGGCAACGCGCCTCGGCCTCAACACCGACACGCTGCCGGCCCAGGCGCCGGTGCAGGGCGCCGGCTGCCATCGCTGCGGTCGCTCGGGCCTCAGCGCCCGCCGGCCGATCTTCACCCGGGTCGAGATCGCGGGCCGGGTGGCCCCGTCCATGAGCGACGAGCGCCTGCACCAGGAGGCCGCCCGCGCCCGCAAGGTCCAGCCCGCCGAACAGGCGGTGAGTCTGGTGGTCCAGGGCCTCGCATCGCTCGACGGCCTCGCCCGCGCCCTCGGCGTCACGCCACCCCGGCGCCGGCCCCTGGTCAGCGTCGAGGCCGAGAACTGGTCGGGCCAGACCGTCGAGGAGACGGTGGCGGGCGACCTCGCGCCGACCCTCGAATTGGACGCGCCGATCGAGAACCTCGCCACCGGGCTCATGGCCGAGGGGCCGGCGCGGGCCGGAATCCAGCCCGACGGCGATCCGGTCAGCGAGTCCCGGGTCTCCGACGACGCCCACGTGCTCCTGGCCGTCGCCACCCCGGGCGACTTCCCCGCCCGCCTCCGCCGGGCGCTGCCCCGCAACCTCTACGAAGTCATCGCCGTCGAGGACTTCGAGGGAGCCCTGCAGCGCGTCCGCAAAGACCGCGCCACCGCCGTGCTGCTGTCGGGCAACGAAGCCGCGCCCGCGCTCATCTCCTCGTTTCGCGACGAGCTGTCGTCTGCGTTTCTGCCCCTGATCGCGGTGGTCGAACGCGGCCAGGACGCGACGACGCTGCTGGAGGCGGGCGCGGACGAGCCGCTGATCGACGGAGACGAGGCGGCCCTGCGGCGGCAGATCGACGACCTGATCTTCAAGCTCGCCTGACGGGCGCCCCGGCCGTCAGCGCTGGGCGGAGTCGTCGTCGTCGGCGGCCCGGGCGGAGTCGTCGTCGTCCCCGGCGGGCGCGGGCTGGGTGGCGGCGCCCAACCGGAACAGCATCCAGTCACCAGCCACGGCTTCGAGGCGGCGGCTGTCCTTGAGCTGGAGCAGGAAGCCCGGGTCCAGGATCGCTTCGCTGGTCGTGCTCAGGGCGAGGTACTCCGCCCCGTAGGACTCCAGCTCCACCAGCTCGCCCAGCGTCAGCGTCGTGCGGTGGAAGCCGCGGCGGTCCATGGCGTACAGCACCGACTGGGGGTGGCGGTCCACGACGGCGACGGCCTTGCCGGGCGGCACGACGGCGCCGACGGACAGCGCCTGCAGCTCGATGCGCTCGTCGATGGCCAACGCGCCCTGCACAAACACGAAGCCCGCGGCGGCCGACGCTGCCACCAGCAGCCCCACGCCGGCAGACGCGATCACCCGCTGTCGGCCCTCCAGGCGCTCTTGCAGCTGCTGCCACCCCGCCGCCGCCAGCACCGACAGGAACGGCACACCAGCCAGCTGGTAGTAGTTGTGCAATCGGTAGCCCGCGGTCAGGACGAGGAAGCCGGCACCCAGCAGCGCAAACCCCAGCACAAACGGCCGGAACTCCGCGCGGGTGCGGGCAGCCGCGACGCCCAGGCCCGCCAGGAACAGCCCCGCCGGCGTCGCGGCATGCATCAGCAGCGTTCCCCCGATGGCCCGCCAGGTCGTCGGGTCGAACCACAGCGCGGGCCCGCCCCACTTGTTCGCCCCCGCCCCCAGAACCCCGAAGGTCGCCCCGTCGACGCCCAGGTGCACGTGGGCGTGCCAGACCCAGGCGGCCGGCAGCAGCGCCGCCACCGCGGAGGACGCGATCACCACCGGAGCCGGAGGACCACTGGAGCGCGCCACCAGCAGCGCCGGGACCAGGGGCCAGAGCAGGAACAGCTGGGGCTTGCAGGCGACCGCAACCCCCGCCAGCAGCCCGCCCGACAACGCCGCGAGCACCCCGCCTCCCTCGCCGGCCCGGTCGCTGCGCTCCAGCGCCAGCAGCATGAAGCCAATGGCCAGCGCGTCGGGCTGGATGTTCCGGGAGAAGACAACCGCCAACGGCGACAGGCCGTAGAGCACCAGCGAGGGCCAGACGGGCCCCGCGATGCGGCGTCGGACCCAGGCCGCCAGCGCAAAGCCGCCCAACAGCCAGCCCAGGGCCGACACCAGCCGGGGCCACGCATACGGCATCGGCCGGTCGGGGGTGAGTCGGGCCGCCGCCTGCCAGCCGGCCGCCGTCGCGGCGGCGTACAGCGGAAGCTCCGACTCCACGGTCCCCGCGTCGGGGCCCGCCCACCCGATGCGCGGCCGCAGGACGTCGATCCCTTCGCGGGTCATCACCCGCGCGATCGACGCCGTGTCCGACTGCCGAACGTGGTGGATGTCCAGCGGCGGGTTGCCGATGCCCGGGAAGCGCAGCCCGACGGCGAGCAGCAACAGGACCACCGGCAGCAGCAGGCGTGAGCGGGCGGCGGTGGGGTTCGAAGGGGCCATTCGGAGCGAGGAATCGTAGCAGGGTTCGGGCCCGACCCCAGCCGCACGCCAGCCCGTCGGGGCCAATAGGCCAAACCCTCCACACCACAAGCAAATACCCGTTTCCGGGTAAGCTGCTTGCGCGGGCCCCGGCCGGGGCCCCAACGTATGGGGGTCGCACCCCGGGAGCAAGACGATGGGCACCCGACCGGAAGACAGCGCATTTCGCGCCTACCTCCTGCGCAACGTCGACGTCTCCGAGCGGGATCTCGACAAGCTCATCGCCGAGCTGAGGAGCCATTGGGGGGAGACGCCGGCGGAGTTTGTCCGACGGCGACACCGCGAGTTGCAGCGGCAGGGGGCCAGGAACCCTGCGATCTACGAGCAGGTGGCGGCGGAAATCCAGGGTCGGCGGTTCTCCGCCAGCCCACTGACCGAACGACAGATCCGGCGGCTCATCTACGGCTGACCGGCGCCAAGGAGTAACTGACATGTGCGGAATCGTTGGCTACGTAGGCTCCCGACAGCCCGTCCCCATCCTCGTCCAGGGTCTCAAGCGCCTCGAGTACCGGGGGTACGACAGCTCCGGGGTCGCGACCATGAACGACAGCGGGGAGCTCTTCCTGCACAAGAAGAGCGGCCGCATCAAGGACCTCGAGCGCTCCCTCCCGAAGCCGCCGTTCGGTCGCTCGGGCATCGGCCACACCCGCTGGGCTACCCACGGGCCGCCCAACGACGTCAACAGCCACCCCCACATGAGCGCGGACGACCGCATCGTCGTCGTGCACAACGGGATCATCGAGAACCACTCGGTCCTCCGCCGGCAGCTGGCGACCGAGGGCATCCACATGGTCTCGGACACCGACACCGAGGTGATCCCGAACCTCATCGCGCGCTTCTACGAGGGTGATCTCGAAGTGGCGGTCAAGAAGGCGCTGCGGCTCATCAAGGGGACCTACGGCCTCGTCGTGATGAGCCGGGACGAACCCGGCCTGCTCGTGGCCGCGCGCCTCGGCTCGCCCTTGGTGCTGGGCGTGGGCGACAACGAGATGTTCGTGGGCAGCGACCCCGCCGCGCTGATCGCGCACACCAAGCAGGTGGTGTTCATGGACGACGGCGAGGTCGCAGTCGTCGAGGCCGACGGCTTCCGAACCTCGGACCTCAACGACGAGGAAATCGATAAGACCATTGATGAAATCGACTGGGACCTCGAAGAGATTGAGAAGGGTGACTACCCCCACTTCATGCTCAAGGAGATCCACGAGCAGCCCCGGTCCATCACCCGCGGTCTGCGCGGCCGGGCCGAGCGCGACTTCGGCGACGCCCACCTCGGCGGGCTGAACCTGAACCGCCGCGAGTTCTTCGACATCAGGCGGGTGTCGCTGATCGCGTGCGGCACGTCCATGCACGCGGCCATGGCCGCCAGCTACCTGCTCGAAGAGCTCGCGCGCATCCCGACGAAGGTCGAGATCGCCTCGGAGCTTCGCTACCGCAACCCCATCGTCGACGCCAAGACGCTGTACTTCGCCGTCAGCCAGTCCGGCGAGACCGCCGACACCCTGGCCGCCATGCGCGAGATCCAACGCAAGGGCGGGCGGGTGCTGGGCATCGTCAACGCGGTCGGCTCGACCATCGCGCGGGAGTCCGACGGTGGCATCTACATCCGCTCGGGGCCGGAGATCGCGGTCGCGTCGACCAAGGCGTTCACCTCGCAGCTGCTCGCGCTGACGCTGTTCGGCTTGAAGATCGGACGCATGCGCGACCTGTCGGCGGACTCGGGGCACAAGCTGCTCGACGCGCTGTTCTCCCTGCCCGACCAGATCGAGGGGCTGCTCCAGGCCAGCGACGACATCGCCCGGATCGCCAGCCAGTTGGCCAATGCGCCGTACGTGCTCTTCCTGGGGCGCGGACCGAACTACCCCACCGCCCTGGAGGCGGCGCTCAAGCTCAAGGAGATCTCCTACATCCAGTGCGAGGGCATCGCGTCGGCGGAGATGAAGCACGGGCCCATCGCCCTCATCTCCGAGGGCACGCCGGTTGTCTTCATCTGCCCCAAGGACCACCTGCACGAGAAGTCGCTGTCCAACATGCAGGAGGTCAAGGCGCGCGGCGGGCGGATCATCGCGGTCGCCAACCCCGACGACGACCTGGTGGCCGAGCTCGCCGACGAGGTCATCGAGATCCCCCAGACCCACGACCTGCTGACGCCGTTCCTGGCGACGATCCCCCTGCAGTTGCTGGCCTACCACACCGCCCTGCAGCTGGGCCGGGACGTGGACAAGCCCCGCAACCTCGCCAAGTCCGTGACGGTCGAGTGACCCGGCCATGAAGGCCGTCCTCGCAGGGTTGGTGCTGATGGGCGCGTGCTGGGTGGGCGACGACGACGACTCGGCGGCCAACAGCTGGGCGCCGACGATCGAGTCGTCCTTCCCGGCGTCGACGACCCAGGAGCTGTCGATCGACGGCAGCCTCCGGTTCGCCGCCGCGGGCATGGACGTCGACTCGCTGCACCTGGACTACGCCTGGCTCGTCGATGGGGCCTTGGAGGCTGGTGGCAGCAGCGAAGACGGGGTGTTTGACACGTCCTGGGATCTGCTGTGGACGGCCAAGCGCAGCGGCGAGCGAATCCAGGTGGCGTTCGAGGTGGACGACGGAGACTTCGTCGAGACGCTGACCTGGCCCGTCGACGTGGAGTAGCCGGAGGAGGCCGAGCCCACGCTGCGGTCAGCCGGTTCGTGGGCGCCGCGGCCGCCACCGCCGGGCCGAGCGGGACAGCGCCCGCAGGCGTCGTTCGACGGCGGGGTTGGCCGGCGTGTGCCCGAACCGGGACGCGTACCAGGCTTCGACCGCCGACGGCGCGTCGTCGAAGCGTTCTGGCGCCGCCAGCGCCGCCCAGCGCGCCCACTGAAGGGCCGTGCCCGAAGGCCCGGGGGGCTCGCTGGACGGCAGGCGCCGGGCAGCCCGGGACCACGACCTCAGCAGCGCATCGACGCTGGTACGGCGACGTGGACGCACGGCCAGCCCCAGCAGCAGGAGCCCCAGCGCCACGGGCGCGCTCAGCCACACCAGGGAACGCGACCGGCCGGCCGCCGGCTCGGGCTCCCGGCCCTGCAGCGCGGCGAGCACGCCGGACACGTCGGCCCCGCCGCCCCACGCATCGCCCGCCGCCGAGAGCGCCGCCAGCCCCTTGCGGACGCCGGACCACTGGCTTTCCAGCCCGTAGTCGAGCAGCAGGTCCGACCACAGGACCCGGCCGTAGTCGGCCCAGGCGCGGGCCTGGGCCAGCAGCGTGCGCCGGGCCGAGGCCGCGAGGCCCCCCGTGGCGGTGGGCGTGGGGTCGAACAACACCCAGCCCGACTCGGGAAAGTGGACCTCGACCCAGCTGTGGGCATCCCGCTGCCGGACCACCCAGTAGTCTCCGACGGGGTTGTACTCGCCCCCGCTGAAGCCGTTGACGATGCGCGCGGGGATGCCCTGGCTGCGCAGCAGCAGCGCCATGCCGGTGGCGAAGTACTCGCAGTGACCTTCTTTGACGTCGGTGAGGAACGCCACGATGGGGTCGGCGTAGGCGGCCGAGGGTTGGTCCAGCGTGTAGCCGAAGTCCCGCCGGAATCGATCGACCAACAGCAGCGCAGCGTCTACCCGGGTCGCGGCGCCCTCCGTCCAGGCGGCGCCCAGCGTGGCCACGACCGGGTCGAGGTCCGACGGAAGCTGGGTGTAGCGACGGACCAGGGACTCGGGCTCGGGGCGCCCCTGCTCTGCCCGCAGCAGGTCGGGCGCCGGCAGCGCGGTTTCGCTGAACACGGTGTACTCGACCCGGCCCGATGCGTCGGGGAGGTAGAGCCCCTCGGTGTCCGCGGCCTCCAGTCGGCGGAAGTCGCCGTACAGGCCCACGGCGTCGGGGACGACGAACAGGACCTTCGTGTCGAGGGGCTCGCGGGTGACCTCCAGCTTGTGGGTCCAGCGCTTGCTGGGCGGGCCCTGAGGCTTGACCCCGACCTTGAGCAGCGGGACGCGGATCGCGTCGGAGACCGACCAGCCGTCGCCATCGAAGCGGTCCAGGGCCAGCCCGGCCCAGTACAGCCCCGCCGCCGGCATCGGCCCTCCATCAGGGCCCGTCGCCTTCACCCGGAGCACGGGCTCGTCGGACAGCTGCACGAGGCCGACCTCCCCCAGCCGCACCCGCTCGTCGAACCCGGTCACGTGCACCGGGGGAAGCAGCGAGCCGCCCAGAAACGACAGCTGCATGCGCGGGAGGATGAAGAACAGCAGCAGCGTGCCCAGCAGGAGCAGGGCGTTGAGTGCCCCCACCGCCGCGAAGAAGCGCCACCGCAGCAGCCGGTCCAGCTCCCGCCAGCGCTCGGCGGGCACCTCGGTCCCCGGCGCCGCTTCTTCGTGGTCTGCCTCGACGGTCAGGCCCAGCCGCGAGAGCAGCAACGACCACGTCAGCAGCAGCACGAACACCAGGAAGATCACGAACCACGCCAGATCGATCGTGAGCACGGAGGAGAGCAGCAACTGGCCGAACGCGATGAAGGCCGCGTACAGGTCGTCCCGAGCCGAACGGCGGGTGAGAATGCGGTGCAGCTGCACGAAGATGAGCAGCTCGGCGAACACGGTCAGGACGTGGCGGCCGAGCACGCCCCAGCCCACGGCCAGCCAGACCAGAAACGCAATCTGCAGACCGAGCCAGACGCCGGCCGGCAGCCGGGGGCGGCCGGGCAGGCTGCCCACCACGAGCGCCGCGACGACGGCCAGCAACGCCGGGCCCGAGAGCTCGCCCGCGACGGCCAGCGCGGCGAAGCCCAGGGCGACGACCCCGAGGCTCGCAGCTCGCTGCAGCAAGACGAAGCGGGGGGCCACGACCGCTCAGCCCTCGTCGGGGAGCGGGAGGATGGCGAGGTCGCCGAGCGCGGCGTCCCGGGCGGCGGAGTCCCGAACGCGGCGGGTGGGCGCGTCGAAGACGGCCAGGCGCACGGGGTGGCCGGCATCCACGGCCGCGCACAACGCCCCCGTGACGTCGGCGAGGTCGGCCTCGAACGCTCGGGCGCGCGCCACTCCCTGGCCGGCGGGCCTCGCCAACCTCACGTCCACCAGCCCCACGCCCGGACGTTCGCGCTCCGCCACGACGCGGCGGCCCAGGCGGGCGGTGCTCTTCCAGTGGATGCGGCCCAGTTCCTCGCCGGCTCGGTGGTCCCGGAGGTACATCAAGTCGCCGTCCCCGCGCCCGCCGCGCCGACTCGGGGCCTCGCCGATGGCGTCTCCGCCGGCCGGTTCGGCGACGGCGGAGGCCCGGGGCGGGAACACCAGGACCTCCTGCTCCAGGGGGATCTCGTACCACTTGCGCAGGATCCCGAACGGCCAGGTCGTCGAGATCCGCACCCGCTCGAGCCGGTGTCGTCCGCGGCGCTCGAACACCCAGCGCCCGGGCCGGCGGGCCCGGTCCCGGCCCGCGAGGTAGGGGAACAGCGCGGGCCGGTGGTCGCTCAGCTCCGCCCACTTGCCCGGGAGCTCCTCGACCCTCACCGCGAGGCCCGGGACCCGGCGGGTGTTGATGAGCGTCCAGCTGCCCGCCACGGGCTCCCCGGCGAACGCGCGCCCGGCCAGGCGCCGCTCCACCGCGAGCCCGCGGATCGACGACTCCGAGAGGACGCCGCTGAGGGCCAGCAACGCGAGCATCGCGGCGAAGACGAGGTACAGCAGGTTGTTGCCCGTGTTCAGGGCCGCCAGGGCAACCGCCGCCATGGTCGCCAGGAAGACGGCGCCCTCGACGGTGGGGCGAACCCGACGCCAGGCGCCCACGTAAGCCCGAGGAGCCCACAACAACCAACGGGACCACCCCGGAACCTCGCGGCTCGACGGAGGCGCCAGCAGCGGCCCCAGACGCTCCGCGCGGCGGCGGCCCGGCAGCTTCACGCCGATCAGGTCGGGGGCCGGACGTCCGCCAGCAGCGCGCTGAGCAGCTGCCGCACGCGTTCGTGGCCCCGCGCCGCGCCGGGTTCGGGGGACCAGGCGGGCACCAGTCGGTGGCCCAGGACCGGGTCGATGAGCGCGACGATGTCGTCGGGGGTCACGTGGTCGCGGCCCAGCAGCAGCGCCCGGGCACGGGCGGCGCGTACGAGGGCCTGGCTCGCGCGCGGCGAGGCCCCGAGCATCAGCTCGGGGTGTTCGCGGGTCGCCCGCACGAGGGCCAGCACGAAGTCTTCGAGGTCCGAATGGAGCGTGACGGCGTTGGCCTTCGACTGCAGCTCCAGCAGGCCGGCGGGGTCCAGCACGACGGGGGCCTGGGGACGTTCGCCGGCGGCCTCGCGGAGAAGCTGGCGCTCGCTCTCGGCGTCGGGGTAGCCCACTTCGAGCCGCATCAGGAAGCGGTCGATCTGCGACTCGGGGAGCGGGAACGTCCCGTGGTGCTCCAGGGGGTTCTGGGTCGCGAGCACAAAGAAGGGGGTGGGCAGCGGATGCACCCTCCCGTCGATGCTGACCTGGCCCTCGTTCATCGCTTCGAGGAGGGAACTCTGGGTCCGCGGCGGGGTGCGGTTGATCTCGTCGGCGAGCACGACCTGGGCAAAGATCGGGCCCTCGTGGAAGCGGAAGCTGCCCTCCCCTTCGTCGTAGATGCTGACCCCCAGCAGATCCGACGGGAGCAGGTCCGCCGTGAACTGCACCCGCGCGAAGCTGCAGCCGAGCGCGCGGGCCACCGCCTGGCCGAGCGTGGTCTTCCCGACCCCCGGGACGTCTTCGATCAGCACGTGTCCGCGCGCGATCACCGCGGTGAGCACATGCAGGACCAGCTCGGATTTGCCGTGGACGACGGACTCGACCGACGCCCGAAGGGCGGTCAAGGGGTCGGAGTCAGCGGAGAGGGCGCGCAGCGCAGAGCCGGTGGACACCGCGCAAGGCTAGCAACCCGGCCCGGCCCCCGCTACGCGGCGCACCCGGCCCGATCGGCGGACGGGGGGGCCCGGTGGGCCGGCGCTCAGTTGCGGCGGCGGACCAGGGCGCCCAGGCCCAGGAGCAGCAGCGCGGCCAGGGACGCCGAGGACGACGCACCCTGGTTGCAGGAGCGAGCCGAGGAGTAGAAGGCCGGCCGGAAGAAGGTCGCGCGCACCTTGGCCTCGGGGACGTCGGCCTCGGTCGAGAAGACCCCGTCGCTGACGACGACGTGCAGGTCGAAGTCCCACTGGGACAGCTCGGTGTCGGGCTCCGCCGAGAACGCGAGCAATGCGATGGCGTCGGCGGGGTCCGAGATCAGCTCGACGGACACGCCGGGGTAGGCGTCGGCCGCGGTGTCCAGGGTCCACGTGTACGTGAGCTCGTCGCCGAAGTTGGCGTCGCTGCTGCCCGTCGCGTCCAGCACGGCGACCACGCGGCCGCCCAGGTAGGCCTCCTGCTGGTCGTCGCCGGCGTCCACTTCGGGCTCTTCGAAGCAGTTCTCATCGAGGTTGTCGATGGTCTCGTCGCAGTCGTTGTCGATGCCGTCGTTGCATGCGGCGCCCGACTCGGCGGCGGCGTCCTCGTTGGGGTTGATCGACGCGTTGTTGTCGTCGCAGTCGTCGCCGTCGCAGTCGGGGGACACCGCGCCGTCGCCGTCCTCGTCGACGTCGTCGGGGGTCCCGTTGCAGTCGTTGTCCGCGCCGTCACCGCAGACCTCTTCGGCGAGGACGTTGATGTCCGGGTCGGCGTCGTCGCAGTCGCCGTCGCAGGCCGACTGACCGTCAGCGTCTGCGTCGTCGTAGTTGGCTGCGGGATCCGTGTCGTCGCAGTCGGGGGTTGCCCCGCACCCTTCCAGGCCGTCTCCGTCGTTGTCGAAGGGCCCGATCGTCGGGTCCTCGTCATTGCAGTCGTCGGTGCAGGGCGAGAAGCCGTCGCCGTCGAGGTCGTTGGCGTTGATCAGCTCGTCGGTGTCGTCGCAGTCGCCGCCGCAGACGCTCGCGCCGTCGCCGTCGCCGTCCACCAGCTCGTCCGTCTCGTCGAGGCAGTCGTTGTCCTGGCCGTCGCACACCTCAGGGATGTTCGGGCGACGGTTCGGGTCGTTGTCGTCGCAGTCGGGCGGGTCCAGGTGAACGCCGTAGCCGTCCCCATCGTTGTCCTGCGCAAGCGCCATCGACGGGACCAACATCAGGGCGAGGCCCAGGAGCAGCGACCAGGAAGCACGGCAGAGCATGAGCGGACTCCGAACGGCGCAGCCAGGGGGCCGCGACCGGCGCGAGTTCTAGGTGACGCCGGCGGTGGGTGTCAAGGGCGCGGGAACCCAGCGTTGGCAAGGACTTGGCACGCCCCAGCGGGGGTCCCGGTCCGCTGGCCGAAGCCCGGAGGGATTCGACCGCGACGCCGGGTTCTGCTAGTAGTGGCCCTCGCTCGCGGTGGTGAAGTGGCCGGCCTGCCCGATGCGTGGATCCCCGTTTTGGGTGGATCCAGTTCACGACGGCTCGACTCGGAGTGCAGATGGCCTTCGGCATCCCACGCAACAAAGGCCTGCAGTTTCCCGAACTCGAAATCGAGGGCGAGGGCGAACTCCGGGCACGGTTCCGCACCAGCGAAGGCGACGTGATCGTCCGCTTGTACGAAGCCAAGGCGAAGAACACGGTCCGGCACTTCGTCGGGCTCGCCCAGGGGAAGCTCGAGTGGACGGACCCCGAGGGGAACAAGACCTTCCGGCCCCTCTACAACGGCACGATCTTCCACCGCGTCATCCCCAACTTCATGATCCAGGGCGGCTGCCCTGAGGGGAAGGGAACCGGTGGCCCCGGCTACAAGTTCCGCGACGAGTTCCACGCGACGCTCCGGCACCACAAGCCGGGCGTGCTTTCGATGGCGAACTCCGGGTCGAACACCAACGGCTCGCAGTTCTTCATCACCGAAGTCGCGACGCCTTGGCTGGACAACAAGCACAGCGTGTTCGGCGAGGTCTGCGGCGGCATGGACGTCGTCAAGAAGATCGCCCGCGTGCCCACGAACCCCGTGAACAACAAGCCGAACAAGCCCGTCATCCTCGAGTCCATCGATGTGTACCGCGGCGAGGTCGCTCCGGACTGAGACCGGCGTGCGCTCCCCTGCCCTGGCGGCAGTCTTCGCTCTGTTGCTTGGATGCGCCGGCGGGCCGTCGGCCCGGTTGAGCGCGCCCGACGGGCCGACGTGGGTCCATCCGGACGCGGCGTTCTCGCTGACGATCCCCGCTGACTGGCAGATCCAGCGCAGCCGCGACAGCGTGTCGTTGCTGCGCCGCACGCCCTACGGCGGCGGGTACCCGACGTTGTCGGCCCGACTGCTCCCCGCGGACGAGATCGAGTCCGTCCGGTTCGACGGGAAGTCGTGGACCGACGCCGCGACCGGCGCCGCCGGCACCTACCGGTACCTGCGCTGGAGCAATCCGCGGGGCCGTGGCTACCGCCTCGAGGTCCTGTTGGAGGGGGCCGGCGCCGCCTGGCTGGTCGAGGCGTCCGTCTGGGACGAAGCCCTGCGGCTCGACACGAGCTTCTTCGAAGAGACCTTCTGGCCGATCCTGGCGACGTTGCGCGCCAGTTGAACGCGCCCGGCCAGCGCACCCCGACCGCCGGGGGGG
>Ga0055584_100003046_pt1 | contig 16567 bp, 19 predicted proteins | sample OSDHelmetaG_FD_58716 | JGI IMG/M metagenome (GOLD analysis project Ga0055584, IMG submission 58716) | Pelagic marine sediment microbial communities from the LTER site Helgoland, North Sea, for post-phytoplankton bloom and carbon turnover... | ecosystem: Environmental > Aquatic > Marine >... | reverse complement strand
GTCAAAAAAGAAAAAGTTAGGAGTCGCAATCCCGACTCTAACCACTTCGTTGAACCTCAGCCGCACTGAGATAACCAGCAGCGGCGATGGAGTAGTGTCCCAGCGCTCTTCATGCTAAGCCGCTAGTCAAACGCTACGCCAACTGGCCGGGTCAGGCCTCTGTCACTGGCCATACTAATACCTATAATATTCCTGCATACGCACGCTTTTGCACTGCCCGAAAAAATGCCACAAAGGCTACCCACACACGGTTTATTCGCCGCATTGTGTCCGCTAATACGGCCAAGAGCCCGACCTCAAAAACGCGTTTTCGCAGAGGTAGCTGCGACTATAAAACGGGAAAACCTTGGTAAATAGGGGTTTTTTTGATGTTTTTTGCATAAAACCCCCAAAAACCCCTTAAAATAGCGATATAATACTTGCATTCGTTGTAATCTGCCGCTAGATTTTCACATCTATTAACCACCACGATACCTGGGGAGGTACTACAATGCCTAAGAAAACCACGGCTTTGAAAGAAGCCATGACGAAAACGCAGTTGCTCGCCGAGATTTCCGAAAATACTGGTCTGGCGAAAAAAGATGTCGCCGCCGTATTGGACGAGCTCGCAGACCAGGTCGAACGCCACGTCAAGAAGGGCGCCGTCGGTCATTTCACGTTGCCTGGCCTGCTCAAGATCAAGACGGTCAAGAAGCCGGCACGTAAGGCTCAGAAGGATGTTCCCAATCCTTTCCGTCCGGGCGAAACCATGGATGTCGCCGCCAAGCCAGCGAGTGTCCAGGTCAAAGCGCTAGCGCTGAAAAAGCTTAAGGACTTCGCCAAATAAGCTAAGCCTTAGTATATAGAAAATCCCCTCATTGGTTGGCGCCAATGAGGGGATTTTTTTGTGATGTATCTCAGCGTCATAATGGGTGCTGCCAGCAGATTACCATATGCACATCGCCGTCGAGAAGTGGTGTCTCGCGCCGAAAGCGAAGCGATTTTAGCTGTTTACCAACGCGTTTGCCCCCTTGTCCTCCCCTCTCTTCCGTATCTGCGCCCAACAAACGGCACAGCGCACTGTTGATAAAAACAGAACGGGGCATTAGAATACAGCGCGACCAATAACATATCACTCTCATTGGAATCTAGATGAATACCGACTTCCGCGACTATATTGGCGACTACGCCTCGTCCGAGTATTTCTCTTTTTTGTCTCCGCATCAGAAAAATCACGCCGAGGCGCTACTCCAACACGTGTTTGATGCGATCGAAAAAAGTGGAGAAGAACTGACGGATGAACTATTAGAGCGCGTCCTAATAGAGAACGTCGCTCCTCTCGACCTGCCCGAGCCCGTGCGGCGCGATGCTCCGCAGCTCGTGGAGGCTTTTTTTGAATACCTAGAATCGGCGGGCAAAGCACCGGGGGCAGCGCGCTGGGCTGCGGCGATGCCGGCTGTAGCCGAACGCTACGCCGAGCGCTTTCGCAGCGACGGCAGCATCAAAGGCGAGACGGTGCGCCATTCGTTAGCTAAGGTGGGTCGCAACGATCCGTGTCCTTGTGGCAGCGGTAAGAAATTCAAGAAATGCTGTATCGATTTGCTGAGTTGAATAAGTCAACTACTGGCCTCCCGCACGAACGCCCCCTCAACCAGGCTGCGAAACTCATCGAGACGCATCGGTTTTTCCAAAAATCCGATAAAGTTATGCCCTTCAATTTCGTTGGCATCGATATAACCCGACAGAGCGACAATAGGTATATCGGGGAATTCCCGTCGCAGTTGATCGGCTAACGCAAAACCATCCATCCTCGGCATTTTGATATCGGCTATCACTAGATCGGGGCGTTGTGCGCGTATGCTAATTAGTGCCTCCTCGCCATCGCCGGCCTCACTCACAGCATAATCCGCTAGAACGTCGCGTACAAATTGGCGCACAGCCTCTTCATCGTCTACAACTAGAATACTCAGACGATCATCTCCTGCCCGCTCTTCGAGCTGCACCCGTACTTGCTCGGCAGAAATGCCATCTTTCTCGGCCAAGGCACGCACGGCAACATCGAGCATATTGCGCAAGACCCGCAGCTCTTTTTCCGTCTGCACCCGGTGGAGCAGATAGTCGCGCGCGCGACTATTGTCGTTGACGATCTTACTCGAAAGTATTTCGACGATATTCTGGTAAACGCGCATGCGCATTTCCGCCTCGTTGCGCAGCAGATATTCAAAAGGCGAACGCTCAATGACCAACACTTTGCTCTGCTTTATCGCCTCGACCGAAGCGGAACGCTTATGGCGATTGAACATGCCCATCTCGCCAACCGTAGTGATTGGATGCAATAACGCAATGTTGACCTGGTCCTCTCCCATAACACCGAGCTCACCCGAGATGAGGATAAACATCTCATCGCTGTCGGAGCCTTGGGCACAGACCGTTTCTTTTTCTTTGAAGGTCTTCGCTTCGCATAGACCGAGAATTTTCTGTACGTGCGTAGGGGACAACCCCTTAAAGATCGGAATCTTCTTTAAAGTTTGTAGAAGCGCTTTATTCTTTTCCATTACACCCACCATAAATGTATTGTATCTGCGTGCCGAAAAGTACGGCTATAGCAGGGCAATCCCAAGAACTTTTAATGCGGACGAGCTAGCAAGCGAAACGAACGAATAAAATGCTGCACATCAACATTCTCATGCATGTCATCAGCTTCTCCGCCCGCCATTAGCTCGTATAGGCGTCCTTCATGCCAAACGCCTATAAGTACGAGTAAACTCTCATCACCAGCGCGAATTTGCACGCGGCGAGCAGGCAACCCGGCCAACGAGTCGACGCTCGTTTCGACGACCTCTCCCTGCACCTTCTCGACTAAGCCTTCACGCGCTGCCACCAAAGCGCTATCGGCCGTAACGGACGCGGGTATATCACCGTAAGCGATTGCATACTGCACGTCGCCACGCGCGAAAGTGAGAAAATGAAACTCCACTTCGCCAAAGGGGTATTTTTCACTCAGCTTGCGCTCGTCGGGTTCCCCGACCACAGCGGCGACGAATGCTCCTGGTTCGTAGGTGTACTCTTGCCACTCTGGCTCACCGCGCATCCAACTGCTTAACTGATATGCTGCGATGGCACCAAGAACTAAGAAAAACATCTTGATAGACATAGTATCCCGCGCACCACCGCGCTCTTCGGCCCGATCCTTTTCCACTCGCGATTCCTTTTTTCCGTAATAAATAGCTTAATAAAAGCTTATAACCAAGCGACTATTTCCTACAATTATGCGACAAAAAAGACTATCAACGCCTAAAATTGAGATCTCGGCATCGATAGTCTTTTTCCATTTTATGCGCTGTCTACAAGTGCTATTTTCTTAGCTCTGTTCCAGCTTTTCTTCCGCACTATCTTGGGGGATATATCCCAAAACCTCGCGCGGATGTTCTATATCAACCCAACGCCAGCGGTTGTTGGATACACCATAGAATATATCGAAATTTAAATCTTCCGACGCTTCAATCGAACGCTCTACGAGTTGTACGATATCGCGCTGGCTACACCAGACAGCACCACCGCGCTCGTTTTGCGGATGGTCCTCGGCATTTACCCAACCAATGCGCAAACACAGCACCGACATATTGTGCACATCAGCATAGTAGCGTGCCAGCGCTTCTCCCCAGATCTTAGATGCAGGATAGAGCCCCGTGGGACGGTGGGGCCATTCATGTGTCACCGTATGTAATTCGCTGGGAACGACATCATCGAAACGGCCTTCCCCAATTGCTTTATAAGGATCTTCCTGCTGATAGCCCCAAGACACCATAATAGAGCTGGCGAGCACGACGCGCTTAACTCCACAGCGATGGGCCGCTTCAAACACATTGCGCACGCCGACGATATTGCTACCTAACACATTTTCCCAGCTAGCGTCGGGACGTGGGTCGGCAGCCAGATGCACCACCACATCAACCCCTTCCATCGCCTTTTCCAATGCGCTAAGGTTAGTCAAATCAGCAAGAAAGAACCGCTCCTCTGGTATATCTCCAGCGGCGTTCGGCGCGCGATCAGAGGCACTGCGACGACGAGCCAAACCGTAGACATCATAAGCATCTACTCGCTCGTGCAAATGGTGAAAAACGGCTCCCGCAATCAAACCGTAGACGCCGGTTACTAGTACCTTTTTAACGGCCATCCCCTCTCCTTTCTGCCAGCTATTCTAAAACGGCAATACAGTGCAATGCGCGATAGCGCTGGTTATAATCCATACCAAAACCGACGACAAACAAGTCATCAATAGCAAAACCGCAATAATCCACGGACGTATCAACACGGCGACGCGCGCGTTTGTCCAGCAGTGAGCAAACCTTTAAGGAGCGGGGGCGACGCCTGCCAAGCTCTGCGAGTAAGTATTGCATCGTCAGACCCGTGTCGACGATATCCTCAATCAAAATGATATCGCGCCCCGAAACATCCATATTGAGGTCTTTTATCAAACGCACATGTCCGCTACTCTCCTGCCCGTCATAGCTGCTGACAACGACAAAATCGTAGTCGATATCGGCCTGTGCGACTCTCGGCCAACACCCAATTAACGCCATCATAAACGGCGCTGCCCCGTTGAGCACCCCAACGAGCAACGGCCGCGTCCCCGCATAGTCTCGACTCAACTCCTCCGCCAATTCGGCGATGCGCGCATCTAGGAGCTGATGATCGATAAGTACTTTTAACTGCGCTTCGCCTTCCATATGGGCATCTATTATACTCATTGGCCATCGTTCTCGCCAGCATCCCACAGCGCATCAAACGCCTTCATCAACACGGCCCGATCCTCTCCCATATCGGGAGGTAAATGGCGCTCTATAACAAATACCCCTATATCTGAACTCTCTAAATAGTTACATATGGTGCTAATATGAAATTCTCCACGTGCCGCGCGCAGGCCGCTGCGACCAAGGCGCTGACGAATCTCTGCGTGCAAATGGTATTCCAAGAGAATAGGAAATTGCTGCAACACCTCTTCGCAGGTGAAACGCACCCGCAACGATTCAAAAAAAGCCAGTGCCGAAACACTCTCCTGATCCCACTCATTCTTTTTTATTTTCCACTGTGGATCCATTATAACCCCCTTATGCCAAATCTAAAATATGCCGTGAGATGCACCAGGCACAAAAAAGTGTGCAGACCTAGGGTAGGGTCTGCACACAGAGGAAGGGAGTGTAAGGGGGAGAATTAAGCGGCTTGGCGACGCTGTAAACCGCTAAAGGGATCGGGGTGACAAATCACACAAATGATCTGACCGCCGTTGTCGCGCCATGTAGAAGAGCCACAACAATCGCATTGGGGGGAGCGGTCCACCAGATCAGCAGCTGATACCATTCCATAGCTCGTTAGTTCGCTCGCCCTTTGCGAAACGAGCTTACACAGTCCTTCAACCGTGCAGAATGCAACTCTTCCCTGCAGATAAGCAGCGTCCATACGGGAACAAATCACTTCAAGGTCCTGCCACGTTTGAGCGCTGTGAATATCCGCGTGAAAGCGGCTAGGGGGAATGCTTCTATCTACAGAGTTCATGGCTCACCTTTCTTTAGCTCCCGCCTTCTAGCCTTCCGCTAGATCCGCAAGGAGCGGGGAGTTTTGCGGGCCCGGGACAATCGAGCGAAGGGGTGTGGGGTATCCATTTCGATAGATATCGTCCCGAGCCCACGGTGAAAAGGTTTATACTTCTATTCCAGCCTCTTCTTTTTCTTCTGCTAATTCTTCGGCACCCATATCGACCTGCATGTTGAGTGCCTGTCGAACTTTGCCCTCAATTTCGCTAGCGACTTCTCGGTTGTCGCGCAAAAACAAACGCGAGTTCTCACGCCCCTGCCCCAAACGCACATCTCCATAGGAAAACCAGGTGCCGCTCTTATCGACGATACCGCTATTGACGCCTAGATCGAGAAGGTCTCCCTCTTTCGAAATACCTACGTCATCACCGCGGAACATGATATCAAATTCAGCCTCGCGGAAAGGCGGCGCTACTTTATTTTTAACCACCTTTACCCGCGTGCGGCGACCAATGACCTCGTCGCTGTCTTTGATGGCGCCGATCCCGCGAATATCTAAGCGCACCGATGCATAGAAACACAGGGCCCGGCCACCTGTCGTTGTCTCGGGGCTACCAAACATCACACCGATCTTCATGCGCAGCTGATTTATAAAAATGACTGTTGTACCCGATTTCTGCACAGACCCAGTCAACTTGCGCAGCGCCTGCGACATCAGGCGTGCGTGCAAGCCCATATGCGAGTCCCCCATATCTCCCTCCAACTCAGCCTTGGGGACGAGCGCGGCAACTGAGTCAACAACAATGATATCAATCGCGCCGCTGCGCACGAGGGTATCGGTTATTTCGAGTGCTTCTTCACCTGAGTCCGGCTGGGAAACGAGCAAATTGTCGATATCGACACCGAGCTTGCGCGCAAAGCCAACGTCGAGCGCATGCTCGGCATCGACAAAAGCGGCAACTCCGCCCATCCGCTGTGCTTCAGAGACGATATGTAGTGATAACATGGTCTTACCGGCGGCTTCGGGACCAAAGAGCTCTATTATACGCCCGCGGGGAACCCCCCCAACCCCCAGTGCCGAGTCCAGCGAAATAGATCCCGTCGGGATCACATCTATATCCATGCCCGTCGATTCGCCCAAGCGCATTATAGATCCCTTGCCAAACTGACGCTCGATCTGATCCAATGCTAGTTTTATTGCCTTGTCTTTGTTCCCATCTTCGCTCTTGACTACGACGCTCGTATTTTTGTTTTTGCCCGCTGCCATGACAGGTCTCCTACCGAAAGGGAGTTTGTGAAGGGAGTGCTAAAAGCTATACATCTGTTAACTGCACATAATAATAGTATATTTTTGTGCAGGAATCAAGCGCTTTTTTAATTAAAGCTGATTAAGCTGGTGAAAAGGGCATACAAAACCTATGCCACAATTACACAACTATACGTTATTATTTGTAATTATTTGATTTACGTATGGGGTATTTGCAACCACAAAAAAGCAGTAATGCGAAAGGAAGGTAACACTACTGTACAATAAATCTCACGCGAATACGTAAGAAAGCACTGCTATTCGAACGCCAAGTTTTCCGCAGCTTCTAAGCCCCCGACGCCGACAACTTCCATCCCGTCCAACTTTTTCAGCCCCTTGAGATTACTGCGAGCCACTAAGCAGCGCTCAAACCCCAAACTCCGCGCCTCTGCAATTCTCCGCTCGACTTGACTAACTGGGCGCACTTCGCCGCCCAAGCCAATTTCCCCCATAGCCACCGTCTTGCCTTCGATAGGTCGATTGCGAAAACTAGAGACGATTGCCAATGCCACCGCTAAATCGACGGCGGGTTCGTCCAGGCGCAGCCCGCCAACTACATTGACAAAAATATCGTCGCCAGAGAGATCGTGACCGCAGCGCTTTTCGAGGACGGCTATAATAATAGAAAGGCGCTTGGCATCTATGCCCGTAGCAAGGCGCTGGGGATAACCGAAACTAGAGCGGCTCACGAGCGCCTGGATTTCGACCAATAGCGGGCGCGTACCTTCAATACTACAGACAATAGCCGATCCCGAAACACCTTCGGCGCGTTCAGCCAGCAAAATCTCCGACGGATTAGAGACCTCGCTCAAACCCTCTTCGCGCATCTCGAAGATGCCAATCTCATTCGTCGAACCAAAGCGGTTCTTAGCCGCGCGCAATATGCGAAAGTGATGGTGGCGTTCTCCTTCCAGATAAAGCACAGTATCCACTAAATGCTCTAGCACACGCGGCCCCGCGACGGTTCCCTCCTTGGTGACATGACCAACGAGAAATACCGGCACACCGGTCTCTTTAGATAAATACACCAAGCGCGCCGCACACTCTCGCACCTGCGTGACACTACCGGGGGCACTCTCCAACTCGGGCATATAAATGGTTTGGATTGAGTCGATGACGACCGCCATCGGACTGGCCTTTTTGAGCTGGTCGAGAATCGTGGTGAGATTCGTTTCGGCCAAAACCTCTAGCTCTTCGGATAAGGCCCCCAGGCGGTCGGCGCGTTGACGAATCTGCGCCGCCGATTCTTCCGCCGATATATAGGCGATACCGAGACCATTCGCCGAAAGTTGACCTGCCATCTGCAGCAGCAGCGTCGATTTCCCTATGCCGGGATCACCGCCGACGAGTATCACTGAACCCGGCATAATGCCGCCGCCGAGTACGCGGTCAAATTCCGAGATGCCGATCTGCAGGCGCTCGTGGTCCTGACTTTGCACTTCGGTAATTGGCTGTAACTCTGCCCTTGGAGCCGCCGCTATGTGCTCTCGACGCTTGTCAACTTCTACAGGCTGTTCTTCTACGCAAGTATTCCACTCACCGCAGGCGGCACAGCGACCGAACCAGCGCGCCGCGCTATGGCCACAAGATTGGCAGACATAAGTAGAGCGCTTCTTCTTAGCCATAATCGATCTCAGGATGGGGTGCAGGTAGTAACAATGCGGGGAATATCGTTGAGATCGGCAACCACTTCAACTTTTTTATATAAATTCGTTTGCCGCAATAGCTCAGAAACGGCTTCGGCCTGATCGTCGCCTACTTCAAGGAGCAAAGAACCACCGGGGATGAGGAAATGAGCGGCTTCGGCTGCGATCCGTCGATAACAATCCAATCCGTCTGCACCGCCATCTAGTGCCAGATGTGGTTCATAGTCGCGCACCTCCGGCTCCAGCGCATCAATCTCCGCACGGCGCACATAGGGAGGATTGCTGACGATGAGGTCAAAGGTCTGACCCTCTAAAGGCGCGAAAAAGTCTCCGCACAGCCATTCGACGCGCCCCTCTAAGCCACAGTGCACACCGTTATCCTTAGCGACAGCCAATGCCTGCGGTGAGATATCGGTGGCCACGAGCACGGCGGTAGGGCGTTCATGCGCCAACGAGAGGGCAATGGCCCCCGAACCGCAGCACAGATCCAAACAGCGCGGCGCTTCGATTGCGCTCGTTTTGTCCAATGCAATATCGACCAGCACTTCCGTTTCCGGACGCGGGATCAAAACATCTGCTGTCACTTTGAGTTCGAGATGGCGGAAGGCAGCCTCGCCTACTATATACTGGATGGGAATGCGTTTTAGGCGCTGGCGCACGTAGTCTCGATAGAGATTCACTTCGTCTTCGAGCAAAGAGCGATCAAACTGTAGATAGAGATCGAGGCGCTTCACACCGAGCACAGCCGCCAACAATAGCTCGGCCTGTAATCGAGCATCGGCGAGTTCCCTAGCGGCAAAGAAACGACTCGTCTCTTCGAGAATTTCAAGCAATTTCCAACTGCGCTCTGATACCATAGCTATTTATTTGGTAGCAGAAACTGCTTGCAGGTCCTCTTCTTGCGCAGCCAGAGCCAATTGCTGCACGAACTCACCTAGATCACCATCGAGAACTTCCTCGAGGCGATAAAGCGACAGCGTGATCCGGTGGTCTGTGACGCGTCCTTGGGGGTAATTATAAGTGCGGATTTTGGCACTGCGATCGCCGGAGCCGATCTGCCCGGCGCGCGCCGCATCGCGTTCGGCCTTTTGTTCGGCCTGGATTTTATCATAAATGCGTGCACGTAGGATCTTCATCGCCTTGTTCTTGTTTTTTAACTGCGATTTTTCGTCTTGGCAGGAGACGATAAGCCCCGATGGCATATGCGTAATTTTCACCGCCGAGTCCGTAGTATTTACACTTTGACCACCTGGACCACTCGAACGGTAGACTTCAATTTTCAGATCCTCTGTCGCAATATCAACTTCGACATCTTCCGCTTCTGGCAATACCGCCACCGAGGCGGCCGAAGTGTGAATCCGCCCCGAGGTCTCCGTCTTTGGCACGCGCTGCACTCGATGCACACCGCTCTCGTATTTGAGCTGTCCAAAGGCCTCTTTACCCGTAATCGAAACCACCACTTCTTTAAAACCTCCCGACGGGTTAAGACTGGAAGAAAGAGTCTCCGTATTGAGGCCATTGCGCTCGGCGAAGCGCTGATACATTCGATAAATATCGCTAGCAAAAAGCCCAGCCTCGTCCCCCCCTGCACCAGCGCGGATTTCTATAATGGCATCACGACTATCGTTGGGATCTTTGGGGATGAGCAATATTTTCAGCTGTGCTTCGAGATCTTCGATTTCTGCGTGCAGTTCGTCGCGCTCTTCGCTGGCCAACTCAACCAACTCATCATCTTCGCCAGCAGCTATAATCTCCTCCGCCTCATCGCAACGAACACGCACCTGCCGATAGCGGTCCCCCGTCTCCATGAGTTCGCGCAAATCGCCGACTTCACGTGCCAATTTCTGGAACAGCGCAGCATTTTGTGCTGTCTTCGGATCTGCTAATTGGGCATTGAGATCATCGTAGCGTTTGCCATATTCCAGCAATTTATCCAGCATTTCAACTATTCCTCGCGTTAGAAGAAATCAGGTCCCCGTATCTCTTGCGCTCGTTGCCAAAGCTCGGCGCAACGCCACTAATGCGACCTCGAGCTGGCTATCGTCGGGTTCGCGAGTAGTAATGCGCTGTAACCATAAACCCGGCGTCATAAAAAAACGCACCAATGGGTGATTGCGCTTGCGACCAGAAAACTTGAGTAATTCAAAACTGCTACCAGAAACCAAAGGCAAAACAGTCAGATGCGTTACAAAGCGCTCTAATAGGTTTTGCGCATGCCCAAAAGCGACGACGAAAAGCGCATCGGCTACCGCAAAAACCGCAATAGATAAGAGGACTACGATTAACATAAAACTGGTGCCGCAACGCGGGTGCAAACGCCCATATAGACGGGCCTGCTCTACGCTGAGTTCCGCTCCCGCCTCTAGCGTAAATATGCTCTTATGCTCCGCCCCGTGATACTGAAATACTCGCTGTATTTCTGACCAATGGCTAATACCCCATAGGTAAAGTACCAATAAGATCGCACGAACTGCGCCGGCCAGCGCATTGAATTCCAGCACCCCACGCTCCAATTTGGCCGCTTCTGCGACGGCTAACGGCACAAAGAAAAATAGCCCCACCCCCAGAGCCAACGAGAAAAGCAGCGTAGCAACTAATCCCAACTGGTCTTTCCAACTATCCTCGCGCTCTTCTGGTGCATCTGCGCTCTCACGCATCGCCACATCGGCCGAAAAGTTGAGCGCCTTAAGCCCGATAAACATCATCTCGAAGAAGGATATGGCACCGCGTACGATCGGCAGTCCTAATAGGCGATAGCGCTTGCTCAGACCTTCATAGGCTTCTTCGCGCACCACGATTTCTTCGTCAGCAGCTCTCACAGCCGTCACAATTTTCCCCGGTACACGCATCATCACCCCTTCAATGACAGCCTGTCCACCGACGGGTAAATCCTCTGTAAGCTGCGCTCTATCCATAGTAGTCTGTACACTAAAAAGGCGATAAGGTCTGTCCCAATGGAACAAACCCTATCACCTCATAGTCAAATCCCGTTTAGCTAAGACTGCGCGGCTTCTGTTTCCTCGGAAGGAGCAGCTTCTTCAGCAGGAGCGGCCTCAGCTTCTTTGCCGCCATAGCGGCGCTGAAACTGCTCAATGCGGCCACCGCGATCAAGGACCATCTGCTTCTTACCCGTATAGAACGGATGCGACGCCGAACTAACCTCTACGCGGATCACCGGATAGCTGTTGCCGTCTTCCCATTCCATCGTCTCTTCTGCTTTTAGCGTCGAGCGCGACAAAATCTTGAAATCACAGCTCGTATCCAAGAAAATTACGGACTGATAATCAGGATGAATTTCTGTTTTCAATTTATTTCCTCCCAGCTCCCGTTACGAGAGCCAAAATCTTTCTACAGTAGAGACATAAAATACGCTGCACAGCGAAAAATGCAAGGTCCGCACAGCGCGGCCATCACTTATTTAGTCGTTCATCGCCTTGAGAAATTCCTCATTGGACGAAGTTCCCTGAATGCGCTCAAGCAAAAACTCCATACCTTCGACGACTCCCATCTGGTTGAGGATACGGCGTAAAATCCACGAGCGACTCAACTCGAACTCAGAAAGCAGGAGCTCTTCTTTTCGCGTACTCGTTTGCGTAACATCGAGGGCCGGATAGATACGACGACCGCTGAGACGTCGATCCAACTGCACCTGCATATTACCCGTGCCCTTGAATTCTTCGAAAATAACATCGTCCATGCGGCTGCCTGTCTCGATCAACGCCGTGGCAACAATACTCAGACTACCGCCTTCTTCTACGTTGCGCGCAGCGGCAAAAAAGCGGCGCGGCCACTGCAAAGCAGTTGAATCAACACCACCTGTAAGAATGCGCCCCGAATGCGGCGTGACCGTATTATAAGCGCGCGCCAAACGCGTAATACTATCGAGCAGGATCACCACATCGCGCTTGTGTTCGATCAGGCGACGCGCTTTCTCAATGACCATCTCTGCCACCTGTACGTGGCGCGTTGCCGGCTCGTCGAATGTCGAACTAATGACCTCACCATTTACCGAGCGCAGCATATCGGTAACTTCTTCTGGGCGCTCGTCAATGAGTAAGACGATAAGCACGACCTCAGGGTGATTCGTTGTAATTGCATTGGCCAACTTCTGCAGCAGCATAGTTTTGCCAGTAAAAGGCGGGGCGACGATCAGGCCACGCTGCCCTTTGCCGATCGGTGAGAGCAGATCGAGGGTGCGCGTCGTCATGTCTTTGGGATCGTGCTCTAATTTGAAGCGCTCGGCCGGATGTAGTGCCGTAAGATTTTCGAAGATAGTCTTGTTCTTAGTTACTTCCGGATCTTCGAAGTTTATAGCTTCAACGCGCAGCAGTGCAAAGTATTTTTCATCGTTTTTAGGCGGGCGAATCTGACCTGAAATCGTATCACCCGTACGCAGGCTAAAACGCTTGATCTGCGAATGCGAGACGTATATATCGTCTGGGCCTGGTAAATAATTGTAGCTGGGGGAACGCAAGAAACCAAACCCTTCTTCCAATACTTCCAGCACGCCCTGAGCAAATATCAACCCACTGCGTTCCGTTTGGTGCTTGAGAATGGCAAAGATTAGCTCCTGCTTGCGCAAGGCGGTGAAATCAGCGACTTCTAAACTCCTAGCCAATTCCTGGAGGTCCAAGATGTTCATGCCCTGCAGTTCGACAATGTTCATCTTTTGATTTTTGTTGGCAGGCGGCATTCTATCTCCTTGCGACCTTTACTGAGGATTTAAACACTTAAAATTATAGAGCGCAATTATACCATCGACTTTAGCGACAGTTCCACACTCGGATTATCTTTTATGGGCAAGTTTGCGTTGGGCAACTTACACGCGCCGTCCAAATGGACAAGACAGTCACCGCTCGCTTTAGTCTTGGGTTTTTAAGTTGTACAGGAGGATTACTGTAGTGTTTCAGCAGCCCTAATGCGCGCTCGTCAAAAAAATCAAGGGAAACCGCTCCTAACCCTTGGACAGACTATTTGAGCGCTATGCTCTGGTACTCCGTTTGTGCGGGATGTGAAATAGAAGAGCGGGAAGTAAGAACAAAGAAAACTTAGAATGAAAAACTATATTTGTCAAGGGGGAACAACCTACACCGAGCGACCTCGCAAAAAACGAGACCGCCCGGTGAAATAATTCACGTTATTTAACCGCCATTAATAACAGAGGCATTCGCAATCACCTTACCAAAATCGTCGGCAAAGCGAAAGAAATCCTCAAAGTCGACGCTGCCATTGGGAATAATATCATAAAGCGCGTCATATCCAGCATCGCCTTGACTCGTACCAAAGTGGTCGGCAAAAAGAAAGAAGTCATCAAAATTTACCGTGTCGCCTTGGCGAGTAAACCAACCAAGAATAACATTGCCATTATCGTCTAATGGCGTTTCAACAGGCACTAGCACGGAAGTGGATTCATCATTCAAAGCCAAGACGCCACCCAAACTATCAAAGGCATTTGTGCCCGCCGTAACTTCTGTCTTGAGCGTTTCCAGTGCAACTGTGGCGCTCGGTTCCTCAACACCAGTGGCAGGTTCGGAAATCTCGAATAGGACAACAACACTGCCAACGGCTAATTCTGTAATAACTATGCGCGATGGATCGATGCCGAGCAGAGTAGCCAATTGCTGAATAAACTGGCTCGAAAATAAGTCAACAGCCGCCTGATCCGTCAAATCGAGACTGCTGTCGATTGTCATCTTACCCTTGATCGTCGTCTCAACAACAACCTCTGACGCACCGCCAACAACCACAATACGAGCAAGGTCACCTTCTGACCCAGCTACGACATCGATGTCGGACTCGTTGTCCAAGTCGAAGGGACGCACCGAATAGATGTAGGACAGACCGTCTACAACGGAATTGTCGATATAATCTGAAACTCCCGGGCTCAAGGTCGTCAACAAGGCTTCAACCCCGTCATCTCCCTGACGATATACGCGATACCCGCGCACATCTCCCGTAGGAACAATGACCCCGCCGACGGAAGTAAAAGAACGAGCATCATCGACCGAAAGCGTCCAAGTCAATACGACATTGCGCGCATCGGCACCAGAGGCGACCAATGCCTGCAAATTCGTTACTGGGGCGGGCGGTATATTGTCGACAGCCGCTACCGGATTGGTCGTCGTAGCCAGTTGAGCTCCTGCCGCACTTATTCCAAATGCCGTTACAGCACTTATCCACAGTATATTCTTTAACATTTTCACCATGTGCCCCCTTCAAAAAGGACGGTATTTTCGTCAATAAAGCGGATATTAAATCTAAACCGCCCCACGGGCTCAGGTCAAGCTCTTTTTCAAACACAAAAAGACGGCGCGCCACCGAAGTGACGCGCCGTCTTCTCAATCTTTTAGCTGAGTAAATACTGCTCTGCAGTAATTACCTGCTAATTATCCACTTACTACTTCGGCGAATCAACCGCCAACGTAAGTACCAGACTTGCCAAAGTTATCGGCAAAACTGAAGAAGTCATCGAAATCAACGTCCCCATCAGCATCTAAGTCCGTAGCAGGATTAAAATCAACCTGTCCAAAATTGTCGGCAAAGATGAAGAAGTCATCAAAGGTAACAGCTGCGCTACCATCAAAGTCTCCTAAGACTACATTGCCGTCAGCATCAATCAACTGTGGTATATCACCGGGATCAATAGCGGTAGCAGAAAGAGCTACACTAACTGTAGGCTCGTTCTCATCATCACTAGTGATGACCAAAGTGCCACTCGCGGCACCAGCCACTACCGGCGTAAAAGTTATGCCTACAGCAACCGTTTCACCACCGGCCAACACGAAGCTGCTCGTATCAATGGTAAAGGTAGAATCACCTTCGACGGCCAACGAACCCGTCAAATCGAGATCGCCGCTATTGTCAATATTGACTGTTAGCGTTCTAGGAAGGCCAATTGTAACCTGGCCGAAATTACTGGGAATGGCTCCACTGACCACAATATTAGCGACGTTGAGACCAGCACTAATAGAAGAGGAAAGTGCGACATTCGTCTCGCGGTTATTCGGGTCATTGGTCAAGATCTGCAGCGTGCCAGCGTAAGCACCATTTAGGTTCCCCACGGCAGCAGCAGTAAAACTTACGTCGAATGAACCCGTTTCACCAGCGGCCAACGACAGCGTCGCAACTGAAGTCGAGTAACCAGCACCTGTCGTAGCAGCCGTTACACTCAGGACCGCTTCGGGATCACTTGCCGTATTGGTAAACGTGAAGGTATCAGAAGCGACAGCATCTGCAGCGACCGCGCCAAAATCGACGCTCGATGCATTCGTGAGGCCCAAATCAAGAACCGGACCTGCCCCTTCTACGCCAACAAAGGCATTGGGGTCAGCCGCCACCGCTGTCTCGAGACGAGCAGCCGCATCCTCAGCGGGATCAGCCGGATCATCAGTGATTTCGAAATCGATAATGACACTACCGGCCGAAAGCCCCTTAATGATGATGCGACTCACATCAACACCCAACAAAGCGGCTAAGGCTGCGCGAATGTCCGCGCGGAATTGGGCCTGCAAATCGATAGGTGGCAAAACCGCGTCCAAACGCAAACGAGCCGCTTTGCTAACTACCGAACCCGGTGGCACCGTGGGCTTACCACCAGCCGGCGGCGGTCCCAAACTAATCTGTTCCGATTCAACAGCACTGCTCTCGTTGCCCGAGCCATCAATGGCCGTCACCGAGAAAATGTAGGTTAGACCAGCGGCAACCGTAGCATCTACATGCGCAGCGTTACCTGGGCCAACTGTGGCGACCAAGACGTTTTCACCACCAACGGGACGACGCCAAACATTGTATCCCGCTACATCGTTAACACTAACGAATACACCACCCGAAGTGAAATCGGAACCGGCCGGAGCCGAGCGACCGAAATCATCGGCCGCTAAAGTCCACGTCACCGTCACATTGGGGACGCCCAAATCGGGAACTACAGTGACTGTGCCCACTGGACCCGGGGCGAGGTTGTCTACACCAGCGGCAGTACCTGAGCTGACCGTAATGGCAGCGTCGGCTGGACTGGCGTACACGAGAAAGGAACTTAACCCCAGCAGGGCTAAGCCCGAAAAAAACACCTTTTTGCCTCTCGACATGTCCGATATCCTCCTCAT
>Ga0055584_100003045_pt1 | contig 16570 bp, 12 predicted proteins | sample OSDHelmetaG_FD_58716 | JGI IMG/M metagenome (GOLD analysis project Ga0055584, IMG submission 58716) | Pelagic marine sediment microbial communities from the LTER site Helgoland, North Sea, for post-phytoplankton bloom and carbon turnover... | ecosystem: Environmental > Aquatic > Marine >... | reverse complement strand
GAAATAGAACCACGGCCAATGCAGCGAGTCCCCTCATACCATCGATTGATCGAAAACGTCTCGTTGTTTTAATTTCGTTGCTAGCCAAAAGAAACCTCTCTTGCTATTCGCCATTTATCCAAAGAACCACTTTTCGTGATCCATGCAGGTGTACTTCTTGAACTGTTAGATGCAAAATTCACGCCAATACCAAATTGGCGAAGGATAGGGCTATTCAGTGTTAAGGATTCGCAAAAAGCAGAGCAGAACGCAAAAAAGCTCAACCCCCGGCTAAGCCCCAGACTTCACTTTGTTCTTAAAATTGCCGATTATTTCGTACTGGCCTGGGGGCCAGGTGAGGCCCTTGAGTGCCCGTGTCAGGGAAACGTAATAGAGTGAGAAAACCAGGCCCAGTGTAAACTCGGTCAGCACCAGTGGAGCACCTGCTGGTAATACCAGTGGGGCAGCCAGGATAAGGATCGTCAGACCCATCCAGGCAGGCAAGCGGGTCATTAGCACCGGTGCGCGAAGCGCCTTCAGCAGTAACGGAAGTGACCACATCAGGCCGATGGATGTCGCGGCAACCACGGGCCAGATCAAGTAGCTGTCCCAGATACCCTGTGTGTACTCCCGCACCAGCCAGATGACGGCCATGTGGACATAAAGAAAGAGCAGGGAGTTTTTACCGAGCCAGAGCAGCCATGCGAATGCACGGGGGATGATAGCCTGGGGTAACCGCCGAGCCACATAGAAGGCACTGCTGGTAATTAACAGTGAAAACAGGAAATAGCCTGTGCTCATATCCCAGCGGTTATCGATGCCCAATGAGACACCGGCTGCTTGCATCAGGCCCATCACAAAGAGGGCAGTTCCGGCCAGCCAGAGATTATAACGGTTGGCAGCAAGGTGGCAGAACATGCCAAGGAAGAATGGAAAAAGCCAGGGGATAACAACAAAATTGCCCGGTTCCAGCACGATGTTTTCCATGTAAGCCATCCACCACAGGTCGCGTGGGAGGCTATCCGTGGCGAGTTTGAGGGTGAAGACGGCGACCGCTGCCCCCAGGTGAAACCAGGGGCCCGGTTTCAGGTAACGCTGAACCAGGTATAACGCCAGCACGCCCACGGCGATAATTTGCAGGATATCCATGTTGAAGGCGGCCCAGAAGTTACCCGAAACCATGGCTGCAAAACTGAGTCCCAGAAGAAAGATCATGACATAGGTGGACAGAATCCCGGCCACGGGATACTTGTGGGCCTGGAAATTAGCCGTAATCCCCGAAACGGCAAAGAACAGAACAGGGGTAAAGTTGCCCAGAAAAGTCACGGCCTTGGACGGCAGATCGATCTGCAGGTGGGTATGCGCGAGCAGCATCAGCACACAGGCTAACCCCTTCAGCAGGTCGAGTGAGTGGTCGCGAATGGGTTCAACGACTGGGTTCAGCTTTTCATCAGCGCATGTGTTTGCGTTCTTCATATTTATCCATTGAAGCCGATGCTTAAAAGTCTCTTGCTGTTCTTGCGTCTATTCTGATTCGCAGTCAATCAGATGGATCGGTAGCGCACATGACCGGTTTGCCTGTGCGGATTTCGCTGGCGCCTGGTTGCCGGATTTGCCGTCGGCCTTCGACCTTGGGCCAACTGATATCTGGACCCTTTTTTTGTTCTCAGCCTCCGCTGCTCAATACGGTCAAGTGAGGTGACGAAACCAGCCAACATGAAATAGACCATAAGGATTTGAGTGATTCTGAAATTCCACTCCAGGGTACCGATCAGCCAGTTGATGACGAATGCAGTAAATATTCCTATGGCAAAGACCCGCTCCAGACTGTCCCTGCGTTTCAATATGAAACGCAGGGCGATCCAGATGAATGTTCCTGTCAGCAGGATGTATAGAATGACTCCCAGGAAGCCAAGCTCAGCGTAGTGCAGCCAGAAGATGTGATGAGCAATGCCTCGGTCAAATTCCTGGAGAGTCTCGCCGTAAGGCATATAGTTAATGGCATAGGAGTAGTTATTGAGTCCAACGCCTAAGAAATAGTCATCGCCCATGCTCTCAGAGGCCACATTGGCTACGTCACGGGACTCTCCGGATTCTACGGGCGCACTTTCAAAGCGTTCAATGATCTTTGGTAAGACAACGAGAAGTACCGGGATGGATAGCAGGAACATGATTCCGAGTGCGGCTAATTTCTTTTTGACCTTGACAGAGTTCTGTCTGAGCAAGAATGTCAGCATCACGATCATTGCACAGCCTATGACCATGGTTGCAATTCCGCCGCGGGAAAGGGTTGCCACGGTGGTAAGCACCCCGGCCCCAAAAGCTCCCCAGTAGATAAGGGTGCGTTTGTCAAAGAGCCTGGCACTGTCCTGCATCAGAAAAGCAAAGATGATGAAGTTCATCATGTTTTGAAATGTGGCCAGCCCGTTCTGATGGGGAAATGAGCCCCGCGGCGGATAGACCCCGCGTACATACTTGTCCATCAGTACCAGGAAGAAACTGTAAAAGGTCACTCCGACCACACACCATATAATGAAGCGCAGGTCGTCCTTGCTGCGGATGAAGTTAAATGCTACCCAGAAGGTTGCGTAAGCCCGCAACAACTTGGTCACGCCAAAGAACGCGAATTGCGGGACCAATGATGAAACGATCGAATAGGCACACAGGGCTAGATACAACCACATCCATACCTGATTAGGATGACGGGAATACAGCTTCCGTTTGCGCCACCTCGGGGCCCTGAGCATGGCAATAACAAGGGTAATCGTCAGCCAGTCTGTGATTCCAAATTCAATACCGCGAATATCACCGCGGTAGAGTGTATGGCTGAAAAAGGTGACGTCGACCGGGTTGATCGCCATGAACAGGATGCCGGCGACGCAGACCCTGTCCATCCAGGAAAATTTTATGGCCATGGGGATGGCGACCACCAGAAAACCAATGGTCATACCGACAAACACCAGCTGTTTGAGGCTAATCGCTTCAGCAAAAAGCTCTGTAGGGAGTGTCATTACCGGGCTCGAATCAAAGCTTGCGGAGTGTGAGTTGATGCAATGCTTTCCTGTGTCAACAGCCCACTGTGAAGTGGCGACAAAGCAGCACGATCGACTTTGATTTTGACGAATCTCAACGTCATTTTTGTATTTATCCTGACAAAGGGTCAGTGATATATATACAAGAATGATGCCAAGCAGATAACCGCCCCGATGATCGCTCCGGTATGTTTTTTATAAATTCAATAAATACAGTAATATACGTATAAAAAACCCTTGTATTTATAGAATCCAAACTGGTTTTCTTAACTCGATAGGCCCAGTCGGTTCCCACCGCCAACTGCAGACTGCTTTGCAATTTGAATTTTCGGATTTCAGTTCGTTCAGATTGCAAACCAAGTAAGCCAATGGCAGCGCATCAGTGTTGATTTGGTTCACCCTGAAGCCAAGTGCTTAAGGGCTCTTTGACCTGGTTTAGCGGTCAGTCGCACAAAGCAGAGTCTCGTCACTTAGCAAGCCAAAAGCCGCCGCGGTCAATGCATATTCTGCAACGGTTGGTTCAGACATGGGTGGCAGAAGTTGCGAATCTACATAACGACGCAGGGCTGGGTAGGCTTTATATATTCCAGCACCGTCATCGTTTTCGGTGTTAGCCGGGAAGTAAGTGTCGTTAACCGCGCGGGTTGATGGCCATATCGCCGGTAGGTGATAGTGTGGGCCATTGACGGGAATGCCGTTTAACGGCTCTGCCTTTGAGTTCAACTTGGAAAGCAAGGATAGAGGATAGCGCGGGTTGCGTTCTCCAATGCCCGTGATATAGCTGATGGATTGTGGATTGGCACCAAGTTGGGGGTTGGTCATTGCCGCTGACCGGCGGCAGTAAGCCTGGTCACCTGTGATTGACCAGGCCTGCAGCAGGGGTAAAACGGCACGGGTTGAGTGTGCGAATGACCCCCACCCCGTGTATTTCATGTAATGGTGAACAGGCGCATCGAAGGGATGTTCATCGGCTTTTCGTAAATACCAATCTGCGGAAGAGATCAGGATTTTCGCCAACTGTTGTTGCAACTGAGTGTCATGCGTGGCTGAAGCCGTGTTGATGTTCTGAACATTTTCCAGCAGTGCCTGGTGCATGCTCCAAAAGGCCGCCATTGCCTGGTGCCTGAAGGACACGCGTTCAGTCGGGTCGATTTTGACGTCACGGAACAGTTTAATAAATGCCGTCTTGTAATTTTCATCTTCGGTAGCGCGATAGAGTTCCGCAGCCGCCCACAGGCGATTGTCAGTGGCCGAGTCATCCTGGTACTCACCGGCATGAACATTCTGTGGGTTTTTATACAGTACTGATTCTGCCGGCCACTGCTCGGTTTTTTCGAGGAAATCCCACGCGGACTTTGAAGCTGACAGCACAAGCGCCGCGCGTTCAGGGTTCCGTTCTGACACCAGGCGGGAATGCAGGGCAGCCATTGCAGCAAATGAGGCCGTTGCATGCGATGTAATTTCAAAAAGATAACGGGGACGCTTGACATCCTGGGGCAATGATTCATCCCACATCAACGGGACTGAGCGGGAGTAGACACCACCATTGCCGGGGTTTTGCATGGTCAGCAGCCAGTCCATTCCCCATTCGAGTTCATCAATGATGTCGGGAATGCCATTGTTGCTTTCAGGCAGGTTAAAGTCATCTGATGAAAAAAAGCCTGGCATGAGTTCCAGGCCCACGCCAAAGGCGTGCCACACCGGCGCCACATTGGCAACATACTGGCCATAATCACCCGCATCAAACCAGCCACGCCTGACCATTTTGTAGCTTTCCGGTATTTCACCAGTTGAAAAGACTGACGTGACCACGGCCGGATGAATCAGGGCGGTCAGTTCCCGGGCAATACCTTCGGGGCGTTCATAACCCGGGTCGGACCAGGGTGCGCTAATCCCGGTCGAGTTTCTTGAGTGATAGAAAAGCCGGAAAACCTTTTGAAACGCGGGTTTGAAAACATCCTTTGAAATGCTGAAAGCTTGTGAGTTTCCGAGCCCGGAGACAGCCAGAATGTATTCACCCTCGTTTTGAACCTCACTGAAATCCGCCCGATAAACAGCATTACCGCTCCACGCGTCCTGGTCAGTGACTTTTTCCAATTCGCCTTTAAATACTATCTGCCCGCTGTCTCTATGGCTGACAACAAAATCCAGGTCATCAACCGGCATGGGTCCGGCAGTGCCTAACCAATTACCGGCAAACGCCCGCTTGCTAGCATTCGGCAGGTAACCAAGCTGATTAACCTGGATGGAGGGACTGGTGAATTCCGGCTGGTAAGAAAATTCAAGTGATAAAGACCCATTTAGCGGCATTTCAAGCCTATAGTCTTGATTCTTAAGGAGCGGTTCGGCGAGTAGTAAATGTATTCGAAGCTCACTGATTGGATGGTTGGATTTATCAAAACCTACTATGACACGGGAGCGCCCGGCCTTTTCGATTGTTAGGTTTGTTTTGGGTAACAGGCTGCTCACCTTGAAGCGACCACCGTCAACGGACTGGTCGACTTTATCGGCTGCGAGGCCGACCACAAATGATCGTGAGGAAATCAGTTGAATGTACAGGGCAGGACCGGCCCCGAAAAAACGTGTGCAGCCTGCCTCTTGTAAACATCCTGACAAGGGTGAAGTAATGCCGATACCCTGTTGAGCAGAGAATGCATTTTTCTCGCTGGTATTCGCGCCTTCAAGGATATTACCGAAAGGGATGATGACATAAATGGCCAGGATCGCTGCTAATAAAAAACCTGGGTTTCGCAGGAACATCCATCGCGATCTGCCGGATGTCATACCTGCGCCTTTGATATTCTCAATTATTCCTGGTGTCATTGAGGAGGATACCGATCTGCAGCGCCTGCATGGTTGGCACCAGTTTATCCACTACCCTGGCGAAACTCGTGAGTCCCGTCGGTGGTACATAAATAATATCGCTGGGCTCCAGTGCGACCTCTCGGGCGTTACCCTTGAGCACCTCTTCAAAATTGATCATGATGACGGTGGGGTTATGCAGTGAACCCCGGATAATATGAATACGTTTAAGGTCAGCATCGGGCGTGAAGCCTTCTGCCTGGGCCAACGTGCGTGACATGGGCATATCTTCACGGTAGGCAAACATCATGGCATTATTGACCTCGCCCAGTATGTAGACTTCCTTCGATAATCCGGAAGGTATATAGATATAGTCCCCGGCCCGCAGGGAAATGTCGTAGCGCAAGTCCCCCTGTCTGATCAATCGGGAAAAATTTACGGGTAATACTTGACCGTTGCGGGCAATAAAAGCGTGTGAAAGATCGGCTAACTCTACCGTTGTGGCGCGAAAATTCCCCTTGTTCAGGCCTCCAGCGCTGGCAAGCGCCGCAGTTATCGAAATGTCGGTTGTCAGCGGGTATACCCCGGGCTGGACAACTTCACCAAAAATCGTATATTTCTGGCTGTTAAACTCCTGGACGATGATTGACACTTTTGGTGCCAGTATGTATTTCTCCAGTCCCTCGGTCAGGGATTCGTTGAGTTCTGCGACGGTCAACCCTTCTGCCTGTAAATCACCTGTCAGTGGAAATGACACCTTTCCGTCTGTTCTGATTGGTATGCCTTCAATGGTGAGGTCCGGTTCGTCATAAACAGCAATGTCCAGAACATCTCCTCTTCCGAGGGTCGGTATGTAATCTGTGTCTTGTTGCAGGCGCTCCAGTTCAGCAATCTCTTCTTCTACAGTTTGATCGGGTAATTTAATAATTTCCGCTGTCGGCGCGGGGCCTTCAAGCGGTGTCTGGTGTGGCCCGGGTTTTGTCGAAGTACAGGCACCAAGCAGCAGGACTACTGCAATGAAAACCAGTGTGTGACGGTCAGGCAAAAGCCGTTTTCCTCCAAAATTTGTAAGATCCATTGAGCTCTGGAAACGAAAATAGTTCTGCTGATTCCAAACGCTCTTCCGGTACGTCAAGTACGATTGTAGCGATACAATTAATGCCACGTTTGCTTAGCTGTGCCACGGTCCTTTTTAAATCATCTCTGCGCGTATCACCACTGCGGACAACGAGCAGGGTATTCTCCAACTGGCTGGCCATTTCAAGCGTTACCTCCAAACCATCCAACGGCGGCAGGTCAACGATTGTATAACGTCCTCTCTGAAATGGCTGAAGAAACTTTGACAGGTCGGTCGCACCCAGGGCAATCAGGCCCTGGTCATCGGTCGGGTTGCCAGCTTTGGCGGCAATATAATGAAGGTCACCTGTCTGGTCGGGTTGCACGGCCAGAGCCTGTCCTTCCAACAGGTGTTCATAGATACCCGCTTTATGTGAATCCAGATTCAGCAACTCTCCCGGCCTGGACCCGGATTGCTGCCTTAAGTCGGCATCGACGAGCAACACCTTTTGGCCCTTGATAATACGTGTTGCCGCAAGGTTAGCAGCCACCGTGGAACGGCCGGCACCGGCACCGGCACTGATCACTGCAATGGGCTTGTGGCTTCCGGTACCAAGCGACATGTCAAGATCATTGCTCAAACTGCGATACAGATTTGCCAGCTGCTCGGTTGGTTGTGAAAAGTCCAGCGCCACTTCAGAGTTAGTCATACCGGCTGGAATTTCAGCACAGGCATCGGCACCGACGATATCAGTTACATCACGTTTGCTACGTACCATCGGGTCGCGCCATTCCAGCAACAGGACCAGCATGAAACCGCTGCCAAGCGCAAGTACCAGTCCTGCAACCGCCATCATTTTACGTCCCGTGGGCATGGCTTGAGCAGGTATCACAGCCGGTTCAACGATATCAAAGCTCGCGTCATTGCGTTGTATGATGAGGCGTGTTTCATCCACACGCCGTGTCAGTTCTTTTTCGAGGGACAGCACACCATCAAGCCTCGATTGTAGTAGGAGATAGTCTTTCTCCCAGTCGCTCAGCATGGCCACCTTGGATCCCATGCTTTCCAGCGTTTGTTGCAGCGCAACCGATTGCGCTTCGCGAAGCTTAATGTCATCAGCCATCAGTTGAAGACGTAGCTCCATTTCTCTTCGCTTGCTGTTGAGTGCATAGGTATTTTCCGGAATTGCCTCGTCATTGGTATCCGAAATCATTTGCGTCAATGAGGCGATCCGCTCGGTGAGCTTGATGACCTTTGGGTTCAAGTCGGTATATTTACTCCGTGCTTCGCGCAATTCCCATTCATACTCGGCCAGCCTTGTCTGTAATGGGCTGCGGAATATCGTGGACGTGATAACCTGTTCCGGTTCCTCTTGCAAGGCAGCGATCAACCGGGTTGATGCATCTTTGAGAGCACCGGCTTCGGCAATACGTGAATTAAGACTACCTTCAATACGAGACATTTCCTCCAGCAAAACGACGGTCTCGGCGTCAAGATTCGAAATGCCAAATTTTTGGCGAAAGGCCAGCACCTCGGTTGACGCAAGTTGTGCTTTGATGCGGGTTTCTTCGAGTTGAGCTGTATAGTAATCATAAGCACCGGTTGCATCATCACCCAGCAACAAACGGGTTCGGTCGATAAAAGTCTTGGCGACCAGGTTGGCCATTTCTGCGGCTTTTTCCGGATCGGACCAGGTTACCTTCAAGTTTACGATTTTTGAGTCACGACCCAACGATACGTCGATTGCCTGTGCCAGGGTTGCCAGGCTGACATTTAATTCGGCCTGCTGCCGGACTTTTTCCAGGGAGCTGGGAAGTTTTAGCGTATCGAGTAGGGTTGCCAGATTGTAGTCCTGAGATTTAAAGGAGTTTCGATCAGTGAGGGCCAGTCGGTCCTGATGCGAACGCTTGATCAACGCCGTGGAAGCCTGCCAGCTTTTTGAAACAAAGAAGGTAACCATTATGGCGCTGAGCGCCGTAATAACGACTACGGTGGCGATGCCGATGTATCGACGTTGCCAGGCACCGATGACAAATCTTTTGATATCAAGGCTGAATGCCGGTGCACCGTGTGAGTCATCGTCATCCTGGTATTGCAGGTAACCATCCTGCTCCACCATATGCCCTGCATCGAGTTTGCCGCCTTCAACGCCTCCTCGTCCCGGGTTAACATTCCATTCCATGGAGTCCTGGTTCGTCGGAGAGTTCTTTGATTGTGGCCTCTGGCCTTTTTTCGTTGGGTGATTCTGCTTTTTCATTTCAACTCATCCCAAGACTCTGGAAATCGGTGTTTTGTCCAGTTGTATTTGTAGATTGCGCCTGGAGGACTTGCCGTAAAATATTCACGGAAAAATCCTCAGCTGAGTGCCTGGCAGAAGTAATTGCCTGTTTGAGGATCGTATTGATTTCGCGTGGAATACCAAGTGATACCCTGTGAAGGCTTTGCAGGTCGCTGTCTCCAATACGTAAAGATTGCTGGCAACCTGCAATATGCAGGCGGTGGTGCAGATAGGCACCGGTTTGCTCGATATCCAGTGGTGCCAGGCTGGTCCGCACTGCGATGCGTTGACCGAGTGCTGGAAGGCCATGAAGTGTTGAGTCCAAACGTTTGTCACCGATAAGAATGATGCTCATCAGGTTGGATTGCTCAGCACAAATGTTCGACAAGTGCCTGAGTTTATCAAGGGTTTCCTTTGCAAGGTCCTGGGCTTCATCAAGCAACAGCACGAGGTGTCGACCGGATTGAACCAGGTGTTCAGTCAGCAAAAATTTGAATTCTGCTAACCGGCTATATAGATCCGGAAAATCGGAGTTATAAGCCCTTTCACCACTGATTTGACTGATAATCTCCAACAGCAATTCGTCAAAATCGAGTAGTGAGTTCTCAATACTGATACCGATATAGCGCAGCGGGTCCAGTGATTTATGCAACATCGTACGTAGCAAGGTCTTACCCAATCCCGGTGCACTGCTCAGGCAAGCCCAACCCTGGTTGCCGTCTTCCAGCATAGCGGTCAGGTGGATCAAGGCTAGTGCATGCGTTTCTGAAGCGAAGTAAAAACGGCAGTCGCGGGTATTTGCAAATGGATCAAGCACCAGCGATTCAAGCGGAATCGCCGCAACCCCATGTGTCTCTGGTGTTTTACCCTTGGGTGTGGGTGTCAGGTGACCTACATTCATCGTCTGCTTCACTCAGTGTTTGGACAGGGCTCAAAAATCATTACTTTTGAGCTTTCAACGTTCATTCTGAATCAGCTTCGGCACGGTATCAGGACTGTGTTTTTTCCGTAGCTCCGATACCGCATGAATGATGCTCAACAAATGTCGGGCCGAATCGTCCCAGCTGAAAAGACTGGCCTGGTAAAGACCCCGTTTCACCATGCGGGTCCGGAGATTCCTGTCCGCCAGGAGAGTGTCCATGGCTTGCTGGATTGCATCGACATTGGCGGGATCGAACAACAGGCCCGCGTCCCGAACGACTTCCGGAATGCTGGCTACATTGGACGCACATAACGGCGTTCCGCAGGCCATGGCCTCCAGGAGTGGAATCCCGAACCCTTCGAAAAGGGACGGGAACACAAAAAGATCGGCACCCGCATAGAGCGATGGCAGCTCCTCATTGGGCACAAATCCCGGAAAACAGACCTGCTGCTCAATTCCAAAGCTGCGAACCGCCGCATAGATTGCCTCGGCGCCATACCAGGGACTGCCGGCGAGCACCAGCTGATGGGGAATACCGGTTTCCTGTTTCAGCTGCGCGAAGGCCTTGATCAGCCGAACATGATTCTTTCCGGGGTGCTCGAGCCTTGCTGTATACAGAATATAGGGTGTATCTACATCCAGCTGCTGCCTGACCCTTTTGGCAGCTTCTGTTTTGTCCCGGGGCTGATAGCTTTCGAGATCTGCGCCATTGTAAACCACGTCGATGCGTTCCGGATCGATGCCGACATGCGTCTCGAGATCACGCCGGGTAGCCTCGCTGACGGCCACAATATGGTCAAGCCGCTTCATCATGCGGGGCAAGACACGCTTGATGTAAAACATCCGGAAAGGGTCGTATTTTCCTTCTACGTGCAATTGCGACAAGTCATGAACCGTGCTGATACTGGGTCTGCCATACCACCAGCCCAGCCGACGGTTGCCCGCCGGTAAGAAGACACAGTCACAGCCATGCTTGGCCAGCACGAAAGGCAACCAGATCAAATGCCACAGAATGTTGACCACGGGATTTCCTATCCAGTCCGGATAGGCCACCACCTTGACACGGGACTGTTCGGTTTCAAAGAATTCTCGATCAGACCGGGTCATGAAGAGTACATATTCATCTTCGCCGGATAATTCCGGAAGCCGCCTGAATATATTGCTCATGTACTGGCTGATTCCGGACTTGCCGGCATCACCTGCGAAGGACGATATACCTACTTTCATCGTATGTGTTCCAATTGTTCTGTGACCTGGTCAAGGTAAACCTGGTGTGAAAAGGACTGGCGAACGTGTTCCGTGGCGGCTTTACCCATCTTCCGGGCAAGGGCACGATTTTCCAGCAGTTTCTGTATGGCGGATGCCATCGCATTTATATCGGCTGCAGGCAACAGAAATCCTGAAATGCCTGTATTCAGCCAGTCCGATATACCCCCGCTGTCGAAGGCGACCACGGGACGACCTCTGGACATTGCCTCGATTCCGACCATGCCGAAAGGTTCCGGCCAGCGTGACGGAACCACCACCAACCGGGCCGCGGAATAATAGTCATCGAGCTGGGTGTGATCTATCCAGCCCGTGAACTTAACCCGGTCACTGATATCAAGCCGTTTGGCAAGCGCCTGGCATTCGCCCAGGTGGTTGCCGTCCCCGACAATTGTCGCCTTCCATTCACCCTCGAGAAGGGCAAGCGCTCGCAGCATCAGATCAACGCCTTTTCCGCGGATGATCTGTCCAACGAAAAGGATCTCTCGCGTTGAGCTCATCTCACGGTACTGAGGTGCCTGCAGCGCTGCGGGTACCGGATGAACAACACGAATCCGGTCAGCCTGGATGCTGTTGATTTCCAGTTCGCGTTGCATGTAAGCGCTGCCCACGAAAAACCGGCGCACCTTTTGGGTGGCTCGCAACTGGCGCCTGACTTCTCCGGTACCCTTGATCTGGATGGGCAAGCGGGAACCGGCGTCAGACCGTTGCACGCAGCACAGGTGCGTGTAACAGGCTGTTCCGGCGGGAAGATTGCACGCCGCTTGGCCCACGGGAAAGTACTTGTGCCGACGCGGACATACCATGTCGTGATCATGCACCATGTGTGCCGCAGGCAACGACTTCGTAACTTCGGTGATCAGCTTGGTATCGGATACCTTGTGCATCAGAACGACATCGGGCTGGAACTCTGCGATAATTGAACGGTCGACAGCGGTGTATTCAAAAGGCTGGGTATACTCAGGATCCGGCGATGTCTCTTGGCTCAACAGCGCCTGTGGCCAGCCACGTGCAGCAAGGCCCCGCGCGGTATCAAACAGGATCTGCTCGACTCCACCCTGGAATTCAGCCCGATCATGAACGTGAAGAAGACGCATCGTTCAGTCCTTCACCAGGTCCAGGTAAAGGGCTTCCAGACGCCTGGTAACCTGCGACCAGTCATAGTCCGTTTGTGCCTTCAGTCGGCCATTGTCAGCAATTCGCCGGGCCATGCCCGGATCAACCAGCAGGCTATCGATCGCGTCAGCAAAAGACCGCGGGTCTTCCGGGTTGGCATGGATGATGTCCACGCCATCCCGGGTAAACGTTGGAATACCACCGACCGAAGACGCGACCACCGGCAAACCGGCAGCCCAGGCTTCCAGAATCACGATGCCAAACGGCTCGTGTTTTGATGGCAGGCAGAAAATGTCCGCAGCATGATAGGCATCGACCAATTCCGGGCTACTGCCGGGAATCCCGGGAATCAGCGTGACCCGGCCATCGAGCCCCTGCCGGCTGATCTCTTTGATCAATTGCTCGCGATAGGACTCGACGGTTACCGGACCAATCAATGCGAGATGAACATCTTTTTGCTGTCCGAGAAGGCGTGAGAGAACCGGCAACAAGGCCAATTGGTTTTTCTGATAGTCAATACGGCCGACACAAACAATAAGCTTGCTGGCCTGTGGAATATGATATTTCTTGCGAAATGCCGGTCCGTTCCCTGTTGCGAAGCGCATTGAATCCACGCCGTTGGGAATCCATTCGACACGTTGACCGGGATAGCGTGTGCTCACGGCTTCCTGTTCATTTTGCCCGACACAAATAATGGCGCTGGCATCCTCCAGCACCCGGCGCGCGCCGAGCACAGCACCCAGCGCCCGGCCCCATTCGAATTTACCTCGCAGCGGCGCGAGCATCTTTTGCATTTCATCGCCAGGCACGTCAATAACGCCTCCATGGAGGCTGATCACGTATGGCAGACCACGCAGGCGGGCAACTGTTCTGACAATGCCGCCCAGCCTTTTTCCTGTGTGCGCATGAAGAATATCGGGACGTTTGGTTCTCAACAGTGACCACAGCATCGAGAACGACATCAGGTTGCCGCCTTTCCTGTCCATGTCGTGCCTGTCCTGCGAGGACAAGCCCCAGAATGGATAGAGGTAGCTGTGACGGTGGACAGACACTCCGCCCAATTGCTCGTGCCTGCGGTCACACAGTGCAGTGGTGGTATAGATCATGCTGCGGTTACCGCGGGCATTGAGGACCCGGCTGGTCTGAAGGATCGTGGTCTCAGTCCCACCCCATTCGTTTTCAACGAAGCGGCGGGGTACCTGGATGACTTTCAATCCGCCACCACCAGCCACAGGACAGGCTTTTTGCCTGCTTTGTGATTTGCGTGGCGACTGGCACAAAGACAGACTCAGTGACATATTGCACCACTCCTGATGCCGAACGATTCAAAGTCGAAATCAGCCTGGTCGAGGCGGTCCGGGTGTTGCCTGTTTCCGGTCACCCGCGCAGGGGTGCCCATCGCTATTGAAAAGGGCGGGATGTCGCGAGTCACCACGGCACCGGCACCGATGATGCTGCCGCGGCCTATCCGGATGCCCTGAAGAATAATCGCACCTATCCCGATCCAGACGTCGTCGCCGATCAGCACCGGATCACAATTCAAGCCCTGGTCCCTCATCGGAATATCCGTTCGGCAGTGGTTGTGGGACACAGTGTTGATCGCGCAGTGGCTGGCAATCATCACGTTTTCCCCGATATCGACGCCACCATTGCCGGATATGACCGAGCCGGGCCCGACCCAGCTTCCATGGCCGATTGAAACGAAACCACGGTTCGCATTGATCAATACATTTTCCTGCACGGAGACTTCGTTGGCGATATCAATGCCGGGCTTCTCGCCCGTGTTGGCGCGCATGATTACCTGGCGGGCAACCCGGCATTTCTCACCAATCAGAATATTGCCAGGGTACTCGAAATGCGCATGGGGCTGGATGTCCGGATGCGAGCCGAGTGATCCGAGCCGGCGGCGCCAAAAGGCGTGGCGCAACATGCTGCCCGAATTGCGGATTGCCTTTTTAATGCTAACCATGCTCGCTTCTTCCCGATGCAATTAATCCCAGCCTCCAACCGCCCTGAATTTGGGCTATCCAGGAAACGACCATTGTCCGCTTCTGTTTTTTTAGCGCTGCAAGGCTCGCGATGCAGAGGTAGCACAGAGCGGAAACAAGCAGGGCAATATTGATCGCGATACGCATTATTTCACTCAGGCCGCGGTCGGAAGGCCCACTTCCGCCTGCATCAGTCGAAAAATATCCGTAATGTTTTCTACCGCCACGGCGGGTTTGACATTGGACAGTAATGCGGCGTCTGAATCTTCATGATCGGGATGGTAGCCGTGCATTCCGGTGATGCTGTTGAGTCCCATGTGGCTTGGCACGATGATCGTACCTGGATCGAGCAGGAAGATAGTTTCACCAAACTGGTTTCCCTCGAAGTCGCAACCAAGATCCCGGAGTTCGGAAGCAGAAAGAATCTTTCCGCATTCAAGCAGATTCAATTGCTCGGTAATGGCCTGTCTCGCTGCGTCATTCATGAACCAGAAACGGGCCATGGTGGAGTCGTAGACCGCCACATAATCCTTCCCGAATTTCAGCGGCAGCGACTCAATCCGACTCATCAGATCGACGTTACGGTCAACCGTCGCCATGCCATGATCTGAGCAGATGAATACGCGCACATCCTGATAGTGCTTTTTCGCAATGGACAGCGTCCGGCGAAGCTGCTGCTCGTACCAGTCGAGTTTGGTGTCCACGTCACCACTGTCTTTTCCAACCTGGTGAAGCAGGCCGTCCATGGACGCCATGTACAGAAACGCCAGCCGGATGTCTTCTTCAGCCATTGCCTTTTCGCAGGCTTTCAGGTTGTCCGTCTCACCATCACGCCAGTTCGACACATGGTATGGAACCGCATGCTGTTGCAGCACATCGAAAATATTCTCCCCGTTGTTCATGCCGCCCGGTTTGAAAATGTCCGATTTTTCACAATGATCGAAAAGGCCGGCATGGCGAAAGGGCAGATTGTAAAGTTGAAAATACCCGGTAAACCGCTTGATCCGGCCAACCACCTTGCTGATCAGGTGGCGAACGCGGCCGCGCTCAGTCAGCGCTGCGGGCAATAAAGCCAGCGACTTCAAAGCTCGGAAAGGTGAAGTTTCCGGTGAATAGTAAAAGTAGGACCAGTGTCCATGATCCTGCGGGTTCCTGCCGGTCAGAATGGACGGCACACAAGCAGAGGAAAAGCCGAAAACGGAACGCAGCTTTTTGCGATGCGGCAATTCATTCTCAAGAAATTTTCTGTTGCGCAGCACTTCCCAGCCGAGCGCATCTATGAAGATGACTAACGACAGAGTGTCTTTAACGGGGTGGCTGCGTGCTGCAGATACGCCATTGGAACCGCCTGACTCTGCACTCATGCTGAAAGCCTCTCAATCGCATCCTGCTGCCTTTCCTCGATCGGAAAAACGCTTTGCAGGCGGGTCAGCTCGAACAGTGCCCGCACGGTATCCCGCATGCCGAACAGGCAGACATCACCACTCTTCTTGCGGCTGGATTGAAGACAATTGACCAACACGGCCAAGCCGCTGGAGTCGATGTATTCAAGCTGTCTCATATCCAGGACCAACCGTGGGCGCTGGTTCTGCAGAAGACTGTGCAGGGCTTTCTTCGTCGCCTTTGCATCAGCCATCAAGATTCTCTTTGGCAACTGTACAAAAGCGATATTGTTTTTAGTGTAATGTTCCAAGTTCATGGGTCTAAAACCTCTTGTATTCAATGGCGGACTCACCCTCTTATATGCAACTTTGATGCCAGATAAAAAATAAATTTTATTATTAGTTTTATCAATGTGTTATGTCCATAAAACAAAGCGGAAATTTATTTTTTCCTTTATTTCTTGCAAATCGGGAACAGCTCTTTGCAGTTTGCGAAACAAATTGGCATGTAGTCAGGGAAGGATTGGACTGCATCCACTCAGTCTTCTTTGACGCAGTCCGTTAATTTGCATAGCATCTATATCAAATGACCCACGCACGAGAGAAAGAAGAGCAGGAGGCGCTGCGTCGCAAAACACGCTACCTGGAAGTCATTCACGAATTTGCGCTATCTCAGGTTGGACTGGACTCACTCGAAGACATCGTCTGGAATGTCGCAAAAACAGCGATTGCGGAATTGGGTTTCGTG
>Ga0055584_100003043_pt1 | contig 16574 bp, 13 predicted proteins | sample OSDHelmetaG_FD_58716 | JGI IMG/M metagenome (GOLD analysis project Ga0055584, IMG submission 58716) | Pelagic marine sediment microbial communities from the LTER site Helgoland, North Sea, for post-phytoplankton bloom and carbon turnover... | ecosystem: Environmental > Aquatic > Marine >... | reverse complement strand
AGAGGAAGGTCATAATATGATGAATGTAGGTCTCGTCGGTTGGCGTGGTATGGTTGGTTCGGTTCTAATGCAACGCATGGTCGAAGAAGGTGATTTCAATTTTATTAATCCCATTTTTTTTAGCACCTCTCAAATAGGCATTCCCGCTCCTAACTTTGGTAAGGACACCGGTTTATTAGAAGATGCTTTTGATATTGAAAAACTCAAACAACTCGATGCGATTATCACCTGTCAAGGTGGCGGCTACACCCAAGAAATTTTCCCTAAACTACGTCAAGCGGGATGGAAAGGTTACTGGATCGATGCAGCCTCTACACTACGTATGCAAGATGGAGTTATCATCACATTAGATCCTGTTAACGGCGATTTAATTCGTAAAGGGATACAAACAGGTACTAAATCTTTTGCAGGTGGTAACTGTACTGTCAGCTTGATGTTAATGGGCTTAGGAGGATTATATGAAGCCGGCCTTGTTGAATGGATGAGCGCAATGACCTATCAAGCGGCTTCCGGTGCCGGCGCACAAAACATGCGTGAACTAATTTCACAAATGGGGTGCCTATACAATAGCGTTGCAAGTGATCTTAGTGATCCTTCCTCATCTATTCTTAATATTGATAAAAAAGTCACTGAATGCATGCGCAGTAGCACCTTCCCAACGGAACGCTTTGCAACACCACTTGCAGGTGCTCTTATTCCATGGATTGACACTAAACTAGATAATGGTCAATCTCGTGAAGAATGGAAAGGCTTTGCAGAAACAAACAAAATTTTAGGTCGTAGTGGTGATCCTATCCCTGTAGATGGTACTTGTGTCCGTATAGGTTCCATGCGCTGTCACTCCCAAGCCTTAACCATTAAATTGACCAAAGATGTGCCTGTGGATGAAATTGAAGATATCATCGCAAGTCACAACCAATGGGTCAAAGTCATTCCTAATGAAAAAGACATCACGGTAAAAGAACTGACTCCCGCACAGGTAGCAGGAACACTTTCAGTACCAGTGGGTCGTTTACGTAAAATGGAAATGGGTAATCGCTTCTTAAATGCCTTTACCGTTGGTGATCAACTTCTATGGGGTGCCGCAGAACCATTACGTCGCACACTACGTATTATATTAGAAGAACAAGCATCATAATCATTCAACCTCTTATTTAAAAATACGCCTTTGTAAGCCATTGTATGCAACAAAAGCGTATTTTTTTATCTTCATAACAGCCTATAAAAATCTATAGGTAATCTCCATCAAAACACCTATAATCCTATTTTGGAATTTTATACTTATATCTATTGATGGAAAAAATAATGACGCATTTTAATAAAAAAACACATTCAATCTTATTTCCTATTCTATCAACCTTTGCATTGATGCTAGTCATTCTTAGTATATCGCGCTTAAGTTTTTGTTTATGGCAACATTACCGTGTGATAGATACCCACAACCTGATACAAATATTATGGGGTGGCTTGCGCATTGATATCTCCACCCTCTGCTACTTACTCATTCTTCCCAGCATCGGCACACTATTTCTCAGTGGTAATCATTTTATCGGCCGTTTATGGACTAAAATTTTAACCCTATGGATTTTTCTAAGTCTTTTCATTGTTGTCTTCATGGAAGCTGCGACTCCTTCATTTATTCAAGAATATGATGTAAGACCACAACGTTTTTTTATCGAATATTTAGTCTACCCCAAAGAAGTGTCTAGCATGCTACTCAAGGGATACAAATTAGAGTTAATTATAGGTACTATGATCTGCGCCCTCACCATTATTTATGGCTGGAAATTTGCTCGCCGTGTTACCTCTAATCTACATTACCCAGGTTGGTCTGTACGTCCACTTTTAGCTCTATGTGTACTAGTTATTGGTATTTTAGGGGCTCGAGGGACTATTCAACACCGACCATTAAACCCGGCTTTAGTCGCCTTTTCTACAGATCATCTTCTCAATGAAATCAGTATCAATTCGTCTTATTCTTTAGTCTTTGCCATTAAAGGCATGCTCGAAGAAGATTCTGCCTATAATTACTATCCTAAAATGGAAAAAAAGACATTACTGAAGAACATTCGTCGGCAAATGAACTTACCACCACACGCCTTTGTTGGGTCTATAGATGCTTCAGCGCCTACTCTTGCTGTGCATAAGGCCAGTTATACAGGAAAACCTAAAAACATCGTCATACTCCTACAAGAAAGTTTAGGGGCACGATATATAGGGGCCCTAGGCGGATTACCTTTAACACCTAATGTAGATAAGTTAATCCATCGCTATTGGTCTTTAGATAATCTTTATGCTACAGGAACCCGTTCCGTGCGAGGAATTGAAGCAGTTACTGCAGGTTTTGCACCTACGCCAGCAAGAGCGGTGGTGAAACGCAATAAAACACAAACCCATTTTTTTACTATTGCTTCTTTACTGAAAAAACAAGATTATCACACTCAATTTATCTACGGTGGCGAAAGTCATTTTGATAACATGAAAACTTATTTTTTAGGCAATGGTGTGATGGATATTCAAGATTTTCCTACATTTGAAAAAACCACCTTTGTAGGATCTTGGGGAGCCTGTGATGAAGATTTATACAACAAAGCAAACCAGCAGTTCTCTCAACTAGAAAAAGCAGGTAATCCTTTCTTTAGCTTAGTCTTTTCCACCTCAAATCATAGCCCATTTGAATATCCTAAGGGGAAAATAACACCTTATAATCATCCCGATGACACCCGTGAAAATGCGGCTAAATATGCTGATTATGCTATAGGTGAGTTTTTTAAAAAAGCCAAAACCTCTAATTATTGGAAAAATACCATCTTTGTTATTGTTGCCGATCACGATTCTCGCGCTGGAGGAAACACCTTAATCCCCGTAGGACATTTTCATATTCCTGCTGTGATTATTGGCCAAGATATTCCCCACAAACGTGATAAACGCTTGGTTAGTCAGCTTGATCTACCTCAAACACTGCTTTCTTTAGCTGGGATCAGCTCCAAAAACCCCATGATTGGACTGGATTTAACTCAAGATATTCCCAGAAACAAAGAGCGTGCCATTATGCAATATAACAAAACCTTTGGTTATATGGATGCCAATCATCATATTATGGTCTTTGCCCCACATAAAGCCCCCCAAAGTTTTTTCTATGATAAACAAAATGAAAAATTAACTCCCATGCGAGTCTCTAGCCAATTACAAAAAAAGGCTCATGCTATGGCACTTTGGGGCAGTTTAGCCTATAAAAATAATTATTATTGGGATGAATAAATTAGTCGTCTACAGACAAACGTCGACGTAACTGATCTTTTAAATTAGGCGGCGTACCTTTGATGGTTAAGGTATCCGTCTCCATATCATAAAAAACACGACTAGCTAATAACTCACTATCAAAACTGATAGAAAGTCCTCCGCCTGCACCTACAAATTTTTTCAATTTACGTAGACTGCTTCGATCAACTGGAAACACCGGTTCTAATTCATAGCCTTGATCTTGAGTATAGTCATAAAAATTAGCCCCTTCTTGTGTTTCAGGTAATTCTTCAGCTAATTCTTTAATCGCAATATCTTCCCCAGATTTTAATTGATCTTGGCAATACTGATATAAATTTGATCTATAAGTTTGTTTTTCTTCCTTATCCAAACGAGCATCGGTACAAAAATCTTCCACAGCTTGTAGTAAAACTTGATTCTGCACTTTAGTATCCATACTAATTTCAGCTTGTAAAAAATCTAAGAAAAAATCAGCAATTTTTCGGCCCACGCGCCCTTTAACAAAACTCAAATAACGATGCGATGAAGGATCACTACGCCATGAAGATAAATCAACACGAGCCACTATATTCATAGTGCTAATATCTAAGTATCCGGTTTCTTGCAAATCTAAATTTTCAGTTAATTTCAAACTTTGCTTAGAGGTAAGAAAACCAATTAATAAATAATCTGTCGCTAATGATTGATACTGAGTTAGGATAAAGGTCCCTTCTTGTGCAAAAGGATATTTAGATAATTCACCGACTAATTTATCTACCAGTTGCACCGATAAATCCAGAAAACTTAACTGCTCGGAACTAAATGCCTGTAATGCAGTCTTAACTTCACTTTCAGCAAGAAAACAGGCAAACCCTTTGCTCACTTTAGCATTAAAGGTACGATGCATTTCCGATACTAAATTCTCACCAAAACCATCGGTTAAAAGCGCCGCTTTCCTATAATGGATTTCTAATCTATTTTCTTGATTCTGGATTATTTGATGTAAAATTAAATGATTAACTGATAAACTCATGAGACAACACCCTGTGTATAAATGTGTTCTATATTATAAAGAAATTTATACATTTATATACGCCTAATCAAAAATTGTATTCAAAATAGATTTCAACATATGTTAATGAATAATACTTATAAAAATCGCGTTTCAAATCTCATTTCTTGGGGGCACTGGTTTGCATTCTATAATATGCTGATTGCTCTCCTTTTAGCCTGTATCTATATTTTCAATTCCACTTGGCCACCTACATTTTTTGGTTTTGCCTATCTATTTACCTCTTGGATTGGGCATTTTACTTTTCTTATTTTTGCTTTTTATATTTTAATTCTTTTCCCCATTACCTTTCTTTTACCACAACAAAGGTTATTGCGTTTATTTGGCTCGCTGTACGCCACCCTGTTCATTTCAACCATTTTTTTAGACTCGCAAATCTATCAACATATGCATCTACATTTAAATGCCATGGTGTGGAAACTCTTAGTTAGTGGTGAAGAAGAAAGTGCCCTATCTATATGGAAGGCCTTAGCTTTATTTATTCCTATTTGCTTTTGTGTTGAATTGTCTATCTCCGCACATATTTGGCATAAATTACGCAAAATCACTCAAGGTCATCATGGTAGAAAATATGTCTTATTCTTCGGTATCTGTTTTATTTCTAGTCATCTTCTCTATCTAGTTGCTGATGCTCAATTATATCATCCTATTACCATGCAACGAACAAATTATCCTTTATCTTACCCTATGACAGCTAAAACCTTCATGGAAAAGCACGGTTGGTTAGATCGCGTTGCCTACGCAAAACAAGAAGCTTTAAAAGACGGTAATGCCTTAGTTGTCTACCCACTAGAACCACTACAATTTTCCGATTCAGGTAAAAAATATAATTTACTTGTTATTATGATTGATAGTTTACGCAGTGATATGCTTAACCAAGATGTGATGCCACATCTGACTCAATTTGCCCAAGAAAATTTAAATTATCAACATCATTACAGCACCAGTAATGATAATATAGGTGGGCTATTTGGCTTCTTTTATGGTTTACCTCCCACTTACATTAATAACTTTAGAATTGATGGTAAAAAACCTCAACTGCTGTCCACACTAAAACAACGTGGTTATAGATTTAACCTGCTAAGTAGTGATAATTTTGACACGCGCTTTTATGCAGAAAGTATTTTTGATACCGATAAATTACCGAAACAATCTTCATTAATTTTTCCTGAAGAAGGTGATGAAAAAACTATCCACCAGCTTAGTCATTGGCTACAAACACCACAAAAATCACCTTGGTTTACTTACCTTGAATTAAAAAGTGTGAGTGATTATGAATTAGGTGATTACCCACAAGTTTTCCCTACAGATGAAGCGCCAACCAATGTATCTGCAGCCAATAAAGCATTAAAAGAAAATTATAAAAATGCCAGTCATTTTGTGGATGAGAAACTCAATCAGATTTTTACTCAGTTAAAAAAACAAGCGTTATTAGACAATACCATAGTAATCATTACAGCTAATCATGGGGTTGAATTTAATGAAACGAAAACCAATAGCTGGGGATCTAATACCAACTACAGTCATTATCAAATTCAAGTTCCACTGGTTATGCATTGGCCACATAGAAAACCCCAAGAGATAGAAACCAGAAGCAGTCATCTAGATATTGTCCCTACGCTCATGGAGTCCCTATTAGATACCACAACGCCGAGCACCTCTTATGCATCGGGCATAAATTTGTTTGATTTACATGGTAGACCTTGGTTACTGGCAGGAGATACCAGTGATATTGCTATTATCGAACCCAAGGAAACCATCGTATTAGATAAATTTGGTAACTACAGTCGCTATAATGAAAATTATAAGGAAATCAAAAATGAGAAAGCAAAGATCTCCGTCTTATTTCAAGTCATGAAGGAATTGAAACGTTTTAATGCGGTAGAATTTAAGTAATAAAAAGCCTTGAAATAATTAACGCGTTTTACGTCTTTTTCTAAAGGGTTTTCTTTTGACTGCGACGCTTTTAAGTTCGACAATCGCAGAAGGCACTGGTGCCTGGCGCACCGCCTCCACTAACCCCTGTAGCTTATTTTCTAGGGCTTGCATGAAAGGTTGATAGCTGTATTTTTTCTCAGCCATACATTGAAGTTGATGTTCCCAATGCGCTGTCATATCGGGCAATGTGGATTCGACAGGTAAAACATGGATCAAAGCCGTCCCTGCTTGCGTCGCCCAAATTTGTTTACCTCTTTTCTCAAGTAGCCCGCGTTTAAATAACAATTCTATAATACTCGCACGTGTCGCCTCTGTTCCTAAGCCATCGGTTTCTTTCAGCACTTTTTTACAACTATCATCTTGCACAAAACGGGCAATTCCCGTCATGGCTTGCAATAAACTCGCATCAGTAAAATGCTGTGGTGCTTGTGTTATTTTATCTAGGATATCCGCACGCACACAAATATGAACTTCCCCTACTTGTAAAGGTGGGACATAAGCCAGTTGCATTTCTTCACTTTGTTTCTTTGTCTTTGACGGATCTGGAGCATCTAAAGCTTTCCATGAGGCTTTAATTAAATGACGACCTTTGGCTTGAAAATGCCCGCCCTTAATATCAAATATCAAGGTAGATTGTGCATATTGAGCTGGAGGATAAAATTGATATAAATATTGGCGTGCAATGAGCTGATAAATTTTTTTCTCTGACTCTGTTAACTGCGCACTTTTCAGCTTTTTAGGAGTAGGAATAATAGCATGATGCACTTCTACTTTTTTATCATTCCATGCCTTGGAGCGTAATTTAAGATTAAATACCTCACCTTTATTACTTAAGGGGCTATGAGGTAAATTATGCTCAATGGCCGCCGTCACCGCCTTTCCTTCTTTAAAATGCTCACTAGGAAGGTAACGACAATCACTGCGAGGATAAGTAATAAGTTTATGTTTTTCATACAATGACTGACAAATAGCTAAAGTATTAGTAGCATTAATCGCAAAACGCTTAGCTGCATCAATTTGAAGTGCTGATAAAGAATAAGGTAGTGGTGCTGCTTGCTGGATCTTTTTTTGTTCACTTTTAATGACTTTTGTAGCTTGATGAACAATGCGTTGCGCCACATTTTCTACCAGTGGCCGAACCACCACTCTCCCTTCCATATCTTGATAGGGCTGACAGGCTTGACTTGGTAACCATTTGGCCAAAATTTCTTTTTTATCATGTGGGATCACGGCATATAACTGATAAAAAGGTTTAGGAATAAAATGCGCAATTACTTCATCACGACGCACCACTAACCCTAAAATAGGTGTTTGTACCCGCCCCACAGAAAGCACGCCTTGATAACCGCCCTTTTGTCCTAAGAGTGTATAAGCGCGACTCATATTCATACCATATAGCCAATCGGCACGAGAACGCGCCAGAGCAGAAATAGATAAGGGAATAAAATCTTGATTTGATTGTAACTGATTTAATGATCTTTTCACGGCAGAAGGGTTTAAATCACTGACTAGAATACGTTGAATACTGGCTCTTTTACTTTTAGGGTACCCCAAATAATTAATCACTTCATCCACCAGCAATTGCCCTTCACGATCAGGATCGCCGGCATTAACCAATATGTCAGCTTGTTTAATTAAACGCTTAATCACATTGAGCTGTTTACTCACCCCTTTTCGTGGTTTTAACTGCCAATGCTGTGGTACTATAGGCAAATGCTCCATACGCCAAGTTTTATATTTATCGTCATAGGCATCTGGAGGTAATTGTTCGAGCAAATGCCCCACACACCAAGTCACTACATCACCATTAGCCGCACGAATAAATCCCTCCCCCCGAGTATGAGGTTTAGGAAGTACATCACTAATAGCTCGCCCTAAGCTCGGTTTTTCCGCAATAAATAAGCGCATATTCTCTCCCTTATCCCATCATATTTTTACCGTCTTGCACATGTAAACGTGCAAATACCGCACCAGAGATCATGGTTAACAGCCCGATAACAATAAATGAGTAACGAAAAGCAACAAAGATGTCACCATGTGCAATCATATCTGTATTAAATATACGTAAGCAGATAGCACTAATCGCCACACCAAAACCTAAAGATAAAAGCTGGTTAACTGATAACATACTGTTTGCACTGGTGGTTTGATAATCACGTAATTTAGACAAAGTAATGGTGTTCATGGCGGTAAATTGCAAAGAATTAACCCCACCTAACACAATTAAAATAGGGACATAAATCCATAAGGAGGCTTCTTTTCCTGGTAAACCTAACAATAAAATTAAAAAACCTAAAATCTGCGTATTACGTATTAAAGTCTTTCGATAACCGAAACGAGATAATATAAATTTAAACCCAGGTTTTACCGCCACGCCAGCAAGGGCCATAGGGGCTAATAACATACCAGATAAGCTGGCTGAATCTTGATAAGCAATTTGGAAAAGTAAGGGCAATAAATAAGGAACACCACCAATACCTAATCGACACACCAAATTTCCCGCCATACCGATACGATAAGTACGGATCTGAAACAAATCGCGACTATAAATAGCATCTTTTTCACTTTTAGCATGCCCCCAGTAAAAATAAACACCGGCAAACCCCGCAATTAACAAACCGACCACCAAACCAACAAGCTCGTTACCATCAAAAAGTTCTAAAGCTAAAGTTAAACAAAAACTGGCACCAGAAAATAAAAAGAAACCTTTAAGATCTAATTTGCTTTTTTTATAGGGAAATAAAGGCAAAATATACCAAGCTAAAATCAACGCTCCTAATCCGATGGGAACATTAATCAAAAAGATCCAGTGCCAAGTTGCATAATCTGCCAAATACCCACCAATAGCAGGACCTAATACAGGAGCTAACAAGGCGGGCATAGAAGCATAATTAAACACATTGAAAAATTGAGATCGGGTATAAGATCGCATAATAATAGTACGCGCGGCAGGTGCCAACATAGCCCCCCCTATCCCCTGTACAACACGCCCGGTCAATAACCAATTAAGATTAGGTGACATAGCACAGCCAATAGATCCTAAAACAAACACAACCATGGCGCCCATAAATAACTTTTTCAAACCAATACGATCGGAAAGAAAGCTATTTAATGGAATAAAAATCGCTAAGGTTAACGCATAGGAAATAATAGTCGATTGCATCACTAGGGGTGACTCATGAAAATCTTTCGCTATAGCAGGCAAAGCTGTGTTTAAAATAGTAGCATCTAATAACTGAATAAAAATCGTTATGGTTAACAATAAAGGTAATAAAGGTGAGGCTTTAGGCTGTGGTGACATAGAGCTTACAAATTCCAATAATTAATAGAGGTGACTAGAAACGAAATGATTATACTCTTTTTCTTAAAAAACTGGACCCTACTTAAGAACATATTTCAATTGCTTTAACTGATCCCTCATAGATTGCATTGGAATTTGCAATAACATGCGTGCTACAAAACAAATCAAAGTAATATAAAAACCAGAAAAGTGATCCTATAAAAAACAGGATCACAAATTATCATCGACGTCATAGGCAAATTAACAGGAGCGGTTCTCTCTCATCGTTAAAATTGAAACAACAACCTATCTATTTTTATTTCAGCTCAATGATAAACAAAGCATACTTATACGTTAGACAATTCAGCGGGCACATCAGCAATAGAATCCAACACTTTCGTCGCTAAAGCTGCACCTTGTTCAGTAATTGCTTTACCTGTACGAACCAAATATAAATTCGGTACACCAGCTGCATGCGCCGCTTGCAAATCGCCCACTTTATCACCGATCATTACCGAACGTTGCATATCAATATCGAGGAATTTTTGCGCATCTAATAACATTCCAGGTTTTGGCTTACGGCAATCACATTTACCTGTAAAATCAGGATGATGCGGACAATAATATAACCCATCAAATTCCACGCCTTTATCCACAAAATTCCAATCCATCCATTCAGTTAAAGACTGAAAATCATCTTCAGTATAAAGACCACGAGCAATCCCAGCTTGATTGGTAACCATCACCAACAAATAACCTTTTTCTTTAAAAGCAAGACAGGCTTCAAATACCCCGTCAATAAATTCAAAATCATCTTGATTTGATACATAACCATGATCCACATTGATCACACCATCGCGATCCACAAAAACAGCAGGAGTAGACATTTTTTCTTATTCTCTTCTATAAAATAGTAACCAGATAGTGCAATTTGTCCAATGCAAAGTCAAATTTTCTTTTCTTATCCAATTAGCCATCTAGACGTCAATTTTTATGTTGACTTATATCAAATTTCACTCTAGGATTCAGCCTTATAATAAAGATAAATATAAGGCATTAACATTCCAATGATAAAAATAGAACATGTCAATAAGATTTATACTCAAGGAAAAAAGAAAATTTATGCCCTTAGAGATATCAATCTTAGTATCCCCAAAGGCGCGATATTTGGTGTAATTGGCTCTTCAGGTGCAGGTAAAAGTACCTTGATCCGTTGCGTCAACTTATTAGAAAGGCCTTCTAGTGGGGCGGTTATTGTAGACGATATAGATTTAACACAATTGTCACATAAAGATCTGACCCTAGCTCGACGCAAATTAGGCATGATTTTTCAACATTTTAATCTCTTATCATCTCGTACCGTCTTTGCCAACGTTGCTTTTCCTCTCGAACTTGCTGGTGAACCTCAAGAAAAAATTAACGCTCGAGTTAATGAATTATTAAAACTTGTTGGGCTAGAAGATAAAGTACAACAATATCCAGCTAATTTAAGCGGTGGTCAAAAACAACGGGTTGCCATTGCTCGTGCTCTTGCTACCAGCCCTAAAGTATTACTTTGCGACGAGGCCACCAGCGCACTTGATCCGGCCACCACAAAATCTATTCTGGTTTTATTAAAAAGAATCAATAAAGAATTAGGCATTACTATTTTAATCATTACCCATGAAATGGATGTGGTTAAAAATATTTGTAGTGAAGTGGCTATTATTGGTGACGGTGAACTTGTAGAAAAAGGCTCCATTAGCGATATTTTTGCCCATCCTAAAACGCAGTTAGCCAAAGAATTTATACATTCTACATTAGATCTTTCTATTCCAGATGAATATGCCGAGAAACTCAGTGCTGAAAAATCAGCTGATAATCATCCACTCGTTCGTCTAGAGTTTACAGGTAACACAGTCAATGCCCCTATCATTAGTGAAATCAGTCAAAAATATCAGGTCGCTTTTAGTATATTAAGTGCCGATATGGACTATGCAGGTGGCATGAAATTTGGCATTATGCTGGCCAAAATCATCGGTGAATCAGAAGCAACACAACAAGCAATAGAATCATTATATGCACACAAAGTACAAGTTGAGGTATTAGGATATGTGGATTGAGTCATTAACTAGCTGGTGGACAGCTAACCAACGCCTAACTTTTTTATTACTAGAAGCATTATGGGATACCATAGTCATGGTCGGTGTCTCAGGATTTGTCGGTTTTTTATTCGGCATTCCATTTGGCGTATTATTACACCTTACCAAAAAAAATGGGTTGATGGAAAACAAACACTTTAACCGCTATTTTGGTGCCATTATTAATGCAGGGCGATCTATCCCTTTCATCATCTTACTCGTAGCGATTATCCCTTTTACGCGTCTTCTCGTCGGCAGTTCCATAGGAACATCTGCCGCTATAGTTCCTTTAGCCGTTGCCGCCATTCCTTTTATTGCTCGTATGGTCGAAGGAGCTTTGTTAGAAGTTCCTTCAGGATTGGTCGAAGCAGCGATTGCTATGGGGGCTACTACCCGTCAAATTGTATGGAAAGTCCTCTTACCTGAAGCCCTTCCTGGTATTTTAAATGTAGCCACTATTACTTTGGTGACTCTAGTAGGTTACTCTGCTATGGCCGGTACTGTTGGTGGTGGTGGTTTAGGTGATGTCGGTATTCGTTATGGTTACCAACGTTTTGATGGTACTGTTATGGCCATCACTGTGGTGATTTTAATTGTTCTAGTACAACTTATCCAATCTATTGGTGATCATTTTGTTAAACGTTTTGATTATCGTTAGAGAATAAATCAAGCTTCTGGGCAAAATTGAAGGGGCTTCAAATGATATACAAATTCCTTTCAATAATGCTCAAGGAATTGCAATTACTTATAAGGAATAAAAAATGAAATTAAAATTTAAACACATCTTAGCTGTTGCTGGTATCGCCTCTTCACTGATCCTTAGTGGCTGTGGTGATGAAGATAAAACACCAACAACCAAAACAACAGCAGATGCACAACAAGAACTTTCAATTAAAGTAGGTGTTATCGGTGGTTCAGAAGAACAAGTGGCTGAAGTGGCTCAAAAAATCGCTAAAGAAAAATACAATTTAGATGTGAAACTCGTTACTTTTAACGATTATGTTACTCCTAATGCCGCACTTGCAGATGGTTCTATCGATATTAACGCTTTCCAACACAAACCTTACCTTGACAAACAAGTGGCCGATCAAGGCTACAAAATAGTTACAGTTGCCAATACCTTTGTCTACCCTATTGCTGGTTATTCTCATACAGTTAAAACCGTTGCCGAACTACCAGAAGGTGCAAAAATTGGTGTGCCCAATGATCCAACTAACGAAGGGCGCGCACTACTTTTATTACAAAAACAAGGAATTATTACTCTTAAAGAAGGCGCAGGCTTAACAGCAACACCACTAGATATTGTAAAAAATCCTAAAAATGTACAAATTGTTGAACTTGAAGCTCCTCAACTTCCACGTTCTTTAGATGATTTAGATCTTGCCATTATCAATAACTCTTATGCTGCAACCTCTGGGCTAACTCAAGAAAAAGATGGTGTTTTTGTGGAAGATAAAGAATCTCCTTACGTTAATATCATCGTCGCTCGTATTGAAAACAAAGACGCAGAAAATGTAAAACGCTTCATTAAAGCTTATCACAATGATGAAGTTGTCGCTGCAGCTAAAAAAATCTTTGGTCAAGATGCCGTAGTAAAAGGTTGGTAATAAGTTGAACCCAGAACAAGAATACAAGCTATCGACCATTGGTTATGTTAGCAGTCCTTATAAAGAAAAATTTGCTGTACCGCGTCAAGCTCAATTAGCGCCTTCAGTAAAAGGACAAGTTCACTTAGTCGGCGATTTTGATATAGCAGAAACAATAAGTGAGATAGAAAATTATTCCCACCTATGGCTCCTATTCTTGTTTAATCACAACTTAGAAAAAGGGTGGAAACCTAAAGTCCGCCCACCTCGATTAGGGGGGAATAAACGTGTCGGTGTTTTTGCCTCTCGCTCCCCTTTTCGCCCTAATGGAATCGGCATGTCCATAGTCAAATTGGAAAAAATAGACTGCCTTAAAGGACACGTTTGTTTACATATATCCGGCATGGATCTGGTCGATGCTACCCCCATCATCGATATAAAACCTTATATTCCGTATTCCGACAGCATCCCTAATGCCATTAGCGGTTTTGCTACCCAATCACCAACACTTTTAGATGTACAATTTTCTGATGCTGTACTTTGCCAACTACAATCGAAAAAAAATGGTGCTTATCATAAGCAAGCCATCCAAGAAATTTTAGCTCAAGATCCCCGTCCAGCTTATAAAAAATCCCACTTAGATAACAAAGAATATGGAGTAAAACTGTTTGATTACAATGTAAAATTCATCGTAAAAGATCAACAAGTGAAGGTGTTATCACTTTAACCTAGCGACTTCGGGTGTTAAGATTGATCAACGTCTGCTATTGGAGTTCTTTTCATGATTGGTATTCTCGCCAGTTTTATTGGTGCCACCCTACAAGCCATTAACTACCTATTAACTCAAGATGCGCAATATCGTTATAAAATACGAGGATTACATCTGCTCATAGGGTCACAAATTGTATTAGGTATCATCGGCTTCCTGTGTCTTCTCTCTTTTGGTTATTTATCTTTGTTAGACATCTCACTGCTGATCCCCTTATTGAAAGTTAATCTTCCCTATATTATAGGTCAATATGCCCTGATTAAAGCCATTCAAGAAAGTGATGCTAGTGTTGCCTCCCCTTTACTCGCTTTAAAAGTTCCTGCATTAGCCCTCATGTACATGGTGCTTTTCCATCAACATTTTACCCTTATTCAATGGATTGCCATGACGTTGATTATTAGCTTAGCCTATTTCTTTTCCTCACTTTCAGGAAAAATTAAATTCAAACCTTTGCTTTATATTACCATTGCTAGTTTTTCTTACGGAACTTCAGATCTCTTTATCACGGATCTATCCCAACAGTTACCCGCAGATACCCTCACAGAACGCGCCCTTATCACCAACTGCATCAATTACTTCTTTTGTGGTATGGTTTCGCTGCCCATTTTTTTCTCCATGAAAATATCAACCAAGCAAGTATGGCAACTCAAGTGGGTGGGACTTGCTTGGTTTGTCGCTGTCTTTTTCTTAATCATTGGATTTAATCTTAGCGGTGTAGTGGGATCCAATGTAGTACAATCATCACGCGGTGTCATGGCCGTTATCCTCGGACTCTATTTCTTCAAAGAAACTCGCAAAGATCCCACTTTAATGAAAAAATTATGTGGTGCTGTTGGCATGTGTTTAGGTATCACTCTTTTCTATATCTAATGACACTTATGTGCTAATTGTTGAGCAAAAATATCTTTAAGCAAAGTCACTTCATTCATACGAATATAATTGGGACGCATCACTAAACTAATACGACGATGTGGCCCAGGTTCATTTAAATGCACGGCTCTTAATTCAGACTCATGATAAATCAACTGATCTAGTGCCATTTGTGGCACAATGGTCGTTCCCAGTTTACCGGCCACCATTTGCACTAAAGTATTTAAACTAGCCGCATCAAAATCTGAATTTTTTTGACTATTTTGAAAATGGCAAGCTGCCAACGCATGATCTTTTAAGCAATGCCCTTCTTTTAATAACATCAACTTCTTCACATCCAACTCAGCACTAGTGATTTCAGTAATCCCATCGGGACAGTCATCTTTATGCACAATCCAATAAAAATCCTCTGCCCAAAAATCTAAACTAAGTAAACCATCAATGGGATAAGGTAAGGCTAAAATCACTACATCTAGTTCCCCTTTTCTCAATTTATCTATTAAAACATGAGATTGATCTTCTACAATTTTTAATCGAAAATCAGGATATTCTTTTCTGACTTCTGGCAACACTTTAGGTAATAAATAAGGACCAATCGTCGGGATCACACCAATGCTCATTTCACTAGATAAAGGTGCCGAAAAAATTTGTGGGATTTCAACTAATTCATCTAATTCTTTTTTTACTATTTTGGCTTTATCTAAGATGCGTTGTCCTAAATGAGTGATAAGCACCTGTTTATTATTACGCTCAAATATAATCACACCCAATTGTTTTTCCAATTCATTAATCGCACTACTTAAGGTAGACTGAGAAATATGACACATATCCGCTGCCTTTTTAAAATGTAGCGTTTTTTCCACAGCCAATGCATAATACAGTTGTTTTACAGATACCATCTTCACTCCAGTGATTAAATCAATAATAGAAATGCCCCATCATTATAGCAAAAACAACGGACGTTTTAACATTTCACCTTCTTCTTATGATTCTATTTTATCGAATATAAAGATTCATTTATTCAAATTTACCGATAGATAAACCTAGGTTAGTATATACACATCTTAAGGAAACACCGAAAGATACTTTAAAACCAATCAATATACTAAAGGAATTTATTATGAGTTTAATCGGAAAATCTATACCAGAATTTAAAGCACAAGCATTCAAAAATGGTGAATTTGTTGAAGTAACATCTGAAAGTGTAAAAGGTAAATGGTCTATCTTCCTATTCTACCCAGCAGATTTTACTTTTGTATGCCCAACTGAACTTGAAGATATGCAAGCTCAATATGAAGAACTTAAAAAACTAGGTGTTGAAGTTTACTCAGTATCAACTGATACACACTTCTCTCACAAAGCATGGCACGATTCTTCACCAGCTATCGGTAAAATCGAATACACAATGATTGGCGATCACAAAGGTGTGCTAACACGTGGTTTTGACGTCATGATTGAAGACGATTTCATGGCAGATCGTGGTACATTCCTTGTTGACCCAGATGGTATCATCCAAATTGCTCATATTCACGCTGGCGGTATTGGCCGTAACGCAAAAGATATGGTACGTAACGTTAAAGCTGCTCAATATGTTCGTGCAAACGATGGCGAAGTATGTCCTGCTGCATGGGAACAAGGCGAAGCAACACTAACTCCTAGCCTAGATCTTGTGGGTAAAATTTAATTAACAATTTAA